>Ga0307928_10002706_pt1 | contig 13596 bp, 16 predicted proteins | sample AceLakmetagen232_FD_201815 | JGI IMG/M metagenome (GOLD analysis project Ga0307928, IMG submission 201815) | Saline water microbial communities from Ace Lake, Antarctica - #232 | ecosystem: Environmental > Aquatic > Non-marine Saline and Alkaline > Saline | place: Antarctica: Ace Lake... | reverse complement strand
ACTGCTGTAGAGGTAGTCAGGTATCCTGATTTATCAATAGTCCATACTGGGTCGGTTTCTGTTTTTACCCAAGTGCTTGAAGCCAAAACCGCAGAATCCCCCAGTTCAAGAGAAGTCCTGCCCGTAGCGGCTACAAGATTATCAGCTGTTCCTGTCCAATAAATATCTGTATTTGTATCCACTAAAAACTCGGTTGAAGAAGCGATATAAGCATTGGTAATAGCATTTCCGGCCCAAGTTAAACCTGCTGAACTCCAATTAAATTCAGTTCCATCTAAACTTAATCCAGTCCCAGCCGAATAAGTTGTGTCATCATCCACCAACCATTCAGTAGTAGAGGCATCTATTTGAGTTTTATTATAATAATCAGTTGAAGAAGCAACCCAAATTGGGTCAGACTCCGAAGTTAAATATCCAAATGCGTCTATTTCTAATGATGTATAATACTCCGAACTTGAAGCAGGCCAGCTATCGGTATCAACAAGCCAAGCTGTATTTGAGGCATCAGCGCCAGCTATAGTAAAATAGGTTGAAGCAGCAGTTCCAGTTGCCAAAAAGTTAGTATCTATAGTAGATGAGAGATAGTAATCAGAGCTTGAAGCAACCCAGATAGGATCTTCTTCATAAGTTGGCACATCTCCGCTCGTAATAAACCCTTCTTCGCTCCAATCACCCCAGCTATATGCGGTATCCCAAGCAGAAGAGGATGCGTTAACAATAGCGTATGTGTCATCCCAAGCTGAACTTGATGCATTAACAGTGATATACGTATCTTCCCAATTGGATGAACTGGCGTTAATACCTGCATAAGCAGTATCCCAATTACTGGAACTTGCGTTCATTATAAAATAAGTATCCTCCCAATTGCTGCTGGAAGCATTTAACATGGCCCATGCATCATCCCATGCACTACTTGAAGCATTTGAATCAAAATATGTGCTTTCCCAGTTAGAAGAAGAAGCAGTTGAAGGTATTACATATCCATCGGTTATAGTTAAAGCTAATGTTCCAACGTCAGTAATTGGATTTCCAGCAATAGTTAATTCAGTAGGAACACTCATATCTACTGATGTAACTGTTCCTGCTCCGGCAGAAGTTGTAGTAGAAACTACTCCATCATCTACTCTTAAAAGACCAGTCCAATCAGTATCTATAATTAAATTCCCCGATAAAGTAGAAGTCCCTACAACAGTCAAACTTTCATCAAAGAGAGCATCACCACTATCTATCCAAATTCCTAAATTAGTCGTAGCTTCACTAGCCCAACCATATAATCCTACATTTTTAGTATTAGCTCCTACCGCTGTTCCGTTAAATCCAAATAAAACGGCTTGTCCATCTCTATCAGCAATCATTTTAATAGCTTGAGTATAAGGTTCATCTCCTCTTAATTCAACATTGAAAAAACCTGCATTAGCACCAACCAACTCTGCTGGTCCGATTCTTGTTTGTCCATAAACTTGAAGTGTTGAAGTTGGAGTGGTAGTTCCAATTCCTATATACCCATTAGTGTCTATAAAAATATCTGCTGTTGAAGATGGATTATTAGAAGCATCACCCATATAAATTTCTCCCTGTGTTAAGTCCATATCTGACAAGGCATTCCAAAACCCCTCTCCTGACCAATCTCCCCAACCGTAGGCAGTATCCCAATTAGTGCTTGAAGCAGTGACAATACCATAAGTATCCTCCCAGTTACTTGAACTCGCAGTGAGCATAGCATACGAATCGTCCCATGCAGTGCTTGAGGCATTTAAAATATAATAAGTATCATCCCATGCTGTGCTTGAAGCATTAACTAGACCATACGCTGTATCCCAGTTAGTGGTGGAAGCATAATTAAGTGTGCCTGAAAGAGTCATCCCATCTCCCAAAACATTCCCTATAATTTCTAACGCATAACCATCCGAAGTTGTTGCTGCTCCTCCAATTAAAACTATATCTTCTGTATAAATTAAATCAGTAGAAGTTGACCATGCTCCTCCACCAGCACCGGTAGAATCATCAGCCCAAGCTGGTATTCCACTTGTTATTTTTAAAACTTGTCCATCAGTTCCGGTAGCTAATTTATAAAATTGACTCGTAGTGGAAGCTATTAGAACATCTCCTATGCTTAAAATCTCTTGCCTTAAATTAAGTTCATCGCTTGAGTCCACATAAAAAGGAGGCAATACTCCACCAAAAGCTTGATTGATAGCGAATGTTTTCCCAATAAAATATGATCCACTCGCAAGAATAAGCGTTGCTATTAAATAAATAAGGATTGTTTTTTTCATACAAATATTCTTCGCTTAGATTGCTCTTTCTTTTCTGGTATATCTGCTTTCAATGTCACAAAACTGACATTCTTAATCTCCTCTTTTATTTCTTTAAATCCTTTTTCAACGTTTTCCTTAAATTGATTATTTATTTCATCTGTCTGATTATCATTCTTGCTAATAAGCTTTCTTTCAATGTCATCCAACCCACTTAAAATTGGCGACAAGTTGACTTTTTCTGACTCCGGTATTTTAATGTTCTTTATCTCTTTCTTAGTATTATCTATTGCTCTTACTATCGGCTCTAAATCTATTTTTTCAGGTTCAGGTATTTTAAATGTTTTGAAGAAATAACTAATATTTTTATCTAACTCATCGACAGCATCTAAAATAGGATTAAAGTTAACTTCTTTCTGGATTTGTTTAGGGATTTTCTCAATTTCCTCTTTTACTATTTTACGGACCTTATCATAACTAATGTCAGATCCTCCTCCCCCACCTCCTCCATACATAAGACCCCATCTTTCAGCTATTAAATAGGTTTGATAGGTTCTCTCATAACGAGTGCTTTCGGCAGTATATCCAGAATCACTAAAGACTTTAATAATTATATTCAAAGAGTAAGGATCCGAATCCTGTGGTGTTTGATATAAATATTCAAAACGCTGACTCCCTTTATCAACTAATTCTAAAGTAGCTAAAAGCACGCCAACTCCACCGCCTTTATATTTATAGACATATGCTTGCACATATCGAGTCGTTGAATCTGTAGGATCTTCTAATTGCCTAGTTAAGGCAATATATTCTCCTGGGCTATATTGCATTGTAATTTTGGTTTATTTTTCTACCACTGATATTGTTCCTGTTGTTCCTGATGCTAATCCCATGATTGCTCCGATATAAAGATTGTCAGGACCTATTTTATAAACACTAGCTGCTCCTGTTGTAGCTAATAATATCCCTTTAGTTACGGCCAATGTTGATGTAGCTGAATCTAATTGAAGTGTTACTAAGGTTGTTCCTATATTTTGAAGTCTTGCATATTTCCTTGCCGCATTAGCATTGAGAATAGTATTATCTCCAGCATCAGCATCAACTGCGGCTGAAGAAGTTACAACAGTATTAGTCACACCGTCATATCCCAAGTCGTTATATCCAGAATAACCAAACGAAGTAGCATTTTCTTGGGATATCATTTTCCATGCGACTATACCAAATAATATCAGAACTATAACCAAAACTATATTTAAGATTTTATTCATTGTTTAATTATTAAGTTAGTCCATTTCTTGAACGATAGCGACTGTTGAACTAGCTGCTAATCTTATTAATGTGATTAAAGCTCCATCTCCTCCTGCAATAACTACATTTCCTCCTGAAGGATACATTACAGTCATATCAGTTCCTGCAACGATTTCTGTTGTTGTTCCTGCTGATCCTGCTGTATTCCTAAACAAAATCGTTTTAGTATCACCTATATTTGGCATACAGTCTGCAATTAAACAGCTTTCTGCTGGTAGAGTTGTTGATGCTATACCAGCTGCCCAATCCGCTGTCCAACTAAGAACTGAATTATCACAAATATCAGCTGCAGTATATGTTTTAGTAGTGCTACTAGCTGTATTTGTATCTGCAGTATGAGATCCACCTTGAATCAATGAATTAAGACTTGTTTCTCCTGTAACAGCTAATGTAGTAGATAGTGTTGCAGATGAACCTGTTATGGCTCCATCCCAATTACCATCACTATCAATTATCTCTGTTCCATTTACAGCAATTCCTGCATCAAACGATATTAATCGATTGTAAATGGATCCACCTATATTAGTTGGGCTACTAGCTCCGCCAATATAGATTCCGACAACTAGGATTATTACTCCCCCAGCTATCAATTTTAATATATTTGCCATTTTTGCTTGTTATTGAATTATTATTTTCTTAAATCTCCCAGAGAGAATGGCTACTAAGTAGCTAACCATAACAAGTGGCATTCCCTCTGTTTGATTTAATTTCCACTAAGTAATTGCGTCTGTTCTAATCATTACGTCAACCATCTGTGCATCACCCTCGTCAAAGGTTTTAAGACCATGTAATTGCCATGTGACAAAATCTCTTCCAACATATCCGCTTCGAACTTGAAGTTCTACGCTTGGATATTTTTGAATGATTAAGTCAACAGGTTTTCCTTGACCAAATAGATTGTGCTGATTCTGCTTTGCAGTAGTCCAGATATCATCCGCAGTATCTAATGTTTCAGAAACTGCAACCCATCCTTTACCTTCAGCTTTAATAGTAATGTAAGATTCTCCGTCAGTTGCTACGATATTGGAAAGTGCTTTCAAGTATGTAGTTGTAGAAAAAGCTACAAATCCACCTGACCCAGCTTCATCAATACTAGTATCTGGAGCGTTGATAGCTGCTACGAAGTTATCGCAGGTATGAGCTGCACTATCTTCGATATTCATACTACCTTCACCAGATGCCATTGTTGCATTCCAAGTAAATGTCACGCCATTGATTACAACAGTGTCATCTTCACCTGGGACTGCTGAGAATTCCAATCTGCCTGACCAACCTAAAGCGTTAGAAAGATATAGATTGAAACCCATATACTTTCCAATATGCCCGTTCTTGCCAGTAGTGTCTCCTAATACTGAATCTTTACCTGATAAATACTGAAGTAAAAGATCTTCGAATTCCCCAGAAATGATTCCCCATCTGTTTTTCTGTGGAACGTTAAGTCTATTCAACTTCCTTTTAGCCATTGTAAAGACTTTCAAAACATTAGAAGTAGACAAGGTAAATCCAATTCCGTCTCCTGCAGATCCTGAACCGGCAACCTCGTAAGCTCCAATAGTTGAGTCAGCTTGGTCATATTCACCAAGAACATCACCGTCAATTGCATTTAACAAAACATCACCTGCATTTTTAGAAAATGACTCTGTGAAATTAACACTTGCCTGAATCTTCTCATATTCTTGCCTAAAGAAAGAAGTTTCCTTCTTTACATTAACAGTTAGAGATTCATCGGTAGTATTTAATTCTTGTCTTGTATATGCACCTGTGCTAGCTAAATCTTCAGCATAAAGAGCTGTAGCATAAGGTCTGTGAACCACATCCCCATGTTCCAGATTACTTCTTTCCTCATAATTTGCCATTATTTGAAAAGTAGATTCTGGCTCTCTCATTAATTGAATTCGCTTAGACCATCGTTCTTCAAAACTTGCTGATACATCTTGTGCCATAAAAGTAAATAATTAAGCTAATTATTCTTTGATGGAACGACCGTCTCGCCTTAAATCCATTCCTCCTTCAGCCTTACCTTCTCTAGAGATATACTCATCAAACTCTTTTGGAGTCATCTCTAGTATACTTTTGGTAGTCTCTTCACCTCTCAATCCACCTCTAGCGGATTCACCGGATTTCTTTTTGGAACTTGGTAGGAACTGTTTGAAATCCTCAATCCCTCGATAGACTACAGATAATGGAGACTTAGCAAAATCTTCAGTAAAAGCGTAAGTCTTTAGAAGTTTTTTCAAGCGAGGAATATTTTCAGAAGGAATGTTTTCAGATTTAAGAATTGGAGCAATACTTTTTTCAAAATCTTGCTCAAACCTCTTATCCTGCTCTACCCACATAGTCTTTTCACTATTCTCTTTAATTTGAGCCTTGAGGCCTTCTACTTCTTTTTGAAGTATAGTGTTCCCCATCTCAGCAACTTTCATAAAGCTTTCTACTACTTCAGGTTCTAAACCTGATTTTTCGATTAAGTCCTTAACAGCTTCCGCTCTTTCAGGACTAGCTTTCCTTTTAAGTTGATTAGAGAGATCTGCTATTGTGGTTTCAAATCCTTTCCTTTCTGTCCCCCACTTATTTTCAGCGATCTTGTGTTTATACACTTCCATCATTCGAGGAGTTCTTTCAAATTTGCCTTTGGTTTCCTTGGATTCTTCATCGTCCTCGGATTCTCCCTCTGGCTTTTCTTTATTAAGATTCTCCCTTTCAGGAGTTTCCTCATCACCAGCGTCTTCCTCTATTTTTTCTGGTGTTTTGGGATCTTCAACTGGAGTTTCCTCTGTTGTAGTATCCTCATTTTCAGGAGTTTCTTCATTGGGAGTTTCCTGACTCTCCTCTTTTTTGACTTCTTCAGTCATATATTTTAGGTTCTATTTTACTTGCGAACTCGCAACAAGGTTCTTATTATAGGAGTATTTTTAACGATGGTCTCTCAAACATCAATTAATAATTAAAACTTATCTAAAACATCTGCGTTGTTTACCAATTGCTCTAATCTCTTTTGTTGTTTTGCTAAACCAGCATCTCTTACATCTTCTCTCTTTCTACTAGGCGGAGAGACTACAACCTTTCTATTTATATTCTTTTTAGCAAACTCATCTGCTACTTTCTTATCTGAATATATATTTAGTAAATCTCCATTAACATCTAGAACGTCATAATACTTTCCTTTTGGTTCTTTAGCAGGAGTTTCCTCTCCAACTTCATCTACCTCTTTAACTTTACTTTTTGCTTTTGCCATAAAATTATTGTTTGATTGACTTATTCTCCGACCTTTCATCTAATTCCTTACGTTGTTTCATTGCGTTTTCTAATGGCGTTCCTATCTTATCTGACACTTGCCATAAAAACTCTTTTAAGAAACTCGTAAATTGATTAATATCGTTTTCTCTTTTTTTTGTCTTCCCATGTCCTAATAATATTTCCTTGACTAATCCTGTTTTTGTTTTAATCGGTATGATTGGCATCTCTTTCATTATTCTAGCTGCCATAAACTTATCCTTATAAGCTGCCACCATGTCATCTGATCTGACATCACATATCATTATCAAGCAATTCTTGTTCTCTTTTGCAAATGCTACTGCACTAGCTATCGTTACTTTTTCTTTTTCATCTTTAATGTCTTTTAGCTTTTCTTTGAAGTATTCTAATGCTTTATTTTCCATTACTTTAAATTCTTTAATTCTCTTTCAACTTTATCTAATGCACCGTCAACTTCTTCTTCTGAACTTGTAAAAAATGAAATCAACCATTTTTGCTCATCTCTCCTAATAAACATTTGTTCTCTTTCCTCTGTATTTAAAGTTCTATCGTTCTTTAGCACAAAATCACATTTCAATACTTTAGACTTCAACTGCAATAAAAGCTCTTTTATATCACCCATTTTAGCTATCTCTGATCTTGCTATCTTTCCAATAAGCTCTGATTTCCATTCATCAACTCCTCTTTTGTCTTGTTGCCAAGTTAATTCTGCTTTATATGCTTCTAATTTCTTAAATAGTTTAGCTTGGTCAATCATACTATTGGAGCAGTTGCTCCTTGTAATGCATTGCTATTATCTAAGCTCCTACCTTGTGTGCCTCCTGGTGTCCCTGGAATAGGATTACCTCCTCCTGGTTGTCCTGGTATTCCTTGCCCTTGTTGAGATATAGGGGCTTCTGCTTTCTGTTGATTTGCTCCAGCGTTCATAAACATTGATTTTCTTTTAGCATTCTCGGCAACTATTTCAGAATGAGCATATGCAAAATTTGTTAATTCTAAATACTTTTCTTCTGTAAGTTCATCGTGATCAGTAGCATAATCTAGTATTGTCTGCATGTATGATGTATTGGCACTTCTATTCAATTTAACTCTCTCTCCTTTAATAATATCTTGAATAGCCTGTGAGGCTTCCGATAATAATTCTATGTTTCCAATTTCATCTCTACTCATTGCTATCTTTATCTGATCATCTTCATATGACCCATGTTTCAAGATTTCCTGCAGTCTCCACCATGGATTAGCTATCTGTATTAATTCTGGATCCTTCCCAATCATCATTAATGCGTCCGCTCTTTTAGCTGATAATGATTCATTGGCTTCTAGTTCTGCAGAGCTTCCTGTTACAGTTAAGCTAAGGTTTGGTGCTTTTTCTTTTTCTTTATCCCAACCGATAGCATCCTCTCCTATCATCCCCATTAACTCATCTTCTGTTAAATGTTCTTTTGCTCCCCATGCATATCTTAAACCTAACTCTTCCCAGAACTGATTATATGATTTGTTGTAAAGTCCTAGTCTATCCGCTACTTGCTGTAGACTTCCAAAGTATATCCCCACCTTTTGGTCTCTATCTGCCACTCCTTCTGTTTCAGGTGTTATCCCAGTCTTCCTTCCTAAGTAGTTATCCATAAAGCCAACCATTTCAATCGTTCCTTGTATATCTTCTGTTTTAAATTCATATACTCCAGCCGCTATAGATTGACCTTCCTTTCTTTCAACTCTAACTAATCCATTTGGTCTCCATTCAAGTTCTGATGGATCTGGGAACATTTCAGAGTCATATGCTCTCTGACCCATGTTTTTCTTGTTTCTATTATCTAAAGCCTGATTAAAAAGAACATCTATTGCATCTGCTATTGGTAAAACATCATCACATGGTGCCTTAGACCAAAAGATAAATGGATCCTCATGTGTAGCCCATGACTCCCATGGCCATAGATTTGATTCAAATACTTCTTTTAATTCATGCGCTCTAACCCAAACTCCTGTTAAATAATCAAATAAAAGATAGTATCTCTTACCTTCATATTCCATTCCCCATTCAACTAATCTATACATTTGTTGTCCTACATAGGTATTATCATCAACATTCAATCCCATTTTCTTTAACCTTTCATTCTTTTGCTGCCATAAATTATCATTCTTTTTGTGATCAGATGAACTTGCATTAGCAATCAACTCTGCTACTTGAGTTTTATCATAAATTCCTGCCTCCGCATTCTCTTTTAATTTTGTCTCTGTTCTAAAGATATTATCTTGACCTAAGAACATATGATTCTCTAAATATCCTCCTCCTCCTGGTTCACATATAAAGTCTTCATGATCTACCACATCCCAGTTTGATTTGTATTTAGGATCTGACTCTGCGTAGTATTTAGTAATTCCTCTACCTGAAAAACAAGCTAGTTTCTTTTGCCATCTATCTTTCATTCCCCATCTTCCTATTGTTGATGAGCTATCTTTTGAAATTGCTGACGTTATTTTAGTTGATAACTTTAAGTCTGCTAAATCAGTATATCCAAACTTTATATTTGGAGGATCGTCTATCTTTGACATTAAAGTATCTACAAATCCTGACATCGTTGGCAAAGGCACTCCGAATCTTCCTGTTGGAACTTTAATCTTTCGTCCATAATAAAACTCCTCACTCTTCTGAATTTGTTTCATCCTATTTCTCTTGTATTCGTATCCAACTTTAACTTGCCCAATTGCCAGTTGGGTTAATATATCTGCTAGTGTTGTTTCTATATGTTTCATCTAAAAGAAAATCCCAAAAACTTTATTAACAATCTAATATTATTAACAAAGCGTTTGGGACGTATCCTCGGCCGCTTGATCGTAATCTCCAGCTTGTATTATTCTACACTATATTAAGAACTCTTGTCAACATGCTTACTATGATCCAATGTTATTACTGCATCTTCTGGTAAAAACTTAACCTTTTTACACTTAAAACACATTATTTCTATTCCTGAGACTACAACCATTTCTGTTTTAAATAAAAGTTTTCCACAGGTCTTACATTGAACTAAGTATTTTTGCTTTCTTGACATTGTGCTTTTTGTATTCTTTAATTATTGTCCTTCAAACTCTGATGATGATTCATATTTCTTTTGTTTGTATGGTTTCTTTTCTACTATTTCCGCTTCTACAAAAGTAAGCATTGATGCTTCTACTGTGTCTGGTGATTGGAATCCTTCTTTTCTTAAATCTTCTTTTGACATCATTTTCATCTTTCCATTTAACTCTCTTCTATATCTTTGACAAAGTAATTGAGGTTTCCAGTCTTCATGGTCTATCAATTCTCCTTTGGCCCTCAACCACTTCTTTAATCTGTCATAAGCCATAGCTTTTTTATTCATGTATGCTTTCTTATCATCGTCTAATACTGGCGGCTCTCCAACATTTACTGCATTTATATCCCACCCGGCTAATGCTAATTCTTTCACGGCATAGACTCCTTCTCCAAATGAATCTATTGTTATTTGTTTCTTGGCTTGTGATTTATCAATCTTCAATAACTCTGCCAGAATAATTGTCTTTTCAGCTATACTCTTTCCTGTGCTACTCTTTTCTTTTACCATTACTTTCTGCTTGTAATTATCTCTAGCAACCCAAGATGTTTCATTGTCCCCGGCTCCCGATGGATCTATGCCTAATCTTACCTTTCCGACAAACACACTATCTGTTGTTGTTTTTATATCTGCCTCTACTAACAATGGAGCATATCCTTTTTCATCTACCGCATCTTCTTTGGGGAATATTCCTGCCACCATATATGCGTATTCATCACTATCTATTCCATATTTATCTATTATTCTTTGAATGAATCCTGGCTCTACAATTGGACTATCTGCTGAATTAAATGTAAGACATTGCCAATTAAACTTATCTCCATGATGTGAATCATAAAAGTATCCTATCAGTCTTCTTGGATTCCCTATTAACATCACCAAAACATTCTCATTGGTTAAGGATCCTTCTGCCGGTTTGAATATTTCGTTTGGCACACCTGAAGCCTCATCTACTGCTATGAATACAAAGTCTCCATGAACTCCAGCTAATGCTTCTGGATTCTCTTTTCTAGCCGCTCTTGCGAACCATGTTTCAGGACTTTCTTTCATTCTTAGATATCCAGTTGTCCATTCATATTTCTTATCCCAGCCATCTGGCATTCTATCTAGCCAAAGTTTAATCTCTTTCCATAAAATATCATGTATCTGTTCTGATGTTGGCGCTGTGCATGGTATTTGTGAATGCGGAAAACAAAACAAATACCACAATATCAACCAAGACAACGTGGTATCTTTCCCTGTTCCATGGCCAGACTTAATTGAAACTCGCTTTGGTGCTGCTCCCCTTAATGATTTCTCTACTGCTAAAAGTATTAACCATTGTTGCCAAGTAATATGTTTTCCTTTTTCAAATCGTTCAAACCAATCTACTTTAAATTCTTTCAATCCAAGTATCTTTTCTTTCCCTTTATGTTCCTCTTTTAATGGTTGAGGAATAAGTCCCCACATCGCATTAATAAAAAGAATCGGGCTTTGTTGAAATTCTTTAAAGTATTTTAATATTTTCTCTTCTTCAGTCATTCTTCTTTGTTCTTTCGTATAATTTTATTATTGAAAGCTCTCCCTCATGTTCAACTTTCTCTGGAGCATATTTTCCCTTTAGTTTGTAATACATATCTATTGCCTTATTCTTTGATTTTAAATCTGCGAACTGATTAAGTGTAAATAAATGTTGTTTTCCTACACTATCATCATTAAATCCATATTCCTCTAACTTTAAATCTATATATGCTATAATATGAGGTTTTCTCAAGTTCTCATATGCGATAGAAGCTGCCACTAAAGAACTCTTGCACTCATAATGCTCAAAAGCTGCTTCTGTTCCATTCCCTTTAAATTCTAAAAAGGATATACAAAACAATCTCTCTTTCTGGGAAACTCTATATTTCTTCCCATCTAATCCTTTAAAAGAAAATGCTCCTTTATTCTTTTTTACTTTTTTAATTTTTGCTTTTGCTTTTACCATATAAATCATTGTATAAATTCTTATGGTCTATTTTAAATTCTTCCCGGCCTTTTTTGTTTGCTAAATTGTAAAACTTACCACTATCATCTACTTCGACTTTGCTCTCTCTATCTTAATATTCCATCTCTTAGCATCTCTTCTTACTGTTCTGTTTGTTAGCATGTAATTTCCTAAATGCCCGAACCATAAATGACATCTTACTCCGTTCTTCTTGTTATCACATAAAACTATTAAGTTCTTAGGATCTAATTCTCTTGCCGGATTTATATTAAATGGCACTATGTGATGAACCTCTAAATCTTTCGATCCTCCACACACAGCACATACCTTTCCTTTTATAAATTCTTTCCTTACCTTTCTCCATCCGGAACTTCTTCTTGTTCCGAATAATCTTTCGTCTCTTTTAAATATTGAAAATATATCTATCATAGTTTTACTCTTTATCTATATAGTCCTTTGAAGCTACTAAAGCTATTAGTCCAATTACAAACCCTCCTGCTAAACCTATTATTATTCCAACGATTGCTACTATGATATACCACGTGTTATTTACTCTTCAATAATCTTAATCTTATTAAACTTTCTATTTGCCGACTCTCTAAGTAATCTTTGAATTTTGCTGTTTTAATCATTCCTTTCTTTGTAATTCCTTTATCATTTCGGCCTTTATAGCTTCTAGTCTTGGTTCTAAAAAAGACAAATCACTCTTTATCTCTTGCTTTCTTTCCCCTACTGTCCTAGGGAGCCTTGGAGTAGCCATCTTTATTTGTCCGTTTTCAAACACTCCTCCTGGTGCATTTTCAAAAGATAGTGTTGTTGTGGTCTCATCTTTTTTGGTAGCCAAGCTATCTAATAATGTCCTTGATCCAATCACCAACTCTAAATAGTGTTTGTATTGATTCCAAAGTATTTCTAATTTCATTTGTTTTTTGTTTTTAATGATTTTTCATCTAATGTATGTATCATTCCCCTGCTTAATATTTTATAACAAGGCTCTGTATTATTTGGTTTAATTTTTGAAAAATATGGTCTATAAACTTTTAAACCATCTTTCAATATTTTAGATTCGTATTCACCAACAATTTCTTGAGGTCTAATTACAAGGTCATAATATCTTTTTTCAATTATCCCAGTTAATAAAATGTCTGTAAATTTTTTCTCTATATGACCACAACATTTGCATTTAATTTCTTTTGACTTTATTGAATAAAACTTTACCTTATCTCCTATTTTATATTTATACTTCATGTTTTTTAAATAACCTTTTAATTTTTTCAACTATAAATGCTACAAACATTACTGACTTAAATATGTTAATCTTAACTCTTTCCCATTTTGTAGGTTTATATCTCTCTTTATAGCTTATCATCTCATCTTCCTGCTTCTTCCTATATTTTTTCATGAGTAAATTATGCTTCCCCTCTCCGAAATTTACCCATCGTTCTTTTCTTCTTTTTGTCATCTTTCTAATCCTGTATGCTTAAAATACGTCCATTCTTTTGTTTTCTTTCTAGACCACACAGACCTTTTCCTATTTCTTGCTAATTTCTTTAATTCTTTGAGCTTCTTATTCATATGTAATATTATACTTATTATTTCGTCTTATGTCAAAGAGAACTAAAACTAAAACATTAAATGTTTTGTCCGTCAAGTAATTGGCGGTTTTTCTTTTTAAGAAACACTATCTGCGAAGGCAATCGCCATCCTCTTTGCATCTTCTACTGTTTTTGCTTCAAAACCAATA
>Ga0307928_10002704_pt1 | contig 13606 bp, 22 predicted proteins | sample AceLakmetagen232_FD_201815 | JGI IMG/M metagenome (GOLD analysis project Ga0307928, IMG submission 201815) | Saline water microbial communities from Ace Lake, Antarctica - #232 | ecosystem: Environmental > Aquatic > Non-marine Saline and Alkaline > Saline | place: Antarctica: Ace Lake... | reverse complement strand
AAAAGAATCTGCTTGATAAACTTATAGGTTCATTAGATGGGCAAGGGCAATTTGCTGGGCTTTTCAATCGTGATGAAGATACATTCCAAAAGTCATTTGTAGAGCCTTCGATGAATAGATTCAAGAATCAGATAGCACCACAGATACAACAGTCTTTTATTGGTTCAGGACAGCAAGGTGGAACGCCAATGGAAGATTCACTAGCAAGAGCAGGTGTTGGTATGAACGATCAGTTAAACCAGCAGTATGCGCAGTATAAGCAGGGTGGAGAAAGCAATATGATTAACATGATTAACCAGATACTAGGAGCAGACAAAGGACCACAGGAAGAATACACATTACCGGGACAATCTGGTAGCGAAGGAATAGGACAAGGCTTGCAAGGTTATTTAGGTTCTAGTGGTTTTGGTGAATCAATGAAAACAATGGGCAGTAGTATGGGTGATTATTTTAATAATAAAGGAACTCAATCTACACAACCTGTACAGAGAAAAGGATTCACAAGTCCAATGGATAATATGCCTCCTCAAAATGATTGGCGAGCAATGCGTGATTCATTCCCAAGATACCAACAATAGGAGAATAAGATGACAACTGAATTACCTTTAAACCAGTCTCGATCATTTGAGAGTGGAGCAGCTATTGGTGGCAATGTAGCTGGAGGAGCAACAGCCTTTAACGATACAAGGGCAATAGATCAGATTTTGAGCAAAGCATCAGAGTCTGGCAATCCTAAAGACATGACTAATTTAATGCAGTCTATAATGGCTAGGGTATCTCCTGACAAGCAGAAAGAAGCAATGCAATTATTGCAGAATAGGCATCAAGCCATGCAGCAGCAAAAGCAGCAAGGTGCAATCCAAGAAGCTGGGTATAATCCTAATATGCCTATGGATCTTATAAAAGAGCAGATGAAGCAAAAAGGGGTTCAACAAAAAGAACTTCAAGCACAAAATCAAAAAATGCAGCCTTTACAAACTGGACTTGAAGTATTAAGTAGACAAAGAGAGTTATTAAAACAAGGTAATCTTGGACCTGCGATGTCAGTTTTTGGAACACCAAGAAAATCTTACATTCCAACTAAAGCAGCATTGAAAGATAGATCAGAATATGAGAGATTAGGCAAATCTTTGATTTCATTAGCTACAACTATTCCAATTAGAAATAGACTTGAATTTGAGACATTAGCTGAAAATTTATATGATCCTAAGAAAACACAAGAAGAGATTAAAGGTTCTTTAGATGGCATGGAAAGGATTCTTAAAAACAATATATCTCAATTCCAACAGCAAGGAACACAAAATCAGCAAGGACAGCAACAACCACAGTTCCAAGTAGGACAGACATTTCAATCATTACCTCCTCAAGCTCCTGAAGGTGCTATTATGGGAACTCCTGATGGTAAAGAAATGATCTTTAGAAATGGTCAATGGAGTCCAAGATGACATTTACATTTAAAGGCATAGAAGGTCAAGAGCCTGAAGAAATTAAAAACCAATCTATTCAAGATACTTTTATACCTCCTAAACCGGGTCAAGAAAGAGAGCAGCAAGTCTATAATCCTTATACAGGAGTACAGCAAGTTGAATCTCAACAACAACAACAACAACAACAACCACAAGTTCAAACTAATCAACCTCAAGGTGGTCAATTTACCTTTAAAGGCATAGAAGGAGAAGAAGAGCAACCAGAACAACCTCCTGAAAAAGGAATTGAAACTTTAAATAGATATGCTAATAAAGCTGGTAGATTAGGAGCGCAATATGGAATGGGATTGTTAGATGCTGCACAATTTGCCAATCCTGTTGGAGCTATTGCAGGTGGAGCAGGGATTGCTTATAATTTGATTGATGAAGATAAAGATTATAAAATGCCACTTCCTAAACTTTTGCAGAAAGGTAAAAAAGCAGCTAAAGAAGCAGGATTTAATCCAGAATATCTCACATTATCTGGCTTACTTAGAGGCGGAATTAAAAATACTACAGGAATTGATTTAGAACCTAAAGATGTGTCTGAAACAGCTGCAAATTGGATGGGATTTATTAAGAATCCTATCAAAGCATTAGATTTTGTTAGAAATGGAGTTAATCCTAAAAACGCTAAAGAAATCATTAAAGCTTTTGCTCCCACAGCAAAACAGCTAGGAAGGGGTTTAGGGGCTGCAACAGGGCTTAAAATAGCTGCTGATGCAGAATTAGGACCAATGGGTAAAATGATTGCGTTAGTAGGTGGAGATTTATTAGGTGGTGGTGCAGTTAGTCTTGGGAAGGGAGCATATGAATTTGGTAAAGCACCTATTAAAAGCACTAAAGAAGGGTTAGCAAATCTAGCAGCTAAAAAGGTTGGTAAAACAGCAGCTTTAGATGCTCAAAAACAGATCATTAAAGAATTTAGAGAAGCAGGTATTCAGCCTGATATAGGAACTATTACAGGAGATAATTTTGTAAAATGGTTTCAAAATGCTGTTTCTCAATCTGGTCATGCTGGAAAAGCATTAGATAAATTTAAAAATAATCTTACTAAAGAAGTTGTTGGAGAATACAAAAAGGTTGCTAATACTATTGGCAAATCTATCTATGCAAGTAAATATGAAGCTGGTCAAGCGTTAAAAACTGGAATACAAGAAGCTAGAAATGTTGATTATGCAGCAGCAGGAGACCTATTTAAAGGAGCTAGAAGTAAAGCAGCCAATAGCCAATTAGGAACTTCAAATCCAGCTCTTATGTCATTAGGAGATAGCATTAAATCACTAGAAAAAGAATTGCTTCCGGGATCAGTAAAAAGTTCAGAGCAAACTATTGTTTTAAGAGAATTGAACAGTCTTAAAAAAGATATTTTTGATGCTGAAGGAAATGTGAGACCAACATTTGTTAAAGACCTAATTAATAATAAAATAGGTTTAAGTGATGTCATAAATTACGAAGCACAGGGCGGAGCTAAGAAACTCTTAAAACATATTGTTAAGAAAGTAGATGAAGCGATTTCCTCAAATAAAGATCCTATTTTTAATACTTTATGGAAAAGAGCAAATAGCAAGTTTACTAAACACGCACAAACATTTAGAAACAAGTCTATTAATAGTGTTTTAAGAGGAGAAGATGCTACCTCTATTTTTAATAAGATGAATAGTCCTAGTCAAATTGTAGCAATGAAAAAGGCTTTAGGAACAAGCAAAGCAGGTAAAAAGATATTCGATCAAGTCTCAAGATATAAAATGGAAGAAATGGTTGGGAAAAACATGGTTGATAGCACAACTAAACAAATGAAATATGGAACATTTTCCAAGCTATTAGAAAAAGGTCAAAATAGAGAAATAGCAAAGCAATTATTAAAGCCTAAAGATTTTTCTAGGTTAGAAAGACTAATGAAAGTTACCAATAGAATAGCTGAAACACAGCAAAAGTTTTTTAATGCTTCTAAATCTGGAACTCATTTAGCTGATATTGCTTTTGCTTCTAAAGCTCTTAATGACTTTTCCCATCTAATATCTGGTAATCCTTGGCCATTTGTTAAAACAGCTACTTTATTTGGAACTATTCGTGGAGGAGCAAAATTATTATCTGATCCTGAATTTTTAAAGATGGTAGAAGAAGCAATCCTAAAAAGAAATGCTTCTAATGAGGTAATAGGAAAGTTAAGTCAAAGAATAACTAAAAGAGTTAAGCAAATTGCAGGTGAAAATAGAGGTGTAGGAGCTTTAAAAGAAGGAACAAAAGAATAAATTACTTTCTACAGTTTTTTCTAAAGCGTTCGCCATCTTCTTTTGTATAAGGTTCATCATCTATTGGCTTATAACTAGCATTATCAATAATATAAGCTATTACAAAAACAGCAATCCAGAACATAAAATTCTCCATAGTTAAAAAAATAGCTAACAAAGCTAAAGAATATAAAATGCCCGGAATTGCTTTATTAGAAAATGCTCCAAGAGAAGATTCTAGACAAGAACAGTAGTTATTTACGATTAGCTGCAATATATCCGATTACTAATGTTAATGGCCAAAACAACCAAGAGTTAAAAAACAAATCTACAGCTTTTAAAATTATCACAACAACCTCTTTATGGCTTTAACAATGCAATTAATACATTTGCATATTAGGTATAAAAACATTTTATTCTCCATTTCCAACCAATATACGACTATCGAACATTTAGGGAAACTACAGAGATTATTTTAAATTCATACTTGATAGTAAAATATTTTTTGAATTTCTTCTGTTATTAGCTTGCTGTTTTGGTGTAGCCCAACGAACGTTTCTCGGTTCGTAGTTTCCTTCATTGTCTATTCTATCAATAGAAAGCTTTACAGAGGGTTTTTTGCCTATATATTTCAAGAATTCTACAAATGATTGTTTCCACTTTTTGCAGACTGTAATGCCTCTTCCACCATAGTCTTTATATCTTGTATCTTTTGGATTAAAACATCTGGAAAGCATTGAAGACCAACATCTATATTCTATTGTTACTCTTTTTCCAGAACAATTGTGGGTGGTATTTTTTAATTTACTGCTTTCTATAGCACATTTTTTACATTGAATGGAGCTTCCTCTTCTAAGTGCTGAACCATGAACCTCTTTTATTGTTCCACATTCGCATTGACATAACCAATAAGCACGATTTTTTCCGTTAAAACTTCTTTTTAAGACAGTCCATTTTCCAAAAACTTTTCCTTCAAGTTGAAGGGTTTTTTCTCTACCATATTTAGCAAAGTCTCTTCTCTTTGTAGCACATGATTTACAACTTATTATTTTACCTTCTGTTAATTCATCATTACCTTTGGTTGATATTTTCCCGCATTTACATTGGCAGATAAAATAAGTCTTTTTCATTCGTGATGTTTTTTCTTTATCTATTTCCAGTACAGTCCAATCGTTTATTTTATCTCCTGATTTATGTTTTGTAAGAGTCATGTTTATCCTTAACTTGTTTAATTTTGTCAATCAAAGCTGATCTCATAAACATAGATAGATTAGATCTAGTAAGAATAGCCATTATTTTAGCTTGTTCATGCAAAGATCTAGGAAGATACATAGTAGTCCTAATAAATTCATTATTATTGGTTTGTGTCATAACTTAATTATGTCAAATTAAATTAAATATTTCAAGTAATACTTTTTTAAAATATTTCTTAAATATAGTCTAAAAGAAAAACACTCTTTTAAGGAGACAACAAATGCCTAAAAATAGCAGAAGTACAAGTTACACAGGTAGAAAAGCAACCCAAAACCGTTCAGGTGAAATAAAATATGCTACAGAGACACAAGCGAAAGCTGGAAATCGTACTGATCTAGCTATAAGCCCTAAGACACTTGACCAAGCAGCAGAATCATTAGTCTCTGATGCCTCCGAAACAGTTAAAGGCAAAATCAGGATTGGAACAGCAGCAGAACAAGCGGCTGGTCTATCAGCTTTAATCGCAGTAACTCCTACTGGACTAGCAGCAATGGCAATTGCTGGAGCACCAGATTGGTCAGAAACAGTTAAAGGGATTGGACAGATTTCAACCACAGCAGAAACCGTAGCATATGCTTTAGATACAGTAGCAATTACTCCTTCAAAATTAGGTGATGCTTTTGCAGCACCAGCAGCTCTTGGATCAGGAACTCCAGCCGCAGTAGCAGCAACAACTCTATCAGCTACAGGGCTTGCAACTCTTGGAGCTTCTGCAACAATCGTAACTGGTGCGGTAGCATTAAGCTTAGGTGCTGATGCTTCTACTGGTGCGATTAACATGGGAACAGGCGCAGGTGCTAGAGTTTTAACATTTGGTAATATTACTGGCGCAACTCAAGTGGTTATCAATTCCGGTACAGCTGGCATGACCTTTACCTCTACAGGTGCAGGTGATATTAGCCTAGTAGGTGGAGACAAGGTAAACCTTGATGCAGCAGGCACAGTAGAGCTTAACTCTTCTGCAGGCGCAATCAGTATTGGTAACGATGACATTGACCAAGCTATTAATCTTGGAACAGACGGTGAAAGAACAATAACTATTGGTTCTTCTAATGGAGCAGCTAGTGTAGTAGTTGATTGCGGTACTGGCGCATTAAACATTGGTACAAACGCAATTGCTCACAGTTTAACACTTGGTAATGTAACAGGTGCAACAGCAGTAAATGTCAATGTAGGAACTGGTAACTTTGCCTTAGATGGTGTTGCTGGAACTACTTATGATATTGGAGCTGCAACAACTACAGGAACAATCACTATTGGTGGTACTGCTCAAACAGGCACTATGACTATAGGTGATTCTTCTGGAATAAATATTGTTCAGATTGGATCAGGCGAAGGCGCAACTACAGTAAACATTGCAGGTGGAGCAACCGCTGCTAAAGTTGTTAATATCGCAGTAGGAGCTGTCGCAAACGTTGTGACTATTGGATCTGCTTCAGGTGCAGCTTCTTTAGATTTGGTTTCTGGAACTGGGGGCATTACTATTAGTGCTGCTGGTATCGTTGATATGGTTCCTGCAACATCTACTGCTGCTGCTGCAACAGGCACAGTTAATGCTAACGTGGGTGTTACTACTCATACTGGTTTGACAACTGCTGCTGCTGCCTCACAGGTATTCACTATTACTAATAGTGTTTGTGGTGTTGGTTCAGCAATCCAAGTAAGTGCTTCAAATCTTGGAGCAAACGATGCGCAGATGACCGTTACTAGAGTTACTCCGGGAGCTGGAACATTTGATGTAACCTTAACTAACAATGGTGCAGCTGCCTTGAACGGTGATGTAATAATCACATTTTGGATTATAGCAGCGTAGTAAAAGTTGTTTAGGATAGGGACTCGAGTCCGAAAAGCCGCCGCTGACGGTCTGCCTAAACTTTTAATTCAGCTAATGAAGGAAAAAGAAAGTATGAAACCAGAAAACATTGTTAGATTTATAAGCGAAGATAAAAAAGTCTCTTTATATTGTGATGCAGATGCAGCTTTAGGCTCATTACATGATTTTCTAATGTTAGTAAAAGGAGATATAGTAGGTCGTATTCAGGCAGCTCAAAAGCAGGAAGTAGAAGCATCTGAAAAAATTAAAGATGTAGAAGAAAAGCAAAAAGCTGATAAAGAAGCAGAGGGTGAAAAGCCTCCTATTGTTACACCTGAAGAGCCAGTTGAAGAAGTACCGGCTGTACCTATTGAAACTAAATAATTAAATTTTGGGGTTAAGTATGACTGCAAGAGCATTTTTTGAACCATTAAGATCATTAGCACATGGTAGTATTTCTGGAGTTCACGCCAATGTCGGAAGTGCAACAACACACACCGTTCGTGCTTTTAAAATTTCTAATGATACTCAGGGAGATATGATCTTCTCAGCAACACCCGGTCAAGATGACATGTTCGTTAAGGCTGGAGGTTACGACACATGGGACGTTCAATCAAATATAAATCCTGATAAAGATGATAAATATGTCTTGCCGGTTGGAACTCAATTTAGAGTAAAAGAATCAACTGCTCCAGTGTCAGGGGCAGTTTATATAACAGTTTTTGTTTAAAACAAAGTAGGAGTGATTCATGAGTAAGTCAGGAGCTTTAAGCGCAACTTCTTCATCCCCAACGATAGCTACAAGTTTTGTTACTGATGCAGGGACAGCAATACCAGCATTAAATATTCTTAATCTTTTAGGAACTAATGGAGCAACTACAAGTGGGACTGGAAATACAGTATCAGTTCTTATGCAGTCTCCCTTTACAGGAGTTTTCGAGTTTAAGCACGCTGGTACTTCAGCAACAGTAGATAACATACTCACCATTACTAACCTAACCGATACTGTCGCTGGTGGTGGAGCAGCTCTTCTAGGCAAGCTTCAAGCTAGTGACGGAAACTCTTACGATGCAGGAAAGATTGCATTTTTAAGTGATGGTTCTACATGGACAAGTACAGCTGCTTCAAGAGATTCCATGTATCAGATTTCAACCTGTCTGAATGGGACAGTTTCAGCAAAAATAACTACTTTAAGTTCTGGCTTTACAGGCTTTGGAACAGCTGTCCCATATCACCAAGTACAAGTGCTTAATGCCATGAAAGTTTCTGACACTGGTCAAAACGCCGGTGTTATTGGTTTAGGTGATGGATCGTCAGCTACCATAAATGTCGGTGTTGGTAGAGGTAATGCAACTGGAGGACTCGGCGGATCAAGTTGGTTGATATTAGGCGGTCTTGGTGGAATACACCTTACATCGAGTGCTACCACTGTAGGTGCTCAAACAATCGGTATGACAATGGTTCAGGGTGGTGCTGTTGGCTTTGCTACTGTAGTTCCGGGAAAGCAGGTAGAGATCAACCATGCTACTGGAGAATGTCTAAGGCTTACCTATAACGATGCAGATGGCTCAGCTACTGTCTATTCTGATCTGACAGTTACAGCAGGTGGTATTTTAACTTTAGCTCCTACTGCTGCTCAAGTCTCGATTACTAACGCTGCTGCTAATGACATTATTACTTTAACAGATTCAAGCGATAACATAGATGTGCAACTTCATACTGGTTCAGATTCTTTCTTCAATGGTGGTGATTTAGGCTTAGGAAACGCAGCACCAGCAGTACAGCTACACTTAACTGGTGATCTAGCCATAACTCCTTCCTCTACATATTCTATTACAGCAGCAGGCGGTATTACAGCAGCTATGCTTCTAGCTAACGGAATTATTAGGATTGACGGAGATAGTGGTGCTATTGATATTACTGCTGATCCGCAGATAGCAGCAGGTGTTACAGACGGTCAGATCATTAGGTTTATTGGACAGCACGATACTAATACAGTCACATTTGATGATGGCACAGGATTGCAACTAGCAGGGGCAGCATCAGCTGTTCTTGGTTCTGGAGACACTTTAGAATTATGGTGGGATTCTGGGTTGAGCGTATATGTAGAAGCTGGAAGATCGGATAATTAAAGGAGAATTATGCCAATGGTTACAGGATCATTAACTGGTGGAAAATATGGGGCTGTACTTCCTACAGCTATTTCTAATTGTCTTTGGTGGTTAGATGCTGCGGATTCTAATTCAGTCATTTTGAACGGAGCTGATGTAGCTCAATGGAATGACAAGTCAGGCAATCAATATAATGTAGCTCAAACAGTAGCAGCCAAGCAACCTTTGTACGATACTGGGGCTTTAAATAGTTTAAACGCAATTACTTTTACAGTAGCAGGAGAAGAGGGATTATTTACTACTTCAGCTCCTTTTGTTGGCAATTTTCCGCATAGTATTTTTATTATAGCAAATCCAGTTGCGGTAGTCGACTTTGATGTATTAGGAACTGGTGCTATTGCTTCTGGTAATATTTTAGTAATGTTCTATCACAGCCGTGTTAGAGGACATGATTTTAGGAATGGGGTGACAATTGTGGCTGATTCAGCAGCGGCAGTTACTGGTGACACTACTTATTTAATCGGTCAAATTTTAAACACTGCTTCAACTGAATTTTCAGTAAACCTTAACGGCACATTGACAACGTTAGGCGTTGCTGGAGTAGCAGGTGCGCCAAGTACGACACTTACTATCCCCGGAAGAGATGTAACTACATACTCTGATGTTACTATCGGAGAAATAATAATTTATGACAAAGAAGTTAATGAATCAGAAAGAAACATAATCCAGACTTATTTAAAAGACAAATGGGCTTATGTATGATCGATGTAGGTGATGTATCAAGCGTTCTTGAAACTCCTATTTTTTGGTTAGATGCTTCTGATACAGATACTATTATCTTAAATGGAGCTGATGTAGCCCAATGGAATGACAAAGGCTCATTAGGAGAAAACCTCGTTCAAGGAACTGCTGGATTACAACCTACCTATCAAGCTACAGGATGGACTGGCGGACTTCCTACAGTTTATTTCGGAGGAGCAGGAGATCCCAATTATCTAGGCGTAACTAAAACACCAAAAATAACCACTTTAGATATATCAATATTCGCAGTTGTCAGACCAGCAGCAACGAATGGGTGTATTTTAGAAATGAGTAAAGGCAATGTAACTGGAACTGATAAAAAAGGACACTCTCTTTACTATGAATCAGGACCGGGTGAAAGCATAAAAGGTAGAGTACAAAACGATTCTGATGTCTATTACACTTCTACTGTTCTGGCTTCTATAGATACTGATTATGTAGCTGCTTTCAAATCAACATTTGCAAACATAACAGCTTATGCTACTGATACATCGGGAATCTTAGATGCAACATTCGGTAATAATTTAGTTGATAACTTTCGATTAAGTGGCTTCCAAGACGACACCTTTCATTGGGAAGGTTTAATTTCAGAGATTATCGTATATAATTTCGCTCTTAATAAGAATCAAACAGCGTCAGTAATAGCTGCGTTAAAAACTAAATGGGGAATATAAATATGTCAATTAATTATTCATTAGTAACAGAAGATGAAGTATCAAAAGTAACAGCTACAACTGTGGTTGATTTAGGCGAAAAGGCACAAGTAATTGCTATGCTGGAAGCTTCTAAAGCTAGCTATCAGGCAATTATTGACAGTCATATAGCTCAGATTGCCGAAGTCCAAGACAAACTAGACGCTATTAACGCTTTATAACAGGAGAAAATCATGGCTAAGAATTGCCCGGGCGGAAAGATTAGATCAGGTGGCAAAGGTAAAGGGCTTGGAAAAGGTAATCAGCAAGGACCTAAAGGCAAACCCTCAAAACAGGTAAGAAGAGGTAGATAGAGACTTTAAAGCAACTCATCTTCGTCTTCTTCTTCTTCGTAGAGATCTTTTTTCAAATCAGCAATAGCGTTATCAAGATCATTAATTCTATGCAGGATTATAGCGGACTCTTCTTCTATGAGCTTGGTTAGCTTCTTGGTCTGGATTTTATTCAGAAGATAAGTAGGAACTCCTATCATAAACAAAAAGCCAATAATCATTAACATATTGTAAAGAATTTCTAAGGTTTCAAAAGGTTCCATTTTATTTCTCCTTGATGAGTAATATTTTTCTAATAGCTACTGCAAGCTCGTCTCTATTCTTTTTATTCATAAGCCAATGAGCTAAGATACCAAACATAAAGCCCAAGGAAATACTCAATAGAATACCTAACATATCAACCTCTTGGTTTAGTTATGATTCCTTTATACATCATTTGATAATTAAGGGGATTCTATTACCTCAAAGACTGTTTTACCCTCAAACGCCCAAATCTTTTTTGCTGATATTTTCCATATTTGACGATCATCTTCATATAACATTTTTAAAAAGCAATCTTCCAAAAACTTCACACAATTACTTGCATCAGGAGTTTTATCATGCGGAAGTTCTTTTCCTTCTTTAAGCAGTTCTTTCCGGTATTTTTGAAAGGCTTTAGGAATAGGCATATAGAATATCACTTGAAGCTCAAGAGGCTCTGTAAAGGGCTTAAAACCTTCAGGGAGCTGTTCTTGGATATAAGTTCTAATATTTCTTTTAACTAAGCATTGCGGATCATAAAATCTGTTGCTAGAAGTCCTAGCTCTTTGAAGAGGAATAGGTTTGCCAGGTATCTCAAATTTCATCTTGTACCTTCAGTAATTTAGAATAACAATCTTCACAAAAAGATAGTGATTGCTCTTGACTCATCAGAAACATCATGGGTTTTTTACCACATAAGCTACAGGCTATTTCATTTCCTTCTGTATCAATTGCTGATACATATTCAGGCTTTAACCAGTTCACATTATCAGAAGATCCAAACTCTGATTTAACTTTTGGCTCTTTAGAAGTTTCCCAGTAAGATTCTTTCATTACTTACCACTCAAATTTAGCGGTTAAAATCACTTCATCAATAGCCATGTCTATTTTATTAAAGCCACTATCTTCAATAGCATTTTCAACTAGATGTGCTAACTTAGGATTAGCTTTAGAGATACTATACTCGTCAGCAAGAAACTCTTTCTTGGTATAGGTGGCTGATTCGCCTTTAATTTTTATTGTTAAGACTATCATTTTTCCTTCCTTAAATTAAACTTTACCTTATTATAACCGTTCGGCTACAATACATCAAGAATTAAATTTAAAGGAAATTTCTTAAAAACTAAAAAGCTTAATTTCTCTGCGTGTGTTAGGCGTGATATGGGCGTGTGCGTATATAGTGAGACAAACTTAAGGAGGAGTGATGGTTAAAACTTTAAAGTACATATTCAAAAGGCTTAGAGAGAGGTTTAGCCTCCCTTATGATTCTATCTTTAGAAAAGTGAGGCGACCTACTTTTAGAGTTAAGACTGAATACAAACAAGGATCTAATTGGATGATCACTTATACAATCTGTGATGTCTGTAAGAAAGAAGCTACAACTGTTGAGTATGTTGAAAAAGAAGATCGATGGAAATGTTTAGACTGTTTAAAGGAGGAGTGATGGAAGTTTTAATTCCTATTGGGATCTCAATACTCCTTCTACTTTTCGGAATAGGCTTAGGAATGTTGGCTTATTGGTTCTTTGTTTATAGAGACTAACTCTTCTTTTAAACCACCTAGAGTCCTCTCCCACGACTTAAGAGCCACAATGTTACGCCCATAAGGATATAAGAGCAAATTAAGGCGGTTATGTGCGAATTAGAACATATCTGTAACAGGTTCAGGTTCATTATTTTCCAAAGCCGAGGGTTGAAGGTTAACTAAGTGCTGATCCAAGGCTTTAAGAGCTTGAATAAATATCTCTTTATTTAGAGGCGGTGTTCTTTCATAGCTTGGAAGCCATGTCTCGCCACGCTTAACATTTTGGAGGCTGATCCATCGCTTATCGCCTTTAACGAAATAACCTAATCCCCGGAAGGTTTCAGACTTCTCGATATAACTAACCTTGATATCCACAAATCCTTGGCGTAAATTACGCTCATTAGGCTCATAGTTTATGATTGTTACTTGCATGGGGTTTCCTCTAATTTTTTGACTCTTACATCTAGTTCATTTATAGCTTGTACTAAAGTCTCAATAGCAATAGTAGTTTCCATTCTTTTAGCATTAGTTTTCAAAAGATGCATCATTTCTCTTTTGACTTTTGGGTCTAGTTTATCCCATTCTTTTTCTTTTTCAGGGCTTAAGAATACCATTTTTCCCCAAGATTCATCTACTTGCATGGGGTTTCCTTAGATTGGATCTCTATATTTAAACATGTTATTTCAAATGCAATCTCATACAGACAATGCACTAATTCTGACTTGTCTAATTTAGATATAGCTTCTTTGTCCTTTAAACCGTCAAATCCTCTCTTGAAGACGGGAATCTCTTTAGCCCCTATGCGCTTCTCTTCAGATAAGTTTTGCAAGTCTCTTACTTGCTCTTCCAATTCTACTACCCTGCAATAAAGGGATTCTATTGAGTTATATTTCATTTTATCTCCTTTTTGTTTAAATTATCTCTTGCCACGCCAGAATAAATCCGGGTGCTTTCTCTATGAAATCGTACCATGATAGGAATTTACAGTCAAAGCCTATTGTTTGTTTAATCTCTTATCATTTCCAACAGCGTTTATTATTTTTCCAGAGAGTAACCGGCTGGCTATTCGCTGTCCTAAAACTGTTTTCAAGTCATCTTTGGAAATATTAGAAGTTATAAAAGTTGGTTTCATTTCGGACCATCTGTAATCAATTAAATCTAGTAGTGTTTCAATCCTC
>Ga0307928_10002703_pt1 | contig 13612 bp, 22 predicted proteins | sample AceLakmetagen232_FD_201815 | JGI IMG/M metagenome (GOLD analysis project Ga0307928, IMG submission 201815) | Saline water microbial communities from Ace Lake, Antarctica - #232 | ecosystem: Environmental > Aquatic > Non-marine Saline and Alkaline > Saline | place: Antarctica: Ace Lake... | reverse complement strand
GTATGGTATGTCATATCCTGATGGAAGGAAAAGAAAGCCCGCAAATAGGGATAATCGACGAAGCTGAATTAAGCGAAACAACAAAGCAAGGATTCAAGCGCCGGTTTATAGGATCAAAACAAAAGAGTAGACGACTACGAAAAGAGTTTGCAGTATAGGCAGTAATAATGTTATAATATCCCCAAGGCACGGCGTGGCACGGCGTGGCAGGGCGTGGCAAGGCAAGGCTTTTTTAACATAGCCAATACAACGTTAACTCTAATTTATGAACGAATAAAAGTGCTCTTGGCAGTAAGCGATCCCTTGCAACTTATAGCGGGACCGCCAAACCCAAGAGCTTTTTAACAATGATTATCCCACGGCACGGCGTGGCACGGCAAGGCACGGCAAGGCAAGGCTTTTTTAATATAGTATAGAAAGAGGGGGTGACAAGGTTTCGACGTGATGGTTGAAGCTACAGTTGCACGCCGAGGACTCCTGGTTGGCCTCGTTAATAATCCGGGAAAAACAACAAACGCTAATACACAATTAGCCCTCGCAGCTTAAATATAAGCGCGACGTCTCACCGCTGACACCTGCTAAGCGGAATGAGGCGACGATAGCAGGCTGGCCTCTAAGCTGAGTGTCCGGGTGATGGGGCGAGATTAAAAGAACCGCAGCATGGCCTGTACGGGCCGAGCTGGGCGTGGACGCTGGCTGGTATGCCCGCTTGTCTGTTGGCAAGCATAACAGTGAGATTAAACGACAGAACACGCGTGTAGATGCTGGAGTGACGCTTTTGCGGACGGGGGTTCGAGTCCCCCCACCTCCATGCTTATAATGATTTTTATACCCAGGCGGGGCGCGGCCGGGCTGGGCATGGCAAGGCAAGGCAAGGCTTTTTAACATACCGTGCTATTTGCAACCGTTTTTGCATATAGTATTACTTTACGTGATGCGTATAGCATAGCGGGGTATAGCACGACATGGCTAATCAAGGCTTTTTTACGTTTTTTAGCGTTCTTCCGAAACCGTTGTGCCGCAACGAGTTAGATACAAACATATAGTAGGGGGTACCCCTAGTAAGGCTAAGCTTGTTTACGTTTTTTAGCGTTCTTCCGAAACCGTTGTGCCGCAACGAGTTAGATACAAACATATAGTAGGGGGTAGGCCATGGGGCTACTTCGGATGACGGTCCCCTTTATCCATAGCTGAAATCTACATTTTGGGCACCTTAATCTCCTCCTGTATACAGGAGGAGATCATGCGACTGCAATCGTACGCTTTTACACCTATTGTCCAAGCGCACCAATGTAAGTAACTTTTTCGGAGAGAGAGGAGAAAATGGATGTTTTCTAAAGTGTTACGGGATCTACGCGAAAATGTCTGTCTCTATCGCAGAGAGGTGGCAAAACTGGCGGGTATTAGTGAATGTTCTGTTTGCTCATATGAGTACGGTACGCGGTTTCCTAGAACGCTTAAGCGTGTTCTAGCTTTAGCCGCGGCAATGAATAGTGAACCTGATGAGACGGAACACTTATGCGATGCCTATAAGTTTGAAAAAAATGCACATCGTTTGCATATCTATTTTCGCAAAACTAATGCTAAACCAAAATACAATATTGAAACAGGCGAAGTGAATGCAACAATTATATCTGAAAAAAGGGTATAGATATGTCCCAATCAAACCATTTTACGGTTTCCCTATGCCTGGCCTTTGGCTAGTACATAACGACAAAGATAAGCATAGCGCTTCAGCTTTTTGTAAACTCTGTAATATCGGTTGTCTTAATATACCAAAAAGGGCAGCGTTACAGAAGCGGCATGCTGAAGCTTGCGCGGCTTTAGCAGCACGTATGCATAACTTGTCTACAGCTGAGTGCGTATCTGCGGTATTAGATGCGCTTTGCACTATTAAACCCAAAAATGAGTTCCATATACGCCCGGGTACAAAAATACGGAAATCAAAATAAACATTGCCCGTCTGCCATGTGTAGTCGGAGCTCGTTCACCACTACGTTAAGCTAAGTGGATGGATGCATTGGGGCGGACTATTGTGACTTTCTCCCGGGTATTATGATGGTTCAATATGTTCGCCCTATCTTTACGAGGAGCAAAATAAATGCGATTAGAAATTTACTTAGGTGATTTAAAGGAAGAAGCACAAAAGAAAGTTATTGATTTTTATAGTTTAGATGGCGGCACCGGCGAAAATCTCGACGTTTTTCCTATATTTATACTTGAAAATGATGTAGTTCAAGAACCCGAAAATGGGGGGTAAAAAATAGCTTGCTTTTACTTCTCTTTTGCACTATAGTCTTATTAAATAATCATCAAATCAATGCGGGGTGGCACAGTCTGGTAGCGCGTTAGGCTCATAACCTAAAGGTCGGTGGTTCAAATCCATTCTCCCGCAGCCTTAAAGGAGTTAATAACATGCCTCATCGTAAACGTTTACCAGCTACACGCCAATCAATTACGCACAAATTTGATATCGCCGGCCACGAGGGCTATATTACTGTCGGGAAATATAAAACTGGAGCACCAGGAGAATTGTTCATTACAATGGCTAAAGAAGGCAGTACTGTGGGTGGATTTATGGACGCATTTGGTATATCAATCTCACTATGCCTTCAGAATAATGTATCATTGAAAACATTATGCAGCAAATTCATGTATAGCAAATTCGAGCCTAGCGGCTTTACACAAAATAAAGATATTCCTATTGCCCAATCAATAGTAGATTATATCTTTCGCTGGCTCGCTATAGCTTTTCCTGATAGTGCTGCTATTCCTGAAAGCCCCACTATTCCCGTGATCCCGGCCGGGATAGAAGTTCTAAAGGATAAGGCTAAAGAAGTACCAGCTCCAGCTTCGGATAAGACTCCCGGGGTGGAGAAGAAAGCTGTTACTACTGCAGAGGGCGTACAAGAAAGAGATACAAGCTTTAAAGATTTTCAAGGCGATGCGCCTGCTTGTGATATCTGCGGGGCAATAACCGTAAGGAATGGTAGCTGTTATCGCTGTTTTAATTGTGGTAATTCAATGGGGTGCTCATAAAATAGGAGGACTAAATATGGCGGGTTCATGGGGTACACGCGGAGAGGGCGGTAAAAATCTTGTCCGTAATCCGAAGAAGTTTAGACAACATTTTGAAGAGATTGATTTTTCTAAGCTCGAAATACGCAAAGCAGTTAAGGTAAAGGGTGGCAAAAAAGTTTTTAAATACAGTTAATAAGTATAACTAAGGAGATTAATTATTATGGCACCAGAAAACGAAACAAAAAACGAACCTAAACCAAAACGAAAAAACAAAACAAAACCATTCATGCTACTTCGAGAATCTACGGAAGCGGAGAAAGCGAATTGGGGAATTATAGACCTGCCACGTGAGATTAAATCCACGGCGGAGATGGATAAATATCTTGAAACTACTGAGGCTTTGCCGGTAGGCCGGTATTGTGTAGTACAATTGTGCGGCGAGAGAACTAAAAAGATTGAGAATGTCAAAAAAGTGACATTGACATAGAAGTTATAAGCTTAAGGGAATAAAAATGACGAATATTATTGGTATTGGAATTTTAATTATTGCAACGAATTGGGGCAATCCTATCATTCCTAAGAGCACATGGAAAATGATTCATGCGTTCAAAGGTGTTCCTGCTGTAAGGGGACGGGTAGGAGTTGTTGTAGAGAAGAAAGTAGTAAAGTTTGATTGGGATGGCAAGAAGAGACAAGTTATTGTTTCGGAGAAAATCATTAGTCATGTTCAACAACTAGGAAAGGTTACCGATGAGAAGATCGCGTGGACTCGGGTTTCCCCGTTGATTCTTAAAGGTAATGCTAAAAAGGCAGTAAAAAAGCCTTTAGACACAAATCCTGTAGCAAAGAGGAAGTGGTATAGGTTATGGCAAAAGCGGTAACGCTGGCATAAGTAAAAAATAAAAGTTATCAAAGGCGGTTCTTAATTGAGCCGCCTTTTTTATTTTATCCTAGGAACATGCGCATAAAGACACAAATATTTCGTCTAATAATTTAAAAAGCACAATCAGCGTGATTTTAAAATATGTGGATGATGCACATCCGTTATTCTACGTACATGAGTCATTTAGTGTAGAAGGATTAACGTTGGATGCTATAAGCACCGTGGATAAAAAGAAACTTGACGAACTAGAGTTTATTATAGATTAAAAGGAAATTATGCAAACAATAACATTAAAATTTGTTGCTACTGAAGAAAAAGAAATAAAAAAACTAGTTTGCATAACAGATATATAGACTAATACGAATACAAGGAAAGAATGAAAGAGAAAATACAGCAGAAGAAAATAGTACAAAAGAAAATAAAGAGAAAGAAAATAAGAGAATCACATCTTATCGCTGATGCGCAGCTTATTGCTGCCGCTGATGCGCAGCTTATTGCTGCCACACGCCATATTACTAACATGGTTTTAATATCTGATACCCATATTGGCTGTGGACTGGGGCTTAGCGACCTGCGCCCGATTCATCTTGATGATGGCGGAACGTATAGGGCATCTAGGCTGCAAAGAAAAATATGGAAAAATTGGCTAGAATTTTGGGATTGGGTACATATAGTCACAAAAGGCGAGCATTTTACGCTTGTTCATGTTGGAGATTTGATTGACGGAGTTCATCATAATTCGACAACTCAGATTTCCCATAATTTAGCCGATCAAGCAAGAATGGCCAGAACGGTAATGCAACCTATTATTGACAGCCCATTATGCGATGCGTATTATCAGATTAGAGGCACAGAAGCGCACGTTGGTATAAGTGGGGTCAATGAGGAAAGCATAGCAGAATCACTCGGGGCAGTACCTGATATTGATGGTAAATTTGCACGGTGGAGACTTCAAATACCGGTTGGCAAAGCTCTAGTTTCTTTAATGCATCACATAGGCGGGACGTCTAGCGCTGCCTACGAATCTTCCGCTATTCTTCGTGAGCTTATCTCGGAAATTACGGTAGCTGGCCAGTGGGGTCTTCGTGTCCCAAATTTTATGATACGCGGACATAGACATCGTTTTTGCCAGGTTTCGATTCCTTCAGAGATTGGGGATGCGATTGGACTAGTTCTCCCTGGTTGGCAGTTAAAAACACCTTTTGTGTACAAAATAGGCGGGCGTACAAGCTTGCCACAAATGGGCGGCGCTGTTATAAGACAGGGCGATGAGGACGTTTACATAAGACATAAAGTGTTTACGATTGAACAGGATAAAATTGTAAAACCGTAAAAAAACTATATCCCACCTGGCTTAAACCCAGGTGGGATTAGCTAGAATGATTTTTATTCCTGGCAAGGCGTGGCTTGGCACGGCATGGCAAGGCAAGGCAAGGCTTTTTATATTCATTTTTATATTTCTTTTTATTCCACGGCGGGGCCAGGCCCGGCGAGGCAAGGCAAGGCAAGGCTTTTTTATACTAACAAAATAGGCGGAATTATTATGTAATGATATGGTATGTAGCAAACTAACAAATAAACAATTTTTTGTTTATTCAAATACTTGCGTTTCAAGCGTAAAGAATAGATAGAGTAGGATCAAATTTTATAATGTCAAAATTCAAATATATTAAATAGAATTAGAACGACTAAAATAAAAAAGGAGATCAAAATGAAGAGTGTAGCTGAAAAATTTATGGCACGTAGTGCTGAGGCTGAAATCAGGCTATCTGGAGTTCAAGACTTGATGGAAGATCGTTATCCAGGGGATAATAAAACGAAATTAAAAACAGAGCAGAAACTTTATTATGCTTCTGAATCTGATTGTAATCTGATAATTCCTGCGAGAAATATTCGAAGTTTTTTATGCTCAAAAGGCAGGGGGAGCAGGAGCGCAGTAAAGGCTTTGTATACTTCCAGGATATATGGGCCTATAGCGGATGCGGTGAGCGCATTTGTGAGAGTTACTCCAGCTGAAATACCACTGTGTAGAAATGGGAAACAACTTAAGTTTGAGGGGTTCGGGAAAAATGGAATTACGAGCTATTTTGATGTTCCTAGGGTAGATAACGTACCTTTTCCTAAACACAGGCCTCTTATTGCTCTGCCGTGGGAGCTTGCCTTTACACTAACTATTCTTCCAAATCCCACAGTGACTATGGATTTGGTACATAGGTTATTTGCCGAGGCCGGGGTTCCCATAGGTCTAGGTACTTATCGCGGTCCATACGGCGGATTTATTGTCAGTGAATGGAACGTGATACGGGTTGGAAAACTTAAAGGGTAATCATTGTGGGGCGGTTCTTAATTGAGCCGCCCCTTTTTACAGGGAAGATTATGAGCAATAAAACTACCATAACCGTGAGTGAAATTGCGGAGGGTAAGCAAGAAGCGGAAACACGTAATAATGCCATAGAAGCAGAAAAGAAAGCAAAAAATGAAGCGGAAAGAGGATTGAACGTCCGGTGTAGGTATAATTATGGGAGCGTCTATAGAGGCGCTAAACTTTCTGGGTTGTCACAGCTCAATAACTCAATATATCACACTGCCAATCCGCGTAAATACCCTGTATAACGTTTTATTTCATGGTACGGCACGGCTAGGCTAGGCAAGGCAAGGCTAGGCTTTTTTAATAATAATAGACTATTTAAAAAAGGAGATTCAAAATGAACAGCATATCTGTAAAAGAAAAGGGACTATCTTTTCGAGAACTCAACTTTACTGTAGATGTTAATATTCCGCATCCAAAAAAAAAAAGTAATTCATGAGCGTATTCTACTAAACAAATTATTTAAAGCAGGCAAAACGCCTATTGGTCTTGGGACATACCGTTCTGGTGGCGTTGTCGACTTTCAAAATTTAACATTTCGTAGAGTATAACTATCCGTCAGCATCATGACCTATTTATGTGGGCATATAACCTATATTATAGGTCATGATGTTATAATACTTTTATTTCACGGCGCGGCTCGGCAAGGCGAGGCAAGGCGAGGCAAGGCTTTTTTAATAATGATTTTAAATTATAACTACCCCGGCATGGCCAAGCAGGGCGAGGCAGGGCAAGGCAAGGCTTTTTTTAATGTTGTATAAGGAATTAATATGAAGATACTGGAACAGTTGGGAATTTATGGATGGGCATTACAAGATGAGAACTTAATGTTAGCGTCATTATTAACTGGCGACCCTTTGCTTATGATAGGGGCGCATGGATCTGCTAAAACGCATGTTGCGTATAAGATATCTGCGGCTATGAACAAACGATTTTTAGCCTATGATGCTTCAAAATCGTTATTTGAAGATGTGCTTGGCTTCCCCAATGTAGAAGCATTAAAACGGGGCGTCGTTGAGTATGTGCATAGCGCGGTAACCGTATGGGATAAGGAATTTATTCTAATTGACGAAGTAAATCGGGCTTTACCCGAACTTCAGTCAAAATGGATGGAGATTATACGTTCACGAAAGATTATGGGGTTTCCTACGGATGTTAAAACATGTTGGGCAGCTATGAATCCTATGGGCGGCGGCTATACTGGTACACAGGTTATGGATGCTGCGCTTATCGGTAGATTCTCTATTTTTCTGTATCCTCCTGAGGCTTTGGATATGGAAGAAGGCGACCGCATCAAGGTAGTCCAATTGATAAACGGTGATGATGCGCCGGCGATGTCCGAGTGGGTAAAGCAGTCTAACAGTAAAACTATTGATTATGGCAACGCTATTAAAACCGGAGACCAAATCAAAAGTTTGCTTACAAAGGCTGGTAGTAACTTTATAGCGCTGCAAAAACATTTCCTTACACTGGGAGAGTTTTTAGCTAAGTTTAGCGTCCTTGTACTTAAAGAAACTAATAACGTAGTAAAGCTCGACGGTAGACGGCTCGGGTTTATGTACAGGAATCTGTTAGCAGTACGCGCAATTGAAATAGCAAGAAATGGCATGTTCAAAGAAGAATTATCATCTTTTTCCGAGAGCGCTAAGAAAATAATGCTATCATCTATACCTATCGGAATTAACGAAGACGGCGGGATTACCAAAGATTCGTTCTTCCATAAGGTTGAAATTTGTTTAGATCTTCTTGCCGAGTACTTCAACGATAATGCTGATCTGGTAAAGACAGAAATTATTTATCGCCTTTTCACGTGTGATGATCTTTTGGAGAAGGTAAGAATTCTGATACAAGAAGACCTGACTGAGCTGGCAAAAATGAAGGCATGGAACGATCTTGCAGACAGTAAAGAGAATATTGCAATTATCGCTTATATTGCTCTTCAAGTCGAAACGCGCAGGCCTGGTACAGTCCCCAATGAACTAATGGAAAAACTATCGTCTAAGATTACGCAATCAAGTTTAAATACTATGTCTTCTCACAGTCTGAAAGAAGACTCTGTAGAGCATATCGAAGAAGTCGAAGCATTGCTTGAGCAAAGTACGGACATGGGAAAAATGATTGCTTATTCCTGCGTTACTAATCTTACATTAAAATCAGAAGTTACATTGAAGGACATAGCACAAGCAAAGGAAAAAATTGCTGCTAATATAGAAATATTTGAGAAAATGATGAAAGGCGAAGAGCATGGACATTAAAACATATAAAATAGGGCTGGAACCGGATAAAGCTATTCCAAAATTTAAGCGTTTAACTTTTGAGGAGGTTCCTATTGCATTGAAAGATGTATTTAAGTACGGCATTTATCCACTTTCTATTCTAAGAGCTGGCATAGAGTATTCCGGGGCATCGGTTGCTATGGGGTATAACCTTAATTTAGAAAAAGTTCATGTGCCCAATTTTAAGCAGCTCGATTTAAGCGGGGAAATTAAAGTACCTAAGCACGATTATTATAGCGGGTCTAAAGGTAGGCTGTACACTTTACTTGAGACTGTAGCGGCTGATGTTTACTTTGTAGATAAGCTTACGTATGCTGAGCTCCTTGAAATAGCGATAATGAGGCTACGAAAATTATGGAGTGATAGGATTGCTTCGAGCATGGCGCGTAAGTTGTATTCTAGTTTTGATGCTCTTCGCAATTTCCTCAAAACGAAAAAGCCGGATATTAAACTTATCGGGTATAAAAGTGCGAATAAGTATGATTTAAGCACAATCTTAAGTGTCGATGACTTTCTTACTGAGGATAAGCTGCTTATCACTCATGGTATACCGACACGCAACTTTCGTCTTGCAACTGCAATCGATAGTTTTATTGATGCTAACGGCCTATTACGCTTAAGTCCATCAATAAAGCATTGTACTATAGCGTGGGTGCATGAGGCTAGAGATCGCAACGCAGTAGTGAAATATCATTGTACTGTAGATGGGGATAGCGTGCAGTGGCAGCCCGATTTAGCCGAGTCCAGTAGTCAAAACTCGGAAGCACAGCGCCTGCAGGCTAGGAAAATTTCATCAACATTCGAGGCTGAAGGTAAATACTGCTTTTCGAGTTCATTTAAGGATATGGAATTTGCGCTTAAAGATGAACATTTTACATTACGTTTTCCTGATTTGGATTATGAAACAGACTGTTTAACAGCAGGAGAATTCTATTCAGAGGCAACTGTGGCAATCTCGTTTAAAGCTATTACCTGTTACGGTGAAAACACTAAGCTTCACAAGTATACTACCAACGATTACTTTAAAAGCCGTTTACGGGAATTCGGTAAGAAGCTAACGGGCAAAAAGGATGAGTTGATCCAGCGATTAGCCGAATTACTAGTAGAGCAATATACCTTGCATAAAAAGGAAATGGATATGTATTTTTCTACCCATAAATTTGTGCGACTTGATGTTAGTTCGAAGAGTACAAACAACTTTCCAGTACTCACGGAGCATAAATTGAGAGCACCACTTCTGCTTATGTATTGTCTTAGGCACACACGTGGTAATACTATATTAGAAGCCGAGTATGAAAATCACGCTGTAGAGCTAGTTGATTTGGCAAAAGCTTTATGCGGCGCGGAAACCCAGCAGTGTGGGATTTGCGGCATTACGGTTCCTACAAGTTTTGTTCCTGTTCAATGATGTTACAAAGCGCTAATAATTATAGAGAGGGTACATCTTCGGTGTGCCCTTTTCTTTTGGAGGGAAATAAAAATGAGTAAGCAAAAGAAGAGCATTGATACAAACCATTTTGTAGATGTGGAATTCATGACCGCAGATGAAAAACGTAAGGTGCTGAGAGCTTGGATACGCTTTATTAAAAATAATTTTGGTCCAAAGCAATTTTCAAAGGCGCTTTATAACCACCTCATAATGCATTGCAGTTTTATCGCGCATTACAGCCGGGGTGGGTTCTGGGAAGCCTACTTCAAGGCTCCTGAAGACACCCAGCGCTTCCTAAACCAGTTTGACCATACAAAGGGGTGCGTTAGCGTCGAGTACGGCGGTACAGCGTGGCTGCGGGGCGATTACAATGACATTAACAATGCTATGGTTGCTGTGCTTGAGCCGTATCTTCCAGAACTGCGTCGTAATCTGCACGCTGGGGAATTTAATGCTCAGGCCGCGTTGGCAGCTCAGGCAAAAGTAAACAGTCTGCGTGAAGAGACAAAAAGATGACACTTAATCAAATAATCAATACAGCAGCGGCGCGATATCCTGACGCTCTTTTGCTGGAGTACTGGGATTTCGAAAATGAATGCCCGAGAAAAAACGCAAGTGCCGGAGATACGTTGGCGGAGTTTATTGTGAATGAGATCTCCGATGTAGTTAATCCCAAAGCAAGCGATGACGATCAAATAGAGGAAGTAAGGTGCGCACTCAATCGAGCGGCGCGGGAGCTACATATTGTAATAGAGGCGCTGGTAAGTATAGGTTTTAAGAGGGGGGGCTGATGAAAATAAATCTAGAGATGATTAGAACGCTTCTTAGGAAAACAATCGGCTTTGAGTCGTTTATAGCTAGCTTTGTCAATGACATACAAGAGGACAAAAATGAGGATACGGCTAGCATTAATATCAAAGGTGTTATACATTACAATCCTACGTTTGTAAAGGATAAGGTTAAGACTGAAGCTGATTTATTTTGCCTTATATTTCACGAACTTTTACATCCTACATTCGGGCATTTTATGCGCAAAAATGATGCGTTTACTAATATCGCTTGCGATTCTATTATAAATGCGACAATTACCAATTTGTTTAGTGAGCCTTCTAATAATGGACATCTTTTTAAGGAGCTTTATTCAAAACGCGGAGTGGAAGCAATATTGCGTAAAGGTAGCGAATTGCAATACAGCCAATATGATGAATTATATAATTATCTGTATCCTAATTGGCGGAAGGGCCCCAAACTCAGTTCTGGAGAAGTTATCCAGGCATTGAAGATGTTAAATCCGCCGCTGGGTAAAAAGATTCTTCTTATAGGCTCACACAACGGTAGCGGTAGAAGCAGCAATAAAGATAATAGATGGACTAACGAACTTGTACAAAAGCTTAGCGCAGATATTTTAGCGGCGCTAATAAAAGGTGGAAATGGGGCGGGGCGTTATGATAATCTTACATCTATGCTTATCGAGATTTTAACGCCTAAAAAAACTATGCGCCAAGACCTTCTGCTCAAATATACGACGAAGAAAAAGCTGGATAACTTCTTTGATACTGCTAAGCGTAATCGTAGAATTACATCGCCGTTTCCTATCAACCCGTCTAGGAGGGATATGCTAATGTTGGCTGCGGGTATATGGCCGGGATTATTTAGGAATATACAGCCGGAAGTTATCCGCAGGCAGCAAGGCATTGCAATGTTTCTGGATGTTAGCGGTTCTGTGAATAAGTTCCTGCCGGAGATCCTCGGGTTTCTAGCACAGTTTAAAAATAGGATAAAAACCATTTATCTTTTCAGCAACAAAGTTGTCGAAATTTCATTTACTAAACTTTGCAAGGGAGAAATCAAAACTACGGGCGGAACCGACTTCGATTGTATAGCTGAAAAAATATTAGAGGCGGAATACGAGCGTGCTGTGATATTTACCGACGGCTATGCTTCATTAGAGGACAAAAATGCCAAATTATTGCATAAGAATAATACGAAAATTCTGACGATTTTATTCGATGGCGGCGCAGGCTGTACGGACTTAGAACCGTTTGGCGAAATCGTACAGTTGGATGATATTACATCGTGAGAGCTCATGAAATTCGCGGGTGGGGTAGATCGACAATCTAACGGTAAACTAATGACTGCGGTTGTTAGGGCTTAGTCAACCCACCGGCCCGCCCGCTTCTTTAAGGAGAAATAATGAAATTATATGACTGCAAGAACAATACAAAAGTAAAATTACTTGAAGATGCGCAAGTACCTCCGGCGCATAGAGAATTAAAAAAAGGCGAGATCTTACAATTTGCACATATTGATGGAATGTATTCATTTTGCAAAGACGAGCAGGACAATATCGTACATCCTGCAGCATGGACGGATGTAGAAGTGATATCTGAGGGAGAGGCGAACCAGAACTAATGGAGAATTTAAGAGATCGCGCCGGTTATGTTAGTGATACGTTCACGAAGGCGGGCTGTTCAATTTAAATTAAAAAAGGAGAAAAATGAAAGCTACAGATGAGAAAACATTTATTTATTATATTCGTGGCGGATCGAGCAAAGAATCTAAGGGGATACCGATAGCATGTGTGATGTTTTATCCACATGAAAATGGAACAGTGAGTAGGGGAGTTTCAATTTGTTCGAAGAAGGATCCGTGGAATAAAAGAAAAGCAAGAGGAATAGCTGAAGGAAGACTACTTAAAGCGATGCGGAATAACCAGGACAGTGATAAGATCAGATGGCAACACAGATATACCAAACGGTATTATGATGCCCTTGCGGAGGGCCTAACAAAGACGGGAGTCTGGGGGATTGTTCATTCTGATGATACAAATAAATTATACACGTATAAAGCAATTGCATGTGATAGTCCAACAGATTTTGAGAAAAGAATGTTAGAGAAAGTATGAACTAGAAAATATAAAGGAGATTAATGAATATGATGTACAAAGAATTGCGGGACCGGATTGATTTAATGACGAACGAACAAAAGAATATGCTTGTTACTATTTTTGTTTCCGATACTGATGAGTTCTATCCAATCGGCAGTGTTTCATTTGCTACCGCTAAAACGGATGTTTTAGACAAAGATCATCCCATTCTAAATATTGAATAAAAAGGGGGCAAAATGAGTAGAGTTACGGTTATCTAGCCTATTTCTGTAAATACGGATCAGCTTAAGGAACCTATAGATTTAGGTGGATTAAAAGATTTCGATTATATTGAAAAAATACGTAATGAGCTAAAGGATATTGCTGATTATTACCTTCAGGCAGGGGTGTTAAACCAGTTATTCATGATAGCGAAATAGAGGAGATAGTAGAATGAGCAATACAAATTTCGGGGATTTTATAGCAGGTATCTTAATGCATAACGGCCAAAACTTTGAACTTGCGGATTCTGTAATGCAAGATATTAGGCAACATAAAGTCGATAGTACTTATCTAGCGCAATTAGGGTTACCGCCCGAGCAATTAGCGGAAATTGAGGAGATGTGTGGAGTAGATACGGGAGAGTTTTAATCGGACGAATAAAGGAGCATAAAATATGAAGTGGTTTGGGAGCTTATTGGGGCACTGTACAGGGAGAACTACAGGTATCCAAAAGCGCATAAATGGAAAAATAGATAGCAGATATCGG
>Ga0307928_10002700_pt1 | contig 13620 bp, 9 predicted proteins | sample AceLakmetagen232_FD_201815 | JGI IMG/M metagenome (GOLD analysis project Ga0307928, IMG submission 201815) | Saline water microbial communities from Ace Lake, Antarctica - #232 | ecosystem: Environmental > Aquatic > Non-marine Saline and Alkaline > Saline | place: Antarctica: Ace Lake... | reverse complement strand
ATGGTGCTGATGATGACACATGGTTGATTTCAGAACATGGTAAAAAAGTCACAAAGAAACGAATTGAAGAACTTACTGGAATTCCAAGTCTCGAAAAATTATATTATTTTTTAAGAAATTTCAAATCACAAAATAATGGTAGGGGTAAGGATTTTACTCAGGAAAAAGAAGTTGAAGAATTTTTTTGGGAGAATGAATTTGCACAGGATTTACAAAATTTTATCGCAAATTATGCACAGTCTGTTGGTGATATGGGGAGACCAAGTAGTTATGGTGAGGTTCTTCGAGACGGTCAACCAGCAATTGTTTTAACTGATTATGGTTTAAATGATGAAGTATACGACACTCATTATAGTGGCAAGAATAAAAAGGAAAGATATCAGATGTATGAACTTTTCAACTATGCTGATGGTAATGACGACATATTAAGTGATACTGGTGACCAAGGAGATATAAGACGTGGAATGTGGGCACAAGTCCCTTATACTGTAGATGATGGTCATGGTGTAGTTAATGAAGAGTTTATAGATTTTGTATCTAAACAAAAGAAATACCCACAACATAAATCAATATCTAGGTTACCTGAATTAACCGACCACTTTCATGACTGTAAGAATAACCTGAAGGAAGTTTTAAATCTTGTCGAAGATAAGAAACAATTTTATACCAACTTACTCTCACTTCAAGAATATTTAATCAGAAGAGGATTCTTTGGAGGTGAAAAATTAGGTCTTAGTGAAGACGGTAGTTCTAAATTCAGTACAAGTGATGCTGTCGGTCAAGATAGTTTCCCAACATATGATAACACTGCCGATACTTCACCATGTATTAATAATAGTTTAGATGCTAATATAGCAATGTATGAAGACCTAATCTACAAACATGTTGTTGGTGATGCAACTGATGATAAATATATGTTGAGTGAAGTCGTTGAATCATTAGAATCATTAAAACCACTATTAGCTCAAGCAGCGCAAGTGGTTTATGACGAGTGGGAACAAAATGATGAAGGTGAATGTGATATGTATGGTGCTGGTGGAATTTGTCAAGATATTGCTGAAGCAATGTGCAATATCTTAAATAATAATGGTTTTGAATGTGTCACTGTTTCCCAACAAAGCGGGGAACAACACGTTTACCCAATAGTAAAGAATAATGAGGGAATATGGATTGTTGATATACCACCTTATATCTATGAAACAGGTGGTGGTTATTGTTGGAAAAAAATTTCGAATGTAAAATTTAATCAAAATTCTATTGTTATTGATTATTTATCAGATGACCCTAACGATGAAGAATATGATGGTTATTTTAGTGGTGAATTTATGAATGAAGATAAGAATATTGAAAATATAAACGAAGTCGTTGAAGGTGGTGAATTTCAAGCGTATCATGGTTCAGATAAGCAGATTGATAAGTTTGTTGATGATTTTGTTGGTACTGATGAAGCAACAGACCAAGAAGGTCCGGGGATTTATTTCTCAACAAGTCTTGATGATGTGAAAATGTATGGAAATTTTATTCATACTGTTATACTAAGACCTCGTAAACTTGTTGACGAAACATCGTTTGAGAATATTAATAAAAATGAAATATTAAACCTACTCAAAACCGCTCCTGATTGGGAAGACACAGCACAGAATTGGGCTGAAGACCCAAATGAAGGTGTAATGAATGCTGTTGATGCCATGATGCAATACTCTGAGAATGAAAAGGATTTATTTCAACAAGTTTGGTTTGATTTCTATAGACATAATCCTGTTGAGTATGTAAGAGCTATGGTTAACTTAGGATATGATGGTCAGATTATTGAAAAGAGTGATGGTGTTAAACATATTATAGTTTATAATCCAAATATTATTGAGCAGACTGGTACTGAAGAACTCAGTGAAGAAGTTATACCGTATTCTGAAGATGGTGATAATTTTGATGATAATGACTATGATTATGATGAAATTTATAATCAGATACAGGAAATAGTAAAAAATAGTGATATTAATATTCTAAGTGATAAACAATTAACTGGTTTTGTTTTAAAAGATAATAATGCTGTTGGTGCAATCTTCAGTAGTTTAGATAATAATGAGAAGGAATTTTCTTTTGATGTTGTTGTTGATGAAAAATATCGTGGTACTGGTATAGGTAGGGAACTAACACAAGATGGTATCGACCAATATGAATCCTATCGTGATATGTTTGAAGGTGATGAATTAAAATTGATTTTAGATGTTGTTAATCCAAACATGAGGGAGTTATTGAAAAAGTATTTTAATTTTAATGATGTTCAACGAATCGGTACTGATAGATATATGATGTCAATGAATGAGGTTAGAAAAAAAGGATATATGCCGGGTTCGAAAACTGTTAAAGTAAAAAGGAAGTGCCAGCTTGGTGGGAAAGCCGATGGAACTTCAGATGCTTGTAATCAGGGTGACGATAATAATCTGGAATTCGGTTCAGTGAATGATGGAATTGGTGATAAATATGCCGAAAAAAAATTTGGTATTGAGCCAGAATTTGATGATTTTGAAAAAAAATATGATAAGAAAAAAAGTATCGAACAAAATCAAGTGGTTTATAATCGTGAGTTTGTTATTATTAAAAATCCCGAAAATTTAAATAATTTTGGTGATAATATTAGAGGTGTAATTGATACTGAAGGAAATTTATATATTGAACAACGAAGTACTGTAATTCATCAAGATATTATTGAACAGTTACGTGAATTAGGATTACTGAAAATGAGTTATATGTATAGTATTGGTGAAATATTACCTTCCGAATACATTACAGTTCAACGATTTAATAAAACTAATAAAATTCTTATTGGTGAATCAAATCATCAAATGAGATTATATAATCGATTATATGATAAAGCAGTACCTGTGTTTCAAAAATTTATGGATGCAGCAAAACATAAGAATCCTAAAATTGATTTTGTTAATCAATATTATAATGATTATAGTAGTAATCAAGAACATGATAATGTGGAACTCTCGGAATATTTTAGTAGTTTAGCACCCATGAATGAACAAGGAATCATGAGAATTCAAGACCTACCTTTCAGAGCAGAGGTGGAGCAACTTGGTGGTCAAATATATGCTGTTGGTGGAGCTGTGCGTGATGAAGTCATCGGTAAAGATTCTAAGGATTTGGATATTGTTATCAGAGGCATTCCCGAAGACAAACTTGCTGAGATTCTTAATAAGTATGGTACAGTTAATCCTGTTGGTGAAAGTTTTGCTGTGACAAAATTTGTTCCCAATGGTGGAACTGATGATATCGATATTGCAGTTCCAAGAACTGAGAGGTCTACTGGCGAAGGACACAAAGATTTTGAAATCGTATCTGATTACACATTACCTATTGAGAAGGATTTGGAGAGGAGAGATTTCACTATCAATGCAATTGCTAAAGATATGGAAGGGAATGTTATTGACCCTTTCAATGGAATGGCTGACCTGAAGTCGGGTAAAATTCGTATTACATACCCTGATTCATTCAGAGATGATGCGTTAAGAATGTTACGTGCTGTTGGTTTTGCTAGTCGTTTCGATTTCGATATCGACCCTAAGACCTATGAGCAAATCAAAAAGAATGCACCTGCAATTAAAACCATTACCAAGGAAAGAATTCAAGAGGAATTTCAAAAAATTGTTGATAAGGGTGATGCTTATAAAGGTGCGTTCTTGTTAAAAGACACAGGTTTACTCAGAGCATTGGGTGTTGATGGACCATTGCTTATAAGTAAGGTATGGGATAACGTCACAACTCTGGCAGAGTTCGTGTACCTGCTTTCACATAATATAGTAAATCCAATTTCCTTTTATGTTAATAATATGAGAGGTGATACTAAAATCATTGCTGAACTGAAAGGTTTGATTGTTGGCATGGAAGCTGAGAATTATGATAAACCTATTATGAATAGGTCAACTGCTCACAATATGATATTGGCATCCAATGGTCTTAAAGCATTGGAGAGTAAGTTATTGCCTCAATCATTACAGGTTGCAGCACAGGAATTATTACAGGGGAAATACCCCAAAACAGTTAAAGATTTAGCTGTTAATGGTAATGATTTAATGGATAATGGACTGCATGGTAAGGAGATTGGTGCTACCTTGAAATCGTTATTAATGAAGGTGTATACTGATAATGTTAGGAATGACCGGGAAGAATTACTATCCTTGGTTAAGGACTCTAATGGTGCAGTTGAGGAAAACCATGTTCAATATAGTAAAAAATCACCTGACGTTTGGGATGTCAATGGTGAAAGTGTTGAAATCGATTTCTTTGTTGATAAGTATGATAAATGGGTTAAGGAGATAGCAACCACCAAAGGCTATATCAATGACCCAAATAGAGAATCTGTATTGGAATTTATTCAAGATAAATTTGAGAACTTTTCAAGCGATGAGAAACTATTGAAATATTTATATTGGAATTTAATTGATAGAGAACTTTTAAATGAGGATGTTGAAAGAACCGAAAAAGTTGAATATGGAGCACTTATGTTGTATCTGGATATTCCGAATTGGAAGAAAATTTCTTCTGTTATAGAAAAAGAGGATATATATGAAGTTGATGGCGAATTTGGTGTTGAGACTGAACCACATGTTACAATTTTATATGGATTTCATAAAAATGTTAATGCTAATGATGTGTTCGATTTATATAAAGAACATAATGAATCAAAACCAATTAAATTCAAGATAAACGGGATTTCGATTTTTGAGAATGATGAGTTTGATGTTGTGAAAATTGATGTTGAATCTAAAGTGTTAACTAAACTGAATAAACTGATGCGTGAACTTCCATCGACACTAACATTTCCAAAATATCATGCACATATTACATTAGCATATGTAAAAAAGGGGATGGGTAAGAAATATGTGAAGAAGTTTAATAAGAAACTTGATATAAGTGGTAATAAATTAGTTTTTTCAACAAAAAAAGAAAAGAAAAAAAATCTTAAACTTAATAAAAAGGGTTTCTTAAAAGAAGAAGAGGAAGTGGAAAAAGTAAGATATACCGCAGTTGTTCTTGATGATGATTCAAGAGCTAGTTTAATTAAAGTATTCCATCAAATGATACCTGAAGATTTTGAATTAGTTGCTCATCACATGACAATTAATATGGGCGAAATCAATGAGGTGTACCAAGACCTTTTAGGAATTGACGTTAAATTAACAGTCATTTCGTATGCAATTGATGACAAGGTAATGGCTGTTGGTGTTAAAGGATGTCCTACGGTAAATGAAATTCCACATATAACAGTTGCGGTGAATCGTAAAGCTGGTGGAAAACCATATCTTTCAAATAAATTAACTAATTGGAAACCAATTAACTTTCCAATTAACTTAAATGGAAAAGTAGAGGAAGTGAAATGATGGAGAAAATATTTAAGAGACTCTGTGTCATAGACCTTGATGGTTGTTTATTAGACACACCACATCCTGAAACAGGTAAACCCGAATGGGAAAAACATTATAATAAAAAATTTCCATATACTGGATGGTGGGGGCGTAAGGAAAGCCTTGACACCGAAGTATTTAATATCAAACCATTTCCAAATGTATTAGCTCAATTAAATAAAGAGAACAATACTCCAGATACTAGAGTGATTATTTTGACATCAAGAAGGGAAAAACTACGTCCTGAAATTGAAAACGTTCTTAAATTAAATGGTATTGTTGTTGATGATGTTATCTTAAAGAGAGGTAATGAGGGTAAGGGTGATGTTATTCTAAGAATAGAGAGTTATAACCAAGACCTTAAGGAAATTGTTGTTTATGATGATTTCATGGATAAGAATCCTGAGAAGATTGCCGAGTATACGAAAATCGAAGACCAATTACCGGATGATGTGATATATACATTATATTTTGTGGATCAAGGGAATATTAGTTTATTTGAAGGTGAAGGAATAGTTTCATTTGAGTCAACGAAAAAAATATTAGACATTATTCAAGAAGAAATTAAGAAAATTAATTAACAGTATTTATAATAAATTTCGATATAATATGTTAAAAAATGGACGACCATATCATTTACCACAATTAAATATAGATTATTCAGTAGTGTTGGAAAAATTGGATGATGAAAACATTAATTATGAAACCATTGAATTACAGCCAAGTGAGGATGATGGTATGTTGCCATCACAAAATATAGTATATTCTGATGAAATTACTGGTGTTGGTCTTGACGATTCAAAGCCAATTTGGATTGCAGACAATCATATTGTTGACGGACATCACAGATATTTTAAAGCATTACTTGATAAAGTTCCATTGATTGCAATTAATTTAAAAATGGATTTTATGGATGCTTGTAGAGTTTTAAATAAGATACAGGACATTTATGAGTATGAGACATCACAAGGTATGGAAGAAGTAGTATCTCAAGATGCTATAAATTATTATGGTAAAGATGAGAACCAATTCTTAAACACATTAGAAGAAGATAATGTTGGATTACAGGGTGATACACCGAGTAGTAATGCGAAGACCATTATTGGTTATAGAAAAGACCCAATTAAGGAAAATTCAGTTGTTGGTAATTTCTTCACACTTAAACCTGTTGATGGTTATGAGGCATATGAGATTACATTTGATAATCTTCTTGATACAAATGCACTTGGAGTTACCTATAAGGATGGTCAGGAACCAGTAGATATATTGGCAAAGAGTTGGTTTCCTAATATCAATTTTGAGAAATTAGGTACTGAGAACGATACTCCGGCAATAAATATAAAAAATAAAGCCGTTGCTGAAAAAGCAATGAAAATGGGTTATGATGGAATCAAATATAGCAATTCAATAATCCAAGGACTAAAATAATTAAAGATGAACACATATAAAATAACTAACATAACAAATCTTGCTGGTAAGCGTGATACTAATTTCAATAAAGTTCTGGATATTGAATATCTTGACAATAGAATCAAGAAAATCAATAAACTAAAAGCTGGTCAAAGCATGTTTTTGTCAATTCAATCATTACTTCCTTTATCGGTTCATAGGTTGAGAATTAAGGGTTTGATTTCAATTACTGAAGTTAGTGCTGCTGAACTTGCCAAATCGATGAATACTACTAAACCTAAAGCAACTCTAAAAGCTAAAATCGGAAAACATAATACGGCAGTTGCTAAGAAAGAACCTGCTGAAGAAATAGATACTCACCCTAAGAAAAAAACAACAAGGAAGACCACTTCTAAGAATATGGAAGATTAATAATATCTAAACATTCACAATATATTGAAAACCAGCAAAATCTTGCTGGTTTTTTATTTAAAAAAACCCATATTCGATTCAAGATTTTAAAACACTATACGTATTAGCTAGTATAAGTACATTATTTTATAAAAAACTATAAATCTAATATGGACGGAAAGATAAGAATATTATTCTATAATGTTGATGGAGCTGGAGTTAATTACTTCAGAACATTAACACCAGCAATGGAACTTGAGAGAAATCATTCAGACAAGTTTCATGTGGAAATTAATCCACAAATTGATTTTAATGACCCTAAATTTATTGATTATCTCAAAACATTTCACATCATTCATTATCACAGACAGATAATTGGCGATACCCCAACAATGTTGAGGGTTGCTGCTGAATTAAAGAAGTCTGGAACTATTTTAATTGTTGACATTGATGACTATTGGGTACTTCATAGGAGCCATCCTTTTTACTCAATGAGTAAGGAAAGGCAATTACATATTCCAATTATTGAGAACCTTAAGATTGCTGATTATGTTACTACAACAAGTGATATATTTGCTGATGAAATTCGCAAGATTACTGGTAAGGATAATGTTAATGTATTCTATAATAGTGTTGATCCGAAATGGATGAAACAGTTTCAAGATAATTGGGAACCAGACCCAGATGGGAAAGTAAGAATAAGTTACATGGCTGGAAGTTCTCATAAGGGTGATATACAGCAACTTGAAGGTGTTATTAATTATTTACAGTCAAGTCCTGAGACCAAAGATAAATTTAAAGTTATTATTGCTGGTTGGGATACTGAGGGTAGTACAACTAATATTACATTTAATCAGGATTTAAAAGCAGAACTTGAAAAGATGGGATTTTGGACACATGAAGTTGTTAAAGCAATTAATAAATCCAAGGGGAATGTTGACCTAATCCCTAGAATACCGCAAGATATAAAAGAAAAATACCGAGATAAGGTTTTCAGTTCAGAGGAACGTGATATTAAATCAGAAGAAAGTGTGTATTTAGTTTATGAAAATATCTTAACTGATAATCATCATATAATTGAAAATCCAGATTATCTTGACTGGTTAAATAATTATGAAAGAAATGTAGAGTTTGAAGATGAAGATAATTTTGGGAGACGTTGGACTCAAAAAGCAAACACTTATGCACAGGTATTAGATGAGACAGATATTGTTCTTGCACCTCTTGCTGATAATGAATTTAATTATATGAAGTCAAATTTAAAACAAGTCGAGTGCTGGACACGTAAACTTCCAATCGTTTGTTCTGATATCCCACCATATAATGTTCATGGTAAGCATATGGAGAATTGTGTGTTAATTCCTAACAAAAAAAATTCACATAAGTATTGGAAAAGACATTTAAAAGAACTAATTTTAGATGCTGATTTAAGAAAGAAACTTGGTGAACAACTTTATGAAGACTTTAAAACGGACTATAACCTTGCAAATGTAACAGCAAAACGTGCTGAATTTTATGATATGGTAGTGGCGAAAACACTTGAAATAGTATGATAAAAAGAATCTTTAGAAATTTTATCTTATGGTTATACTTTAAATTCCATTCATTTGGGATTGCTCTTGGTGTTGCTTTATTCAATACTGAAAGTGAGATGCTGAAAGGTGGTTTGAGTGGTGGAGATGAGAGGAATAACCACACCCAGAGAATGCGTAGTAGGAATCAATTACTTGAGAAATTCTATGCTGGTAAGACTGATGAAAAATATGTTCAGGAGTACTACGAGGTACTAAAAAAAGCAGATAAGTTCATTAGAACCGCAACACCTCACCAAATGGCTGTTGCTGCTGACAAGTACGGAACGAGCTATGGGATAAAAGATAAGTATGGGAGAAGATATGAGCATTACGGTTTCTTTGACGACAAACATAAGAATGCCGGGAAAACAATTGGTGAAGTATTGGTGGAAGAAATTGAGGAAAGGCGTACTAAGGACGATGATTTGGAAATCGTCTACATTTTCAATAACACACCAATTGAAGTCGGTTTAACTGGTGTGGGTGATTTTCTTGGGAAAAAAACCAAAGGTAAGGATTTGATTGTTAATATAAACGAAGGTTATGATGCGATTAAATATCCAACAACACATTTACGTTTAGAAGATTTAGGTGAAACTGAATTACGAGAAGTCCCAGAATATATTACCAAGATTTGTTTCAAGAGAGACGCTATTGATATCGTAGACATCAACAAGATTTCTAAACAATTCAGATTTCCAATTGAAGTGATTCGTGAAAGCGGAGAGACAGTTAATAGGATTGAAGAACTAACTGAATTCCTTCATGTTAAGAAAATTGGGTTCGAATACCGACAATTAGAATTCTTTATTCCGTTAAAATATAAAACATCGGAGATCAAGGAAGAGTCTAAAGTTTTTAAAGAGATTGTTGATATTCAGCAAGTGTTTATCCGTGACGATTATGGTGAGTTAACTGGGTTTACAATTAATAATTATGTAAAAAGAATAAATTATAATGATACTCATGAAGTACTGAAATTCGATGGAATTGAGATGGAAAACATGGGAATAAACAATTAAAATATGTCAAATTTTTTAGATAACTTAAAGAAAGCTGCTGATAGCGGAGAATTTAATTCTGAAGCAGCAAAAAAAATTAATCAAATCAGCGAATTAGCTGATGAGAAATCAAATGACTTGGATGCAACTCAACTCGGAGGATTAGTTGACGAGCGTTTGGAGAAAGATAGGGAATTAAGTCCACCAGTAGCCGTTACTGAAGAAGAAGCACTGGAACTCAATTCTCAGTATGAACAAAAAATGGAGGCACTTAAGAAATTAGATACTGAACATAAGAAAGCTAAAACTCAACTTAAAACACTTTATGAAATCGAAGAGATGGTGGAATTAAGTATTGGTGATATGTTGGCACATATTATGAGTCTTGAAGAAAATTTTGAAGAAGAATTTAATTCAGAGCTTCCTGAATATGCTGATTTATTATTAAAAATGGAAGAACTTAGAAATAAATATGATTATTAATTAAAAACAATTATTTTATGGCAAAAATTGAAAAAGCGTCCGAGGACGTAGTAAATTTCTTTGAGGAGATTAGACAAAAAACAAGTATTCCGCAATGGATTCAGTTTGAAATCTTATGTGATAATTCCCAGAAGGGATTATATAAGATTAGCAAGGCAAGTGATGTTCTTGAAATCCTAGCGGATGGAGTAAATTTCGTTATTGTATTTAACGAAAAAATATTGGATGGGTTGGGTGCTGATATGCAAGAAATTGTAATCATTGAAGCAGTTGCTGGTGTTGCAGTGAGTGATAGTGATGCTGTTTCGCTCGAAAAACCCAACTTTAATACCCATACTGGGGTGTTAGAGAAGTACGGGCATGAATCCATTATACAACTCCATGAGTCGATTAAAAGTCTTTATGATGTGAAAAAACAACGTGAAGATGAAGAGAAAGCTCAAACCAAAGGAAAAAGAGGAAGAAAACCAAAGTAATGTGTTCTTAATATCGATTATTGTGAATCCCGGCAAATTTGTCGGGATTTTTTTGTTTATAAGTATTTATAGGAAATGAATTATAATGAATTCGTATAATATAACATTTCCATTTAAGGATGACACAATAACAAACAGTTTCATCTTAATGAATCAAGTTAGTAAAGATGCGTATAGCTCCAACTTATTATTGTTGCTTTTAACACAAAAAGGGGAAAGATATTATGAACCAGAATATGGTACTAATTTATTGAAATATATTTTCGACCCCAACGATAATATAATTGCAACTGATATTGAAGAAGAAATTAGAGACACTGTGGGATTATATATTCCTGAAGTTAAAGTTACATCAGTGACATTTAATAGAAATAATAATGAAGAAGGTCAACCAATATCTGAAAATCAATTAAATGTTAATATTCAATTCGTTTATAGTGAGGGTTCATTAACTGAACAGGGTAATATTGATTTAAATTTTTAAAACATAGGATATGGCAATAGATACAACAAAAAATGTGATTCAGTACGGAAGTAGAACTTTTGGAGAAATCCGTATGAACCTAATTGGTTTAATTAGACAAAGTTATCCCGAAGTACTCCAAGACTTTACAGATTCTAGTGTGGGTGCAATGCTTATTGATTTGAATGCTGGTGTTACAAATAACTTATCAATTAATACCGATAGAGCATTTCAAGAAACCCAGTTAAATTATGCACAGCAAAGGGCAAGCATATTGAATATTGCAAAAAACATGGGATTTAATATTCCCGCAAGACGACCTAGTGTTACTGTTGTTGACTTTAGTGTTATTGTTCCTGTTCTTGGAAATACACCTAACGAATCATATTATCCGGTGTTAAAAGCTGGTTCACAGGTTCTTGGTGGTGGTAAAACATTCGAAATTCAAGAAAATATTGACTGGAATTCGGGTCTCAGTAGTTTAGGTGATCCTAATCGTAGTATTGTACCTGTTCTTAATCCAAATGGAATTCCTGTTAGCTATACTGTAACAAAAAGAGAAGTTGTTATTAATGGTGCTACAAGTGTGTTCAAAAAAGTAATTAGTTCATCAGATATAACACCTTTTTTTAGTGTTACTTTACCTGACCCCGATGTTTTAGAGATTGATAGTGTTTATTTAATGCAAGGTACTAATTGGAGTTCTAATCCAACAGAAATACAAGAAATTCAAAACGGTGAACAGTATTATGAGGTTGATTATTTGGCGCAACAACGTGTTTTTATCGATAATACTGCAAACATATCAGAAAATACAACTACAGATAGTTTAAAAGCAGCGAAATGGATTGATGTTACGAGAAAATTTATTAAAGAATATACACCAAAGGGTTATCTTAAATTAACGTTTGGTTCTGGTGATGCTGATGTTGATGCATTCAGAGATGGTTTCTTGAAAGAAGGTGTGAGTAATCGTTCATTCCTTGATAATTTTTTAAATAATACTGCTTTAGGTGAGAAGCTGATTGCCAATCATACATTATTTATCACATATAGAACTGGTGGTGGTTCTGCTTCTAATGTTGGTGCTAATGTACTAACTGAACTTGGTGCATATAATCTAGAGGTTAATGGTTCACAACAAACACTTAATCGGAACGTTAAAAGAAGTCTTACTTCAACAAATCCTATTCCAGCAATTGGCGGTAATGATGGTTTGAGTACGGAACAAATCAGACAGTTGATTAAATACAATTTCAGTGCACAACAAAGGGCAGTTCAGTTAACTGATTACATATTACAAACATATAAAATGCCGGGAAAATATGGTTCACCATACCGTGCAAACTCATATAAAGTAAATAATAAGGTAGTGATACCAATTCTTGGTATTGGGTCTGATGGAAAGCTAACGAATAGTAGCAATTCGTTATTACAAACTAATATTACTGAATGGCTGACTGAATATAGAATGATGAATGATTATATTGAAATTAAAAATGGAAGGATTTATAATCTTGGATTTGAAATCGATGTATATGTGGAGAATACTGCCGATAATCAAATCGCAAATAGTATTATTTCACTGGTTATTGACTATCTTAATATCGATAATCACGAGATGAATGAAGATGTTTTTCTTGGAAAACTTCAAACTCAGATTTTGGAAGCCAATGGTGTTGTAAATGTTATTAGCATTAAAGCATTTAATCTAGTTGGTGACCAATATTCTACTAATACAATTGCACAAGGAATTACAAATACAACTACCGGAGAAATAAATATACAGAATAATACAATTTATTCAACACAAGATTCAATGTTTGAAATTCGTTTTCCTGAAAAAGACATTAAGGTGTTATTAAGAAAGAAAATTGGTTAATGGAAAAAATAAAGAAAACAATATTACAAGCATTAACAACTGGTTTAACTCAAGGTTATTGGAATGCCACAACAAACATACCAGATATAATTACTGGAACCATAGGAAACACTGGAAGTACAGGTTATATGTGGAATGTGTCAGTTAGTGGGAATACCGTGCTTGGGGATATTGATAGTTGGAACATTGGTGATTGGGCGGTTAAATCGACAGGTAGTACTTGGGGTAAAGTGATTAATAATATAAGTGGTTCAAGTGGAAATACTTTAAGTATTCCAGATTTAATTGCAGTATATCACATGAAAGTCGGATTGAAACAAGATAGTCGTGATATTGGGTTCTTTGATATCTATGAAACTGGTACTACAATAGCACCGACTACCACAACTACCACAACTGTTGCACCGACCACTACAACGACAACTGCTGCACCGACCACTACAACGACTACAACTGCTGCACCGTATGTTCCGGTAGACGTTTGTATAGCACTAGGTTTTGGTCATCAAACAGCTACAAGTCCACAT
>Ga0307928_10002699_pt1 | contig 13620 bp, 33 predicted proteins | sample AceLakmetagen232_FD_201815 | JGI IMG/M metagenome (GOLD analysis project Ga0307928, IMG submission 201815) | Saline water microbial communities from Ace Lake, Antarctica - #232 | ecosystem: Environmental > Aquatic > Non-marine Saline and Alkaline > Saline | place: Antarctica: Ace Lake... | reverse complement strand
GTGCGCTGGCGTCATTGCACTGGAAGTACCTTTGCCGGGGCATTGTCTTTTGCCTTCTGAATCATAGCCATTGCGAAGCGGCGCAGTTCCGCCACCTGCTCTTCCAGAACTGCTACCCGTTGTTCGAGACTTGCAATCTGTTTTGTCTTTTTGAATTCGCGAGTGTCATCACCCATACGAGTCACCGCACGTTTGCCATCACTGTCGCGCCGATACTCTCCTGCTACTGTTGTGATCGTTAGTGCCATGATCATAATCAATGCCGCTGTTATCGTCTTCATCACTCCCCGCCTTTCATTTCATCCGCCGCGCTTCCTTCATCACCGCATACTCGTATTCCTGCCCCATGACCACCTGGCGGATCATCACACTGAGCAGGGCGTGGACATTCCCGCAGGTATGCTGTGCGGCCAGTTCCGTTAGCTTGGCATACACATCATCGTCGAGCTTTGTGTTTACTTCAGTCATGTGGGGCGGTTCTGCTCTGCCTCGGCTTGTGCTTTGCCCCACTTCACTGCACGCTGAAGTTCAGAAAAGATCAAGTCGATAGTGGCCTTCTGGCAATGTTTACAAAGGCACGTTGAAATTCTGGCTGCCAGCATCTTGGCTGTCTGTATATTCATGTCCGCGCTGCTCATCTCATAGCTATCTCTTTGCACTCCCCACCGCCTTTCCCTTGTTGCCGTCGCAGCCGATCCCGAAACTCAAATAATCGGACGTGCCTTGCATCCAACTCTGTTTGATCTGCTCCCTCCGACCTCTTCGGATACCAGTAATTCAAGGCATTTTCGATCTCGGCCAAACAATCATCAAATGTGATTTTCGGCATGATTACTCCTTCCCTTGCTGTGGCTCTGGCTCTGTTTTTGTCTGCGATGCCTCTCCACGGTGGAAGATCCCATGAGTTGAGTCCGGTGTTTGATCCATCTTCCCGCAGTATGCTCACTCCCCACCGCCTATCCCGGCCCGTATGGCATTGGCAATCGTCCGCCATAGTCGCCCCCAGAATATGCTCTTGCCCATACCTGCGGCATCAACGAGGTAGTCAGCCACCGCCTGCAAGTCGATGGCGGGGCGGGGGTCTCTGGTGTTCCATTCCGATTTCGAGCAAATGATATATCTCGCTGGGCATCCACTCGCGGAGCATATTGCGTTCTTCTCCGCTTTGACCATATCCTCCAGCGTCTTCGGGATCTCAGTTCCAAGCCGCAGTTCACCGGGAGACCCGCAGAACGGGCAGTCAGCAAGCCCGTTCACATTATCCAGTGGGACGTGTCGCGTTTGGTCGCGATAGAAGTCCAAGTCGTTATCAACCTGCTGCATGTTTTCCCATAGCACACGCCTGACTGTAGCCGCCGGGATACCGTCCGTGATGTGGGCATACGTTTCCAGTATCGCCGTTGCCGATTCGTCTATTGCGCGTGACAGCACTCCGTCTTTGTCGCTCATGATTAATCCTCCGTTTTTGCTGGTTCATTTATTCCCCCCATGCGATACGAGTCTGCAACTTCTCAGCACGACTCTTAATGTCCGGGGCGCAGCCTGAATCCATAATCATGCAAATCAGGTGGTACGCCTCGAACAGTTGAATAGCCATCGAGTCTTTTGAGTTCTTGCGCTTAATCCGGTCAACTGTGAGCGTCGATCTGTATTCGATGATGCTCATTGTTTCGACCTCCACACAAGCGCGGCAAGCAATATGCCTACCAGATTACGACACAGATTCCACTCGTCTATGGTCCAGTCTTTGAACGGCGTACTGTAGAGATTCGTCAGTTGCAACCGTCTCTCCCTTATTTCGCTGTCGGTCATACTATCCTCTCTGTAGTCCAGAATCAGGACTCATCGGGCGGTTTGGTGGACGGAGCTTCATGGCGTCAGACAACGGCTTCTCAGCGAGTACCGACTTTGCTATGTCGCGGCACAGCCCACGAATATACTCATCGCTCGGATTATCTACCCCTCGATTGTCGGCAGCGCATTCGATTCGCTCCAACGCCTTTCGCAACTCAATGGATCGTTTGGTCAATTGTTCGTAATGACCCTCCCAATCTGTATTGATTTTCTTGCTGGACTCAAACAGGTCGCGCATACCGTCTCGGTTCGTGGTCATGTCGGCCAACTGCTGATTGACCCTATCAACAGCCGCCTGCACGTCGAACGCTGGGCGGGGCTGCTCCGGCTCGTAGTAGGGGCATTGCCCCGTGCGTGTCTTGAGGTCATTGCGGCATACGTGGGCATGTATGCACGTAGCGCATTTCCCGCCCTGCGCTTCGGCTCTAGTCTTAGCCCATCGCGGTTCTCCTGCTGGCCGTTTTCCGTCTGATTTCTCACTGATATCAGTTCTACATTCGCACGTCCCGTTTACGTCGAGTTCTTCGAGGCATCCATGCGCGCCAAACGTGGGGCACTCCTCGTTGACGCATTCTGGATATACCCCGCCCTGCACTTCGGGGCTGGCGGGTTTGGCAGTAGCAGTCCTCTTGCGAAACTCAAATATACTAAAAGCAGAGCTTTCAGTGTATATCTTCATCGGACACCACCGCCCCCATACGCTGCCAGCACACTTGTCTCGGCATCGGTACTCATCGGCAACATTCCAACCGCATTCAAACCACTCACCATCGGCGGGAGCTTCGACGTGGGGGATGACGGCAGGCGGTTCAGAAGTTCCCGACAGAAGCGCAAACTTTCCCGTCATGGCTTCCCAACTAGTCCCCTGTACTCCATGCAGATTCACGCACCACATACCGCTGCCGCTGTCCTTGATTACATCATGGAAGAACGCATTGCCTGATGCGTACTCAAGGCGCACAACTTCCCCCCTGCCAATCGCCGCCCTTGCCCATACCTCGAAGTCCATGCAATCAGGGTCGAAGCGGTCGGCGTACTTGGCAAGGATACGATAATTCTCAGCACCCCAGCTAAGGGTATCGTGCGTGAGTCTAATCCATTCGCCGTCCCTGAAACACTCCACGCCGTCACGACTAAACCTCTTCCAAACCGCCTTAATCTCTGCCAGCGTATCCCCATCCTCATTCCGTTGCTCGGTCATTTCTTGCCCTCCTCATTGTCCTTGCGTTGCTTCGCCCTGGCGTCATACTTGCGGATCTCCAGCAGGAGCGCGTTTATCTTGGCCGTCCAGTCCTTGGTCATTTCGCCTCTTTGTAAAGGCGTGCAATCTGATTGCGGAGCTTGGTGCATTGGCCCTTCTGGGCGGCTAGACGACGGCGAATGCAGTACACAGTGTCTCGTGATTCTTTGTACCGCCGCTCATACAGAGCTGCTCTGTCAATCGCCTCACGGTGCGGCTCTGCTATCTTCTCCACGGCGTCGGCAATGCGCTGCAATGATCCAGCAGCTATGATTTGAGGCCATGTTCCGTGGTCGCCATTCAGTTCGTAGTCAATCCTGCTGTGCTCTTTTGCGGTTGTTTTGTTCATTTCGCTTGCTCCTCGGTTGCGGCGGCTTGTTCGATCTTGATTTGACCGCGCAATAAATGGACTCGCAGGTCTGCGGTATGCCAGGCCGTTTTTAGCGTGCGTGCGAACGGCGTAATGAAGGCCAGCTCGTTTTCCATAGCATGTATCCGCCCCATTCTTTCGTAGTCGTATTTTGTCATATCTCACTCCTCCTTGGTTGCGGGTTTCTCAAATCTCGGTCTTTTCCGGTCATGGACAACCTGCCACACCCGCTTTTCCATCAATCCGTCAAACGGATCAGGCACAGCGGGGCTACCAATTCCAGCCCTTACAATCCCTACTGCATCCGCACGAGTTAATGCCGGGTTGATGCGTGACGGTTTCTCGTCGCATGGCGCTATGTCGATCAGGTTAAATGCTTCGCTTTTTAGCATCCCTCACCCCTCCTCGCGCTCGTCGGCGCGTTGCTGTTCTTCATGGCCCTGCATCTCTCGTTCAGCCCAATCCCGATAGTAGCCATCCTTGCCGTGGCCTATATCCCCGTAGCACATCGAACAGGTATTGCTTCCTTGATCGTCGGGAATCGGTGCGCCACACATTGAGCAGTTCTTCATATCTTCCTTTCAGCGCGCTCGTCGGCGCTAAACTTCATAATCAAACTGCATATCTCTATACGCTCCACATCTGACACACTCATGCCGCGACATAATCGAGCGTCCATTGTCACATCGAATAGACACCCAATCATGTCCACGTACGAAGCAAAAGAGTCGTACAAATTGCCTGGCTATCGTTTTCATATCTTCCTTTCAGCGCGGTCGTCGGCGCGTTGCTGTTTCCGATGGTCATGCGCCCAAAAGAATCGCCAGAATTGTCGCCATGTAGTATGACCTCCGAAATATGGCGTCTTTGTAAATCGAAACGGCCAACACCTGCCAGCGGTAAATAGTCCGAAATGTCCCGACCCGTACGACCAGTGAAACAAACTGCCTGCCACTCGTCTTAGCTTCTTCATATCTCGCCCTCCCCGCGCTCGTCGTTTTCAGAATACTGAGGAATGACGCATCCGGAGAATCTAGCCGAAGTCTGTATGAAGCATCGCCGCTGCTCTGGCGTGGCGTCTGGCGGCCACACGAACTCTCCAATGATATGCTTCGCCATGTCTAATTCCTCGTCCATAGCCAGTATCACCGCGCGCCGCTTTTTGCTCGCTACGTTGATGCTGCTGAATGTCCCGGCTCGGCAGTCGTCAACGAGATCACGCCATACTACTTTTTTGTTTCTGGTCATGCTACTCCTCCCCGCGTTCTTGATAATCGTCGCCAAGCAAGTGCAGCGCAAACCGCTTGATCTTCGCTTGCGACCAGTTCCGCAAGATATTTACTGTGATCGTTTGCGTTGGGCCATCGTGTGACATCAATTCACGCATCGCATCTTTTATGGAAATATCACTTAGGTCTTTACCGTCAACTATCATAATCCTGCTCATTGCCGGTTTCGGTTCGCAGTGCGTTAAGTTCCGGCGCGGTTGTTACTGCCCGGATTTTTGCGATAGTCTCTTTTGCCTTCATCGCCTCCCCTCCTTTATTTGCCACCCCTGCCCCGCCGCCGCTTTACTTAGCATCCACGACAGCGAGGCGTGCTTCATGTCTGCCGGCCACGGTAGAGCATGAAGCGGGTGGACATTCATTTAGCGTTCCTCAACTCAGCCTTCACGTAATACGTTCCTACCTCGAACGCGCCCGGCTCAAAGATTTCCTGGTATCCGGCGACGTTCAGTATCTCCCTTGCCTGCTCTCGGTATGTCGGCCAGTTGATTGATTTCTCAATGGCCTTTGTCTCCTTGTCGTAGCCGCTCAGTTTGCCGAGTTTCAGGTGATCCGGCGGACATAGTGTCCACAGGGCATTCAGTATGGCAACGGCGTTCTCTACGTCCACAACAGGCTCCACGCTGATCCATGTCTTTATGCCCGCGGCCATTGCCTTACGCATTGCAACATGCCTATCTGCCACTGTTGCTGCGTTTGGCTCCCAGTCCAGCGCCATTGTCCAATCCATGCCGATCGTCTGCCCAAACCACCCGCCAGTCGCCTTGAGGATGTCGAAGTCACGGCAAGCGCGTGTTCCGCCTTTCGTGAGGATGATAGGGGTAATGCCAAGGCCATACATAACGCTAAGAGCGTCCCTTGTCATCGGAAGCGGGTTGCCTATCATTGGATCATACTCGGGCTCGTCAGGAGGGTATGGGTCACAGGCAAAGCAGAACAAAACCGGCCGCTTATCGCCGCGATCATTCATCAGGTGACAATCATGCTCCAGCATTGCCAGCGCATCGGCCTTCTCAACCGTCTTGCTGTGCCAAATCTTGCGCCACTGCTCCATCGTCAACCCCTTCTTGGCCGGGTTCGGGAGTGTTGGGCCAAAGCAGTATGCACAAGAATGTGGACACCCCTTGTAGAGATTGCATGCCAGCGGTGCGTATTCCAGTGCTTTGCCGGATGGACGGTAAATTATCTTCATGCTACATGCCTCCATGTTGTTCTTCTTATGACACAGCTAATCGTGCATTGACGAACGCCATATCGTATAGCGAGATCAATCTGTCTGTCGTGACTATTCCTGATGGCCCGAACGTCATCAGGCGTTAGTTTGGCCGCTCCTATATTCACTCCTTTGGCATTGCGATTTCTTGAGAGCATGTCGCCCCAGTTCTGTGCCTGAGTCCCGGTCTCAAGGTGTGCTGGATTGATGCACATTCTGTTGTCGCATTTGTGGCGGACAACGTGGCCTGCTGGGATATCTCCGACTTGTTCCTTGTAAATGTGGCGGTGCATAGGCTCTCCGCGATACGAAGGATACCCGTTCTGCTTCGCCTTATGACTGGTGACTACAAAGCATCCGTTTGCGTCAACGGTGAACGCTATTGGCCTGCATTTGATTGCTGCATCAGCGCAAGACTTTGAACAAAACCGCTGTTTCGGCGCAGTGTACGGACGGAGAAACTCTTTTTTGCATGTAGGGCATGTTCGTCGTCGGTCTATCGGTGTGGTCCATCGTGCCATAACAACCTCCTGTCGTTGCTGTCCTGGATTGAAGTGTCGAGGCAGGCGGTCCAGGAAGTCCGGCTTTTCAGTAGCTAACCTATCCTCGACATAAAACATATCATCCTCCACTCGGAATGTCAATACCTTTCGGCTCGTATATGATTTTCATGCCGTTCCTTTCATCCCGTCCCCCTGCTCATTACTCAGTTGCTGCATCATCGCGCCGCCTCCTTGACCCGCTTGATACCATCCTTGCCGCAGTTATCCCGTATCGTCGAAAAGAGCCGTTGCCAGTCCTTGCTCGGTGCATCCTCTTTTTTCATCCGCTTGTACTCTTCGGCGTAGTTGAGGATCGAGGGGTCTGTTTCTTTGGTCCGCGGCGTCTCTCCCCCCATCGCCTTGACCACAGAGCCCCAGTCCATATCCCATTTCCGATTACGCGGATTGATCCAGCCCTCGAACTGGCTCTTTGCCCTCCCTGCCGCTACACATTGCATGTAGGCCGGGATAGCATTCTCAACCTGGATTCGGTCTTCCGGTTTCAGGGCTTTCCAGTAGTCGAGGGACTTTGCTTTGACCCCGTATTTTCCGTAGGCGTTCCATGCCTTTTCAAAAGATTCAATGATCTGAGAGAGAGGTTTCTCTCCCTTGGTTGTGGGTCTGGTTGTGGATGTGGATGTGGATGTTGCAGCTATTGGTTGACCAATTGCTTGACGCTTGCTCTGCAATTGCTTTCGGGCTGCTACACCCTTGTTTCCGACCTCGGATCTGATCTTCGATAGGGCCTTGCGTTTGCCCCATTCCTTGAGCGCTCTACGGTTGGCGCGGCGCCCTGATCCAATCGGCGGGAACGAGTCTACGATGCAGCCGTTTCCGTCTGTCAAGTCCAAGTCGGCAAGGATGCTCAGTGTGGGTATATCGTCGGGCAGCGTGCCGTCATCGGCCTGCATCTGCCAGCATATCAACTGCCAGTATGCTCCCCGTTGCGCCGGGCTCATGCACTTCCACCGCATTGAGCCTAGGAGGTCGTTCGTGTAACAGGGGAACCATGCGCTGCCGCTCATACCATGCCGCCTTTCGCCCGGTTGCAGATCCCCCAATAAACAGCCGGAAAAAGAAAAGCCCCGGCTGCGTGGAATGAGACACCCGACCTGCTAGAGGTCAAAGGAGTTTCCGCAACCGGGGCAAATTGTGTGTAGTATCTCATTCCGATAACCATCTTCTCATATCCGCTTCACCCTGTCAGGTGATTTACTTTTCACCATGTTTCGGCAATATTTCCTCCGCCACAACAAACCCGCCCTTGCCGTGCAATTCGTCATGGCACTTCTTGCAGACCGGAGCCAAGTGGCTTGGATCGCGCAACAACCGGCGCCGGATGTCATCGAACAGGCCATCCCAATCCACCGGCTCCAGGTGGTGAACTTGCAAACTGACCTCGCGCCCCTTCGCTTTGGATTGCTTCACGCCGCAGACGGAACAGCAATAGCCGGTGTTCTTGAGCGCAGCCGCCCGTTCCCTTGACCGCATCCAAAGGACTCGCAGGGCTGACCGGATTCTGATGTTCGGCGTGTATGGTAGTTTTTTCCCCATCGGATCCCCCATTGCCGCCCCGGTCCGCAATGGACCGGAGCAGCGTGTTGCGTGGTTACATTGGCAAGCGCGACAATTCGTCCTTGCTCATCTTGCCCGAATCGACCACTTCCATGTTGTCCCGGCGAATCACGATGACTGTTTCCGCGTTGTAGTCATACACGGCGTCACATTCCACCGCCCTGTGCATGTACTTCTGCCGGACGTATGACCCGAACTGCCCGACCTCGGCCTCGGCCATCGCCTTCTTGCCGCCGATCTGATCTTTGAACGACTTGAGCTCCGATTCGCACTCAACGATCTTCTGTTGTGCGTCAGCCATCCGCGCCCCGAACGTCAACAACTCATCATTGGTCAGGTCGCATTTGAGCGTCCGCGTTTCCCTCTTGTCCACCACCGGCTTCTTTACCGTTTCCTTTGTCTCTTCCTTCTTCATCTGCTCCCCCTACTTTCCGGCAAAGCACCGGACGCCAGAAACGCCCGATACTCTGCCATGTTCATGGTCTGGTTTTTGGTGGCGGCGTTCATTTACAGTGGCAACTCGTCCTCATCCGCCCCCGGCTCCCGCACAATCACCGGCTCGATGCTCACAATGTCCCGGTATCCCTTGTCGTTGGTCGTGTAGTACACCTCGACCTCTTGCCCGTCATCCTTCGCCGCCTTAGCAATGGCCCCCTGCGTGTCGCTGAAGGTGGTATGGAACTCGCCATTGACCTTGATGCCGTATTTTGTCCACGGCCCCCTTGTGTTCTTGCCCGTCTTCGTGCTGACCGCTTCCACGAGGCCGGTGATGGTCTCGCCACCACTCGGCGGGATTACCGATGGTTCCGGCTTATCGGGAGTGTGGCCAGAATCGACCACAGGCATCGCGGGCGCCCGACCTTTGCCCTTGTCGTCCCCGTCGTCTTGGTCCGCCGTTGCGAGCCCTAGAGCGGCCAGCAACGTGTATCTCTGCAAATAGGTCACACTGGACCCGATCTGCTGGATCTTGTTCTTGTTGCCCGAGTCGTCGGGAGGACCGCAAAGCGTAACGCTCTCCCTGTGACCGCCCTCATGCGTAATGTGGCAAGTGACCGTGACCGACCCCGTGTCCTGTTCGGTTTCCCACGAGGCCGACAAGCCATGCTTGCTCAATGAGGCCGTGATCTGGTTGACGATCCCGCCGAGAGTCGCGTGCTTGTAATGCGTGCGCCCCTTCTGGCTGGTGAAATCAACCTGTGCATCCTTTTTCAGCACACTCGGCACGTCCTTCTTGAACTCGCTCATTGCCTTGACATACTCGCCGCGCGCCTGCTTGTTGTCCCACCGTTCTTGCAGGTCCATGAGGCGATTAAGCACTTCAGGATCTGCGCCATTCTGAAGGGCAAGAGACATCATTTCTTGCCCCTTGTCGCCGGTTGTCGCCAGTGCCCCCGGTTCATTAGAGCGTTTCGTCGTCATCCTCTTCCTTCTTTCTGGCTGCTGCCTTTGCGGTCAATTCTGCTGCCTTGTTAACCAGCGCGACGCCCCATTCCGCCGTGATCTTTGCCAGTTCTTCGTCAGAGAAGTTCTCAACACCGACTCTCTCGTAGCTTTTCCCTTCGATTCTCAGTTGGTCAGGAACATCGGGAATGATAACGCTTATTGTCTGAAGTATATCCATGATTTCCTTCTGGTTATATCGTGCTACTCCTTACGCCCTAACGCTCAACACGCTCTCACTGTAGAACTCAACCCCGGCAACCGGGACTTTGCCTTTAGTGGACCGCGCAAAGGCGTTCAATGCCTTCTCGTTGACAATCATCCACTCGCGCGGTATCGCCTTTTCGTCAGTGATCCGCGCCCTCCATTTCTGCGATGTGGATTCCCCTTTCTGCTTTTCCGGAGCCGCCACCTGTACCACCGACGCGACGACTTCTGCCGCCTGCTCCAGTGCCTCTTCCTTCTTTTCCTCGGTCTTCAATGCCGCCGCCCGTTTGAGCAGCCGTTCCCGTTCCTTCCTTGCCGCTTCGTTCGCGATTGCCTGGAGCCTGCGCTGCTCCTTCGCCCTGATCTGCTCTTGGTCATGGTCGTAGTTGTTGATTGCCCGCTTGATGTCGGTCTCGCAAACGTCCAGCCGGTCAGTGATTGACCGTTTCTGTGCGACAACCGCCTTGTGAGCAGCGTGCGCCGCGTCAATCGTCGGCTTGAACCATGCCGTGACTTTCTTCTGCCATACCTTGACCGCTCTGAGGCCGGACATTGCCGTAACGCGCTCTACTGTGTTGCGTATCGCCAGCCCCCCGCTGAATGCCTCGGCCTTTACGATCCCCTGTTGCATTTCGTCTGTGAGTTGTTCTGGCATCATCCCACCCTCTCTTTAATCCCGTAGACCGTCCGACACGCCAGGAATTTCCGCCGCGCCCTCATTAGTTTGGCCCCCGTCACAATGTCCCCCATGTGGTATGTTCCGTCCCCGTTGATTTCCACACTCACCACCTGCCGCACCTTCTCGCCTGATTCTTCCTCCCATGCTATCGCGTAGGCCGCGCACTGAATCACGTCCAGCGGCCCCTTGCTGTTTTTGTAGTCGACAACCGTCACGCCCCCGGCCATGTGTGCCAACAGATCCAGCGCCCCGGCGTACTGGTAGAGGTCGGACTTGACGCGCAGCTCGGTGGCTATCACGTCCGGCCTGACCTCGGCAAAGAATCGGCGGCAACCCCGCACCCATTCAAGGCTGGCAGGATCGTGCTTGAATGTCTTGCCCTGACCAATCAGCGCATAGCAGGCGTGATTGACCCTGCCGCGCTCCAAGTGCCATTCCTCTGCCCAATGCTGCACATTGAGAACTGAGCCGATGATTGAGGTCACGCCCGGCACCGGCTTGCCGTCAATGGCGTATGTGTGATCTGCCTCATTGAATTGCAGCGTGCTCATTTCCGCCCCTTCCGCCTCATCGCGGCCCCACCATCATTATTGCTCATACCTCGCCCCTTTCCGCATTCCGTTCATCAATGGTGGACGCGGGGGGAATTGAACCCCCGTCCGCGAACATCTCTACCGCCTGCTCTACGTGCATATCCGGTTTAGGTCCGGCAACCAGGGGCGACGGTTTCCCGTAGCCCTCCACCAGTCGGGTAGGTCCGACGACCCTGCTGTTCAGCCTCAAGGGCATACAGCGAGAAAGGCTCCGCAGTTTCCTTCTTCCCGCACTCCCGATCACGAGTCGTACTAACAGACCATCGGGGTCGTCTGCGTTCCTAGCGGCTATGCCGCGATGTCTAATGCTGTAGCATTTGACTTGCGACCGGATTGATAAGGGGGCCATCCGGTCAACCCCCGCACGCACAGACGGGTTCCTTGTTCGCGTCGATACCATGTCGCGCCCGTTCATTCCTGATTTGTTCCTTCCTCATCCACCGGCACCCACCCGACCGCAAACAGCGTGGCAAGCTCGTAGTGCTCTGTAATCCAGCCGGATTCATGCGGCGAAACGTAGCGCATTTCTACCCAGCCGCGTTCGTCCGTGTCGCGGATCTCGACTACCGTGTCCTTTTTCGCCAACTTTCTGGTGAGTCTCATCGGTCATTCTTCTTCCACTGCGCACAGACGGGACATCCGTCCCGCAGACGAGAAACGGTCTCCCAGTATTGTCCACAGAAAATGCGCTCGCTAAACTTTCCTTTCTGGTCATAAATTATGACAGACCTATCATCTCCGTCGATCTCGCATTCTCTCCCACATTGACATTTCCATCTCTTCTTCATTTCGACCCCCTGCGGGCTCGTTCGCTGATTACCGATGGTGTCATAGAGAGATATTCGATATTTCTACGCGCGGTCTCTTGGGAGATGCCGTGATATTCTTGCTTGTCATAATCCAGCTTCAGTGCCGTCACGAGATCCAATGGGTGTGTTTCACTACTCGCTTGATAATTCATTCCCCAATCTCTTGCATCGCCCTTCATTGTCTCAGTCATCTTCATTTCATCCTCCGTATCGGGACGTGTTTGATGTGATCCGTGTGCGGGACGCTTGATGGTGTCTGTTGCTGCTGTCATTGTCTCATCCCCCGTTATGTTGTTGTCGCTCATGCCTTATTATATAGCCTTAAGCGTGCCAACATATCCGGTTTGCTCGTAATCATGGAAGATAGCTAAAGGTTTCTTGCTTGGCATGGTTTCTGTACGCGAAACGGGATAAAAATGTCTGAAAGTGTAAGGTTTTCCGAATCACGTTGTCACCCGTGATAATCCGTTGCGAGAATGAGAATGGGGTTTTTGCAGCGATGAGAAGCACGGCTACAAATCCCCCCGATGCCGCCACCATTGCGGCGTTTGAACCGATCCATGATCGCGCGGTGTCAGGTCCGGGTAGACCGCGTGCTTTCCGCGTTGTAGCGGTACGTCGATGATCGTCCGTTGATCCTTTGCCTTGCGACGGCGCCACCGGATCAGGAATGATAGCGTTGCGATTAGGCCGGCGAGGACATAGAAGATTGCTATGTGGTTTAGCGCGATCATTTCACCCCCAAAAAGAAATCCCCGCAATGAATGGAGGCGTCAGGTTATTTCTTCTCATCCCAATCATACCGCTTGCATTTCGGGCAAGCTTTGGGATCTTCGACGCGACTCTCCCACTGGTGGCCGCATCGTTTGCATGTGTGCTTTTTGTCTTTCATGGGTTCTTGCTTTCTCCGCGTGTAGGATGCGCGGCCCCCGTTTGGTTCGTCATTCGTAGCGCGGCAGTGGGTCGGTGCCATCCGGCTCGCGAATGTACTGATTGGGGACTGATGAGGGTTTAACAAAATCGGGACGTGTTTGATGTGATCCGTGTGTCGAGCGTTTGATGGTGTCTGTTGCTGCTGTCATGGTCTCATCCCCCGTTTGACTATGATTTAAACTTATCATGTCGCCACAGTATTATTATTATTATTACCTGACAAGAACAAAGATTTGAAAAATGCTTTTATTTATGTGAGGGAGAATCGGCCTACGTCAGCCCCGCCCAAGTCGCCCCGGTCCTGACGGACTCAGAACCCGTCGCTGTGCTCGATGATCTTCCAATCCATGTGCGACATTTGGAAATCCCATGTGTCGTCAGGTGAACCGTACTTCAGCCATTCAGGGAGCAACCCGGCCTTGATGTATGCGCGGTTGCCTGTCTCGGAGCATATCACGCCTTGCTTCCACGTCCCTTGCCACTCGCGGAGAACGACTGAATCCATGCCGACTTTCGGCCTACGCCTGATCTTGGCAATCATTCCGTCAATCGCTTGGAGAACGAGCGACATCCTTGAATATTTCCAGCCTTCCATTTCGCCAAGCGCTAAGACAACGGTTGACATTTGTAGGCTGGTTGCTTTGACGTTTCGCGTGATGCAGTACTCGCAACCCGCCGCAAGAATTGCATCGCGGTATGACGGCCAATCCTCTTTGATCACGCCCTTTCCGATAATCGCGTGAACGATCTCGTTGCAGGATTGCGCCGTTGCCTGATGCGTGCTTTGTGTCGGAGACTCTGACCGGCCCCGCGTCATCCATGCGGTGAGCCGGGAGAGCCTTGACGGACTTCTGACGTGTATGCAATCGGCTGGTTTCA
>Ga0307928_10002698_pt1 | contig 13631 bp, 12 predicted proteins | sample AceLakmetagen232_FD_201815 | JGI IMG/M metagenome (GOLD analysis project Ga0307928, IMG submission 201815) | Saline water microbial communities from Ace Lake, Antarctica - #232 | ecosystem: Environmental > Aquatic > Non-marine Saline and Alkaline > Saline | place: Antarctica: Ace Lake... | reverse complement strand
TCAGGAAAACACATTTAATATGTTGGATGATTCATTGAGCAAAGAACATCTTAATTTAGAAAGCAGAAGAAATCAGATAATTGAAGGTGAAGAAAAAATAAAGCTTTTAAGCAGCGAGTGCCAAAGGCTTAGCAAAGAAAATGAGATTTTAGAACAGCAAAAAGAACAGTTTAATGCCAAGGTTACAGAACTCCAGCAAAAGCGTCATTCAATAACTGTAGCACTTGAAAAAGCAGAAGAAGATGCGCAAACCCAGCAAAAGGAAATAGAACAGCTAAAGAGTAACATAGCTACTTTGCAAGTTAATACCACAGAATTAAATTACCAAGCTAGCAGCATAAAAGAAAGAGTTCAGCAGGCATATAAAGTAAATATTAATGAAGCAGATGTGACATTTAGTGAAAACCAAGACTGGGAAGCAATAACTCAAGAAGTAGATGAATTAAAGGTAAAGGTTGAGAAAATGGGCCCGGTCAATTTGGTTGCTATTGAAGAACATAAAGAGCTGCAGGAGAGATATGAATTTTTAAGCTCGCAGCAGCAGGACTTGTTTGACGCTAAGGAATCTTTGCATAAGGCCATTAATAGAATAAACCGCACAACGCGCAAATTATTTACAGAGACTTTTGAAAAAATAAAGATCTATTTTAAAGACTATTTCAAACTGCTTTTTGGTGGCGGCACTGCGGATATATGCTTAATAGACCAAGCTGATATATTAGAAAGCGGTATTGAGATAATAGTACGGCCTCCTGGTAAAAAGCTCCAGAATATATCGCTTCTCTCTGGCGGAGAGAAGGCATTGACCTCCACGGCATTGTTGTTTGCGTTGTTTAAGGTAAGACCTAGCCCGTTTTGTATTTTAGATGAAATAGATGCCCCACTTGATGAAGCAAACATAGATCGTTTTAGCAGGATATTGCAGGAATTTGTTAAGACGTCTCAATTTATAATAATTACGCATAATAAAAAGACCATAAGCATTGCTGATGTTATGTATGGCATAACTATGGAAAAAAGCGGTATATCCAAGATTGTTTCTGTTAAATTTGCTCAGGATGAGATTAAAAAGAAAGAGAAGAGCGAGAAGAAGGTAGAAGTTTAAAAAATTATGACAGGTGCGTTTGGTTTTTTCCAGCGTGCTTTGCTTTATAAAGAGCCTTATCAGCTTTTGCAATAAGCTGTGATTTTGTTTTTCCGTCTTCTGGGAAAGAAGCTATTCCTGAAGAGATTGTAACCTCCCTAAGTTTGTCCTTTGATTGTATTTTTTGGAAATGCTCTTGCGTGTGTTTTCTTAATCTTTCTATAATGTAAAGCGCCTGTGATTTTGTGATATCAGGCATGATAACAGCAAATTCCTCCCCGCCATATCGGCACAGAAAATCTTCTTTACGTATACTGTATTTAAAAATTGAGGCCATGCTTTTTAATAATAAATCTCCTTTTTGATGGCCCATTGTATCGTTATAAGCCTTGAAATTATCCAAATCCATCATAGCTAAAGAGAGAGGTTGTTTTGTCTTTGTTCTTTCTCGTAAAGATTTTTTTAACAGGTATTGAAAATAGCCGTGGTTCCAAGCTCTGGTAAGGCTGTCAATATTAGCTGCAAGTTTTGCCTGTTCATAAAGCATAGAATTTTCAATTGCCAAGCCTGCCTGGTCAGCAATCATAGTAAGTATGCGTATGTTATCTTTTGTTATTGCTTTTTTAGTTACCATATTATCAACCACGAGAGTACCTACTACTTTGTGCTGCCCTTTAAGCGGCACACAGACACATGGATAAGCATTGAGTTGCTCCAGGAACGGGTCATTGGCTTTTTTTCTGGTTTGCTGGGTTGTTATTTTAAAATTCATACCTTCTAATGCCGCTGTTGCTAGGATGCCGCCTGTTTCATTCAGAGGAACCCTAATGTTTTTTACTATGCTGTTTAAAGGGGCCTCTTTTATAAAATTTTCAATTTTATGATATTTTCCTATTAACCTGGTTAGAATTAAGCCTTCTTTTTCTATGTGTTTCCATATGCGGTCAGCCTCCTTGTTATCAGTAGGGCCTATCCCCATTGTACCTTCAAGCATTTTAGTTTTTTCATTATTTAAAAACAACATAGCGCGATTAAATGCCAATCCTTCATTAGATGTTACGGCAGTGAGAATAATATAAAGGACCTCAGGTAGTTTTAGAGTGGTGCGCATAGCATTACTTATCTCATAAAGTAGCCACAACTCTATCTTTGCCTGCTTAAGCTCTTTCTTTAAAGATATGTTTTTCATAGCTAGGTATCATATAACTCCACCCTTGTACTGTCAAGCTAATTTTACGAATAATCCCGTTGACAAAATTACGATATTTTGTTATTATTAAAGTACATTTCCTGATATTTTCATAGTAACATACCCTAATATATATATTAATATATAGTAAAATAAACCAAAAGAAAGGTGTTTATGCATATAGGATTAGCAAAAGAAACAGCAGATAGTGGTAGAGAGGTAAGAGTTGCATTATTGCCGCCTGAAGTACGCAAAATAGTAAAAGAGGGGCACCATGTTTTTGTGCAGAAAGGCGCAGGTGAAGGAGTCTTTGTATCTGATGTTCAATACAGAAAATCAGGTGCCAGGATTGAAGAAGATGCTGCTGACATATTCTCCAAAGACCTTGTTGTAAAGTTGAAATGCCCCACAAAAGATGAATTTAGATTGCTTAAAAATAATATACTTTTTTCAATGTTGCATGTAGAACAAAATGCTAAAACAGCCAGGTTGCTAAAGAAAACCGGATGTAAAGCCATTGCGATGGAAGCTGTTCGTAATCTTGCAACTGAGAGGATGATTCATTGCACAGATATGGCAGGCGAGCAAGGAATGCTTTATGCATTTTTTGAATCCATGAAACTGCCTCAGGATTGCAATGTTTTAGTGCTTGGATATGGCGCTATATCCAGCGGCGCGTTAAAAGTAGCGCTTTCATTGGGGGCTAATGTTAGGGTGTTGCGCAAAAGAGAATATAAGCATATAAAGCACCACCTTAAAGGCAAGGATATTGTAGTTAATGGACTTGCTTGGCCAAGGTATCACAGAGATAAAAAGGATTATATTGTTACAAAGAATATGCTTAATTTGTTAAATAAATCTGCTATAATTCTTGATTTATCTGTTGATTATCCTAACCCTATCCAAACATGTCGCCCCACCCATCTAAATGAGCCATATTATTATGTAAACGGAATAAAGCACATTTGTATATATGGCTACCCAGGCTTAGCGCCTATTTCCAGTGCACAACGTTACAGCAAGCAAATTTGCCCTCTTGTTATTGATATCGCGAATAATGGCTTAAAAAAATGCGACATCTCAATACGTAGAGCAATTGTAAAAATATAAAACTATGAATCCATTCGACTTCGCTCAGGGTTCATCCTGAGCAAGCGAACAAAGTGAGTGCGTCGAAGGATGAAAAAGATCACAATATTAGCGTTGGGGGATTTTACCTCTGGTGGTAAGCCTTTTTGTTTATCATTTGAGAATTTTTTTAGCTATAGAAATAAGTTGCCAAGCAAATTTTCAAGAATGGAAATAGAAGATTATGCCACGCTTTTAGCTGGTGTGCATCCTAAAATATATACAAAAGATATCCTCGTAATGACATTTTTTCCTTATAATTATTGGAATGACTATATAGAAGTATATGATAAAGACGACAGGATTTATGGAGATAAGCATTTTGGCAAGGATTTTAAGGAATTTTTTGACAACATAGAATCAAGAATAAAGCGTTATTATAAGGGCCATCGCCTGTATTTTGTAAATAACCCTGAGAACATAACAACAGATAGAGACAAGAAAAAAACAAAACAACTGCTTCTAAAAAATAAAATACCTACCCCCAGATCATTTCCATTTAAAAATACAAACCAGGTAAAAGAGGCCTTAAAAACAGGCATAAAACTTTATGCCAAACCCCGCTATGGGGCTATGGGTAAAGGTATGAGCTATCTTTCTGAAAAAAGATGGGTTACAAATTTCAGGCTTGAAAATAATAAAATTATTAGCAAGCCTTCTGACCATGGTTGGACATTTAAAAACATTACTGGCAACTCTGTGTTTTTAAACAAGCTTATAGAAGGAGATTTTCTGTTTGAAGAAGCTGTGAATCCTGCTAAGATAGGAAACAGAAGGTTTGATTTTAGGGTATATATTGTCTGTGGCAAGGTACCGTATTTTTATGCAAGGAGCACTAAGGCAGGGAGCATTCTTACAAATTGGTCTCAAGGCGGCAAGATAGAAACCAGAGAGTTTTTAAAAGATATACCAAAGGATAAAGTTGATCTGGCAAAAAAATACGCCATGAAAACCGCCAAGATAATGGATTTTGACTTTATAGGAGTTGATGTTTTATTTTCCAAAGACTATAAGGATGTATATGTGCTTGAGGTGCAGTCATTCCCTGGTTTTGAAAGAGGTTTTGACCTTATCAAGTTTTTGATAAAGCATATCTAAGTGATATATATTTTTAAAGCAATATATAGACACATAATATTTGATATGCTATAATTTGTTTTATGAAAAAAGAAACAGAATATTTTTCAAAAAAAGGTTCTATTATAGTTGCGCTGCTGTTTGTTATTGTGCTAACAATTACTGCTGCGAGTTTTTTTATTATGATAGGTGGGCGTACAGCTTTTACAGTTAACCAGCTTAAACGAGCGCAGGCTATTAATTACGCAGAAGCTGCTTTGTATGAGGCCTTTAATAGATTTAGATCAGGGGATTGGAATCCTGCTCTGTCTTTAACTGATGAAGAAATTGTTATAGATGAAGTTGCTGTTAAGATTAATTATCCTAACCCACTTACATCTGCCGGTGGTGGTGACGGTAAAATTTCAGCCACAGTTGATTGCGATAATATAGAGTTATAAGCCATGTGCAAGAGTAATAAAAAAGGATTTACATTTGTTGAGCTTATAGTCGCTACTGTTATTTTAAGTATTGCGGTAGCCGGTGTCTATGCTGCCTTCTTAAGCGCAACTAAGTTTGTGGGATTTTTTAGGCATGAGGTAATGGCGGTTTCCAGTGCGCATGGGTATTTGGATCAGCAGCTAGCTGTTAATAATTTTGATGATATAGAAACTGAATTTACGCAGCCAGATCCATCCACTTGGCCGTTAAACAGCGAAGTAGAAGCTTTGGATAATACATCATCTGAGGTTGCTACAGGTGCGGCTGCAGATCTAGGTAGCACCAGCAATGGTTATGGTTTTAAAAAAATAGATATAATAGTTCAATGGGATGAAAGAGAGTTATAATCAAGCATGAAGAAAGTGATATCTAAAAATAACGGTTTGACGCTTATTGAACTACTGATAACCGTTTCCCTTATAGGGTTAATATTTGGCTTAGGAATGCATCCCATGTTAAGCCAGATAAGATTGATTAGGGCAGAGCGTGCCGAGATAGCCCTGTTTGATGATGCTAACTTGGTTGCTAATTATATTACAAGAGATGCGATGCGGGCGGAGGGTGCTAACGATAGTAATGAGAATGAAATTAAATTTACCATAACAACGGACCATACCACGCCTACGCGAATAACAAAAACAGTTCGGTATTATGTTGCTAATGGTACTGAGTTAAGGCGGGACGATTCAGATGAGGGCGAAATTCGCATAACAAATAAATTAAGTTCTACTATATTACCTACCTTTACGATTGATCCTAATATCAATCTTCAAAATCATCGCTTACAGTGTAGCATTAGTTTTCAAGACCCGGATGACCCGCGCTTAACTACGCAGAGAAGCTTTGAAGTTATGCTGCGCTGCAGAGATACTCGACGTGATGCATTCTAAAAGACATATATGAAATCCCCAAATTTCGTACACCTTCACAGCCATACCCAATACAGCCTCCTTGATGGCGCTTGTCTCCTAGAAGAATTAGTCAAGCTTGCTCAGGCGTACAATATGCCGGCTCTTGCTATTACTGATCACGGTAATATGTTTGGCGCAATTGAATTTTATCTGCTTTGTAAAAAAATGCAGATAAAGCCGATTATCGGATGTGAGAGTTATCTGGCACCTGTAAGCAGGTTTGAAAAATCCTCTCATGGAATCCATGATTCTGCTTATCACCTTGTACTTTTAGCAAAAAATAATACAGGTTATCATAATCTTATGAAGCTTGTGAGCGCAGCTTTTTTAGAAGGATTTTATTATAAGCCCAGAATAGATAAGGAAATCCTTGCCCAGCACGCAGATGGTCTGGTGTGTACGAGTGCTTGTTTAAAAGGTGAGTTGTCACATCTTATACTCTCTGGCCAAACACCTGAAGCTTATAAAGCAGCTGGCCAATACAGCGATATTTTTGGTAAAGGTAATTTTTATCTTGAGTTACAGGATCATGGTTTACAGGAGCAGCTTAAGGTGAATAAGGTGCTGATACAAATGAGTAAGGACCTAAACCTACCCCTGACAGCAAGTAACGATTTCCACTATCTTCAAAAAAATCATGCCTATGCCCACGAAGCACTTCTTTGTATACAAACCCAGACTACGCTAGAGGATCCTAATCGCATGAGGTTTAAAACAGATGAGTTTTATTTTAAGACAGCTCAGGAAATGGCTGATTTATTCAAAGAGACCCCACAGGCTATATCCAATACATTGGAAATAGCAGATAAGTGTAATCTTGAACTTGATCTAAAGCAATTGCACTTGCCTGTGTTTCAGCCTGCTGATGGAAAGAGCAAAGAGCACTTTCTGCGGGAACTTGTAAGCCTGGGTTTAAAGAAAAGATACCCTAACGCAGGCGAGTCGGTTACACAAAGATTGGAATATGAGCTTAAAGTTATAGAAGAAAGTAATTTTGTAAGTTATTTTTTAATAGTTTGGGATTTTATAAGATATGCAAGAGAGAAAGGTATCCCAGTTGGCCCAGGGAGGGGTTCTGCCGCAGGCAGCGTTGTTAGTTATTGCCTTGGAGTGACGGATTTAGACCCACTTAAATACAATTTGCTTTTTGAACGGTTTCTAAATCCTGACAGGGTTACTATGCCTGATATAGACATAGATTTCTGTTATGAAAGAAGGGATGAGGTTATAGAATACGTTGTTTCTAAATATGGCAGGGAGAACGTAGCCCAGATAATAACTTTTGGTACAATGTTAGCTAAGGCAGCTATAAGAGACGTAGCAAGGGTCATGGGCTTTAGTTATGCAGAGGCAGATAAAATAGCCAAACTTATACCCGGTGATTTAAATATTAAGCTTAGCGCTGCCATAGAGCAAGAACCTGAGCTTATGGATATGTATAAAAATGATAAGCGCGTTACAAGGCTTATAGATACAGCGGTTGTCTTAGAAGGTGTTACCAGGCACGCTTCAACACATGCTGCAGGAGTAGTAATAAGCCCTAAGCCATTGGTAAATTATTTGCCGCTTTTTAAGCCAACGGATAATTCCATAACAACCGGATATCCAATGGGTTCATTAGAGAAGATAGGCCTTTTAAAAATGGACTTTTTAGGTTTAAGGACCCTGACTGTTATAAACGAGGCAATAAAGATCATAAAGCGCACAAGGGGAATAGAATTAGATATTGAGAAAATACCGCTTAATGATGAAAAAACGTATAACCTACTTTCTAACGCAAAGTCTATCGGTGTGTTTCAGCTTGAAAGTAGAGGAATGAGAGACCTGCTTAAGAAATTAAAACCAACGGTTTTTGAGGATTTAATCGCGCTTTTGGCGTTGTTTCGCCCAGGTCCGCTAGGAAGCGGCATGGTTGATGATTTTATAAAAAGAAAGCATGGCCACACACGCGTTAAATATGATCACCCATTGTTAGAGTCCATACTTAAGCCAACATACGGCATTATGCTTTATCAAGAGCAGGTTATGCAAATTGCAAACAAACTAGCCGGTTTTTCATTAAGCCAGGCAGATATTTTACGCAGAGCTATAAGCAAAAAGTTGTCAGAGGTTATTCAGAAACAGAGAAAATTGTTTGTACAAGGATGCGAGAAAAACAATGTCTCTGCTAAAGCAGCTGATAAGATATTTAGCAACATAGAATATTTTTCAGGATACGGCTTTAACCGTTCTCATTCAACCGCCTATGCGTTGATTTCTTATAGAACAGCATATCTTAAAGCGAATTTCTCAATAGAATTTATGGCAGCCCTGCTTACCAGTGAGCGCGACAATACTGATAAGGTGGTTTTATATATTGAAGAAGCTAAAAACATGAGCATAGAAGTGCTACCGCCTGATGTAAATGAAAGCTATTCACATTTTACTGTTACAGAAAACAGTATACGTTTTGGCCTTGCAGCTGTTAAAAACGTCGGACAAGTAGCAGTTGCATCCATTGCTGAGGCCAGAAAAACCCATGGAAAATTCAAGACCCTATATGATTTTTGCGAACATGTTAATTTGCGCCTTGTTAATAAGCGTGTAACAGAATCTTTAATAAAATGTGGAGCCTTTGATAGTTTTAATCTGCACCGCTCACAAATGATTGCAATGGTTGATCATGCTCTTGATGTGGCGGATATTTTACAAAAAGATAGAGACTCTGGGCAGTTGTCATTTTTTGATACATTTGAATCAAATGACACGTTTAAAAAAGAATTTCAACAAGTTCCTGATATAAAAGAATGGCCGCAAAGCCAACGGCTTTCTTTTGAAAAGGAATTATTGGGATTTTACATAACTGGTCATCCGCTTGGCATACATGAGAAAGCTTTAAAAATGCTTACTAAATACAATACTTCCAACCTAGGCGAGCTAAAAGATGGTCAGGAGGTCTCAATAGGTGGTATTATATCCAAGGCCAAATTTACATTTACCAAAAGAACAGGCGAAAAAATGGCCATAGTGGTTTTGGAAGATTTAAAAGGTACTGTTGAGGTACTCGTGTTCCCGCGAACATTTAAACAAGTAGGCCAACACATATTAGCAGATGCGATTGTATTTATAAAGGGAACAATAAATCTACACGAGGACACACCAAAAATTATTGCTAATGAGGTGTTACCCTTAGATGAAGCTAGAAAAAAATATGTCCATGCTATGTCTATAAAGCTATATACAACTGGCCTTGAGAAAAAGACCCTGCAACAACTGAACGATATACTTAAAAAGCACAAAGGCAGTGTACCTGTTTATTTGAATTTTACAACCCAGGATAAGCGTCGCCTTCAGCTGTCTACAGGAAGAGATATGTTGATTTTGCCTGATGACACATTAGTGGAAGAAGTAGAAGCATTGCTGGGGCAGGGGTGCGTGCGCATGTGGGTTTAGAGTGTGAAAACTCTTGACCATCAGATGTTTGTATGTTACAGTGTTGTAATTAGTTATGACAAGAATAGGTCCCTCTCCGCCTCTGGCGGATTCGGGACAATTTTAACTTCGCTAAAATTGGGGGTGCAAAATGACCAAGAAAGAAATTGCAATTAGGGTAGCAGATAAAACTGGTATAAAGCAAATAGTTACAAAGAAGGTAATTCAATATGCATTGGATGAGATAATTGACATTTTAGTAACTGGTGAGACCATTGAACTTCGCAACTTTGGTGTATTTAAAGTAAAATCAAGGAAAGCAAGAACAGCCCGTAACCCTCGCACAGGAGAAACCGTGCCAGTACCACCAAAAAAAGCAGTTGTTTTTAAACCTGGCTTAGTGATGAAGCAAAAGGTGAGGTGAGCAAATAAGTTATGGAACGAAGTGACATAACTTATATTGCGAACCCACCCTCAAGAAAGAAGTTTAGGGAGATGCATTTATGAATTTTTTTAATTTTCATAAATGCAGTGCTTATTAAAATGATCAACTCATTAAAAGGTACAGAAGATATTCTGCCCCCACAATCAGGCCTCTGGAGATATTTAGAGACAATAGCCTGTAATACTTTTGCCAAATATGGGTATAGGGAAATACGTACACCAATAATAGAACCCAGCTCCCTTTTTATTAGAGGCGTTGGTAGAGAGACGGATATAGTGCAAAAGCAAATGTACACGTTTCTTGATCAGGGCAAGCGCAGCATATGCCTGCGCCCAGAAGAAACAGCTTCTGTTGTGCGTGCGTATATTCAACACCATTTATATAAGATAAGCCCGCTTGTTAAATTATTCTATTTTGGCCCTATGTATAGAAGCGAAAGGCCGCAAGCAGGCAGGCAAAGGGAATTTAATCAAATTGGAGTTGAGGTCATAGGCTCGTATTCGCCATACGTTGATTCTGAAATAATAATCTTGCTGGATGATCTTTTAAAAGCAATGGCTGTGAAGGATTATAAATTTAAAATAAATTCCTTGGGTTGCCCGAAAGACAAAGAAGCCTTTAAAAAGCAGTTAAAAGCTGCAATTAAGCATCAAATAAATACCTTTTGTGAGGACTGTCAGAGAAGATATAATACAAATATATTGCGTATCTTAGATTGCAAAAATCAAGCATGCAAGAAAGCGTTAAGGGGTTTGGAAGTTAGCAATAAACACCTCTGTGTTGTGTGTGATGCCCATTTTAAGAAGGTGCTGGATAGCATAAAAAAAGAAAACATAAATTATGAGATTGATCCATTTTTGGTAAGGGGCCTTGATTATTATACAAAAACAGTATTTGAGGTAACAGCAGCTGGCCTAGGTGCTCAGAACGCAATAGCAGCTGGGGGAAGATACGACAACCTTGTTTCAGAATTAGGTGGCCCAAAAACAGGTGCATGTGGATTTTCGCTTGGGCTTGAAAGAGTCTTATCTATTATAAAAGAGAATGATCTGAAGTATAAGCCAAGGCTCACGGAATTATTCATAGTTGCTATAGATGAGAATTCTTATAATGTCGCTTTTAATCTTCTGCATAACCTAAGAGAAAAAGGCATATCTTGTGATATGGATTATCAGGGCAGATCTCTTAAAGCGCAGATGAGGCATGCTGATAAGATTAAAGCCAGGTTTGTTGCGGTTATAGGTGAGGATGAGCTTAAGAATCAAGAAGTTAGTTTAAAGGACATGAAAAGCGGAGAACAAAGAAAGGTAAAATTGGACAAGCTATGTTACGAACTCATACCTGCGGAGAATTAAATAAAACCAATACAGATAAAGACATTACCCTTTGTGGGTGGGTTGCTACCATAAGGGATCATGGAGGCGTTTTATTCATAGATCTTCGTGACCGTTATGGCATTACACAAATAGTGTTTAATCCACAGACAAATAAGAAATTACATGATGCAGCAGCACAATTAGGTAGTGAATATGTTATCCAGATTAAAGGCAAGGTTGTGCAGCGGCCGGAAGGTACTAAAAATAAAAATATTCCAACAGGTGATATTGAGATTTCAGTTTATGAATTAAATGTGCTTAATGTTGCCCTACCACCTTTATTTGAAATAAGTGACGATTCAGCGCTTTCAGAGGATTTGCGTTATCGTTACCGTTATCTTGATTTAAGGCGCCCAAAGATGCAAAAAAATATACTATCAAGGCATAAAGCCTTTAAATTTATAAGAGATTATATGGATAAAGAGGGTTTTATTGATGTTGAGACCCCAATCTTGACAAAATCTACACCCGAAGGTGCCAGAGATTATTTGGTGCCAAGCAGGGTAATTGCTGGCAAGTTTTTCGCGCTTCCACAATCCCCGCAGCTTTTTAAGCAAATACTTATGGTTAGCGGAATAGATAGATATTTTCAAATAGCCAAATGTTTTCGAGATGAAGATTTGCGCGCTGACAGGCAGCCAGAATTTACACAGCTTGATATAGAGATGTCCTATATAGAAGAGGACGATATATTCAAATTAATGGAAAGCCTGCTGGCCGGCCTTTTTGAAAATATGTTAAATATTAAAATAAAAACACCTTTTGAAAGAATTAGCCATTTTGATGCATTGAAAAGATTTGGCACTGATAAGCCAGACACACGTTTTGGTATGGAGCTAATAGATTTGACAGATGAACTTAAATCATGCGATTTTAAGGTTTTTAAAGACGCAGCAAAAAAAGGCGTGATAAAAGCTATTAATCTTAAAAGCGCCAAGAGCGTTTCGCGCAGTAGGATAGATGCGCTTACAGAATATGTAAAAGGATTAGGCGCAAAAGGCTTGGTCCCTTTTAAGGTTGAGGAAGGTAAGCTTTCAGGCCCTGTTACAAAGTTCTTTGATCCTAAATCACAGGATATAATATTAAATAAAATGCAGGCATCAGATGGCGATCTGCTTTTATTTATTGCAGATGATATGAATAAGACAAACTATATTTTAGATGAATTAAGAAGAAAGCTGGCAACAGAAGAAGGTATTAAGGATAAGAGCGCCCATAAGTTTTTATGGGTTGTGGAGTTTCCGCTTTTTACATATAACGATGAAGAAAAGAGATGGCAGTCTGAGCACCATCCATTTACAGCACCGCTTAAAGAAGATATTGAAAAAATGGAAAAGGAGCCGCAATCTATTAAAGCGCGTTCGTATGATTTAATCTTAAATGGTGTTGAGATGGGTAGTGGTAGTATAAGAATACATGAGCAGGATTTGCAAAATCAAATTTTTAAAATTATAGGTATAAGCAAAGAAGAAGCAGAAAAAAGATTTTCATTTTTAACCAGAGCATTTAAGTATGGCGCTCCGCCGCATGGTGGTATAGCATTAGGCTTGGACAGATTGCTTGCTATGATTCTACAATGCAGCTCCATAAGAGAAATAATAGCTTTTCCAAAGACACAGCGTGCTGTTTGTATGCTAACAGACGCGCCGTCTGATGTGTCTGAGAAACAGCTTAAAGAATTGGGATTAAAACTAAGAAAATAGCCCCTCGCTTCGCTCGGGACAATTTGCTGGGTGAATATGAGGGCAAATTGGAGGAAAACATGAAAAGGGCATTGTGTGTAGTTGTTGTTTTTATTGCAATTTTAGCAATATCAGGGTGTGTTACTGTTAGAAAGACTGTAAGAGAGAGAGTGGATCAGGATCTTGCTGGAAACAGAGGTGTTTTGTATGGTGAAGCTTCTGATAAGTCATCTTCTGCCAGGAGTAAAACAAGAGAATATATTGACATTAGGCTAGAGGTTCCAGGATGGGGAGAGGTTTTCCAAAAGGAAGATGGAGAGCAAGAAGCTTCTGGCGCAAAGGAAGACATGGCCATTATAGATGAACCCACAGATGTTTACTCACCAACAACAGAGGAAGATGCAGCTATTTTTACAGAAGAGCCTATTTTTGAGCAAGCTATGCAACCTACTTTATATAAGGTAAAAGAGGGGGATTCGCTTGGTAAGATTGCCAAGAAGTTCTACGATAGAGCCTCAAAATGGACCCTGATTTATGAAGCTAATATGGATAAAATAAAAGATCCGCAAAGAATAAGACCTGGTATTGAGCTGATTATTCCACCGTTGGAAGATGACTCTGAGGACATTAAATAAGTTATCATTATGAAGCAGGAATTCAGACTAGAGGGCGATGAGGAGGCTAAGCGCGCTTTTGGAAATCATGATTATAACCTCAGGGCACTGGAAAAGGCATTTAAAGTAAAGGTGGCAGTTAGATCAGATTTATTATCAATAACTGGAGCAGATAATAAAGGCTTACGAAAAGGAATCACTTAAAAATAAAAAATTATGAACCCATTCAACTTC
>Ga0307928_10002697_pt1 | contig 13632 bp, 24 predicted proteins | sample AceLakmetagen232_FD_201815 | JGI IMG/M metagenome (GOLD analysis project Ga0307928, IMG submission 201815) | Saline water microbial communities from Ace Lake, Antarctica - #232 | ecosystem: Environmental > Aquatic > Non-marine Saline and Alkaline > Saline | place: Antarctica: Ace Lake... | reverse complement strand
TGGATAGAGCGTTCGCTTCATAAGCGAGAGGTTGCGGGTTCGATCCCCGCTCTAGCTATCAAGGAGACGAAATGCAACAACTGATACGTTTGGATGAACAACTCATTCTTTCCGCGAAAGATGTGGAAGTTTTGAGTTCTTATCAGTTTTCGGTGCAGATGGCGAATCATCATCTACGTCGTGGCGAGATGGAGCAGTTCGAGAGTTATCGAACGTTGCATCTATTGGCAAAGAAACAACTTGGGACGTTAGTGTAGCCTGGTATCACGTGAGATTGTCGATCTCTTAACACGGGTTCGAATCCCGTACGTCCCGATGCCCTCGACCCAGCGGGCAACCAAAAGCCTGGGCAGGTGGCGATAATTTCAATTGGCAGATTGGGTAGCTCCCGGTTGCAGGTTCGAGTCCTGCTCGCCAAATCTCTATTTTCCTGTCCAAGAGGTTTGTCTTTTCATGGGCGTGAAAGGAAAGATCATGAGCAAAGACGCTTTTGAGGAAGAGGCTTGTAAGTTCAAAACTTGCCCGGGTTGTGGAGCAACGGCTATTCCTGTTTTGGATATCGATGGGATTTGGCAATCGATATATTGTGAAGCCGATTGCGGCTGGTCTCTAGAGCGTCCTGAGGAATGACGGGCTGTTAGCTCAGTTGGGAGAGCGCCTGCATGGCATGCATGGCATGCAGGAGGTCATGGGTTCGAGTCCCTTACGGTCCACTACGCTATGCTGTTATAGCAAGCTCATCTTAAGCGGATGAGTCCCGTTCGGGTTACCGTGTTGCTGACGGGCCAGGAGATCGAGCGTAGGATCAACTCGGGTATAGCAGCATATATTACAGGGTGTAGCTCAGCTTGGTCAGAGCGCCTGCTTTGGGAGCAGGAAGCCGGAGGTTCGAATCCTCTCACCCTGACTCAAGGAGAAATACGATGACGAAAGCACAACGAAAAAAGATTGAAGATATCATCGCTCGTGCTGATGGGCAAATAGCTTATCAGAAGCATGCTGGTACTCCCAGAGAGATGTTGGAAGCTCCTTACGGCTATGAGGCTGGTTTCAGGAATGCCCTTCTTGGGGTTCTCGCTCTCTTAGGCGGAGACGAGAGCACTTGCAGAAATGAGCATTGGCGAAGGATATTAGTTCGATAACGGAACGTGGGAAAATTTGGTAATCCGCTCGCTTCGGGAGCGAGAGATTGCTGGTTCGAATCCAGTCGTTCCGAGTGTGAGCGTAGCTCAATTGGTCTAGAGTACCAGGTCGTGACCCTGGGGATTGCGGGTTCGATTCCCGTCGCTCACCTTTCACGGGATGTAGCTCAGCTTGGATAGAGCACTGCACTGGGGGTGCAGGAGTCGCTGGTTCGAATCCAGTCATCCCGATTGACCCATAGCGTAATTGGCAACGCACCTGACTCTGGATCAGGGGACTCTAGGTTCGAATCCTAGTGGGTCAGTTATGGGCAACGACACAACAATCATCGAGATGATCTTCATCAACCTCTTCTCCCCCTTCGAGATCATCTTCTCGTTCATCTATGAGCGAAAAGATCTCAGATGGATTTGTCGTCGAGTCGTTGCTCACAAACTGATGCTGTATCAGATCCTCATCTTCACATACAACCTTGAAGGCAACACTCGACATTTTCGCGGGTTAAAATATAGTCCCTGCGGAATGCTCTGCTACTTCACAGCAAAAAGTGAAGGACGCTTTTCCTGTCGAAAATAGATGTCTTTTCATAGAGGCGAAGAAAAAATGCCGATAAGAGAAAAAGGCAGTAAGAGTGAAGGAATAGATGCTATACTCCTTCTCTCGTAACAACGATATTTGACAATTGAATGAAAGAGAGAGCCGTTGTCGTCGGCTCTTAAAACAAGCTTGCCACCGCACTCGTAGGGCGGCTTGCTCCTGAGTCCCAAAGGCTCTCTCTCGCAAGGAGAGAGTTGGAGGGGCGTCGATGGGGATAGACGAACGCTTGGAAGACACCAGCCTATTCAACTAGGGTGGGGTCCGACGTTGAGAGCGGCAGAGAGAGTCCCAGAAGGCTCAATACTGTCAAGTAGCCCAGAGGTATGAGACCTGGCTCTGGCTGGGGAATGCTACCAAAAGGATAACCGGATTAGGGCGATTATCGGTTAACTACAAGTGACAAACGGTATATCTAGGAAATGAGATATCGACCATATAGAAGATCTTGGGAAATAGTTGATCCCAGTTCAGCTTCGGTTGGATTGGGGGTAGGCTATAAATCGTCACTCTGATAAGGCAGAAGTGCCTACGGCATTCGGGGCAACCTGAATGCGTCTGCCCGAAAGGGGTCGTCTGGATCCGCTCCCAAGGCGAAGAAGGATGATGGATCAGGAAAGAGTGGTTAGCTACTGCTCGGAACGATTTCAGAATGTCTGTCAGAACAGTGCGTGCTGTTCCGTCTTGAAAGAGAAGAACAGGGGCAAAAGCCAATGAAGGGATTTATCGTCCCGTGTGCAGACGACGTATTGCGTCGGTTATTGGCAAGTTAGACCAAGAGCTTGTGCTGAGGTTTAACACTATATGGGACCAAGCCGGGGCTCCAAAGCCCGTGTAAGCGGAAACTCGGAGCCCTGGGCGGTCCCTCCATACCGCAGAGTAGACTGGAGTTTGGTTCCAGCATGGGCTCATAACCCATTCTACGCAGGTTCGAATCCTGCCTCTGCTATTTGAACAATACCGCAGGGTAGAGCAGTCCGGTCAGCTCGCTAGGCTCATAACCTGGAGGCCGCTGGTTCGAATCCAGCCCCTGCTATTTCGTCCGGGTTTCATCGGATGCAGAGACCATCAACAATGGGTAGATTGTTGGTGGTCTTTTTTGTGAACATACCAGTCGAGCCGTCCAGGTGACGGTGCCTAGCTGTTAACTAGGATTAGCCAAGTTCGAGTCTTGGGACTGGTGTTTAGAATCCCGAATAGCTCAATTGGTAGAGCGAGCGGCTGTTAACCGCTAGGTCGAAGGTTCGAGCCCTTCTTCGGGAGTTTTCCTGTCCAATAAATCTGCCTTTTCATGAGGATACTCTAACACCGAAAGGGAAAGTCATGAGGCTTGGTATCATATTGCTGTTTGTACTGTTGTCCATGTTCGGGGTCGGTCTTTACCATCAAAGAGTAAACATCGAGCCCGCCAATATCGAGAAACTGATCTCCACCATCGAGGGGGAGATCCCGCCTGGTACCGCTCTCAAGTTGGGTGATGAGCATTACCATAGGGTTATGGCTCTTAAAGCCAAGGTCAGTATCGTTAAGCAATTGGATGAACAGCTTGTCGGACTTAGGCGAGAGATGAGGAAGCGACAAGAAGATCCAGGCTACCCAGGATACAAGATAGAATTGGCTAAGATTGTGCCTGTTTCAGTGAATCCTACGATGCCAGACCTTAGGCTCACCGACGAGACCAAAGAAGAGGTCATAAGGAGAGTTCATAGCAGGGTCTCTGGAGTGACAGTAGCCGATACCGTAGCACTACAGAGGGCGAAGGAGCGAATCGATCTTGCAGAGCTTGAGGCGGAGAAGATCCGTTGCATTGCTTTGCATGAGATGCTCAAGCATCAAGCCAAGCTTCAGAAGATGGAGATTGACCGTCAATCGGAAGAGATGGAGTTGAAGCAACGAGAGGTTAAGAACAAGATCCTTGCTGCTGAGATTGAGGGGATCAAACTTCTCGCGGAAAAAGTAAAGTTGACAGGGGAAAGTGAAAAGAAAAAGAAGTAAAATCGCTAGCGTAGATGGAACGCTAGCAAAACATGCTAGCGTAGCTCAGTTGGAAGAGCGGCTCTCTCGTAAAGAGCAGGTCGTGAGTTCGAATCTCACCGCTAGCCCTGAGAGACGCTATCGTAGCTCAGTTGGTAGAGCGCATCCTTGGTAAGGATGAGGTCCTGGGTCCGAATCCCAGCGATAGCCCTCGGACCTGTAGCTCAATTTGGTAGAGCGTACTCCTTATAAGAGTGAGGTTGGCGGTTCAAATCCGTCCGGGTCTATGTGGAGAATCAGTAATGGAATTTGAAACCGACTCGGTAATGGCTCATATACCTTCAAGCATAAGCACAGATAAATTTATGATAGGCAAATGCAAGGTTAGAGAACGAACGGCTATGGAGATAGCCGAACGAGAGCGAAGGATACAGAGATATTCTTGGCGAGCCCAAGTTGGTATGCCGATCTTCGATGACACGCCAGCGTAGTTGCGAACGCTGGTACTAGCCGCCAGCGTAGCTCAATTGGCAGAGCACAGCTTTTGTAAAGCTGAGGTTGTGGGTTCGAGTCTCACCGCTGGCCTTAAGGAGTACAGACATGGCAGTTAAAGAACATGTAGTTGTTGGACCGCTTCCCAAAAGAGATGCTTCTTTTGAAGATGTCGAGGAGGCTACTCGACATTTCTTCTTTCAGGCGGGGCTCTTTTGGGAACGACTCCAAGACCTGGGATTCATACACGGTAGTGGGCATCATATGGCTCAAGCGCTGTCAGAACAGCAGATCGAGGAGCTGAAGGAACGATGGAACCAAAAACGAGACACATAATGAGAATCATGCTATCGTTGTATCTGATGGTTTTTGCCATCCCAACGTACGTAGTCACAACGAAGTACGCAACGTTTGGAAGCTGGCAAAGTCTATGTCTCCTTGGAATCGCTATCATTGCTGTTTGGTTCTCAGGCATACTGATGTCGAGAGCCATGACGGCTCGCAGATTCTTTCGACTGCGAAATGATAGTGTTGAATGTCTCCGACAGAGCGTAGTCAAACACGTTTTTGGAGGTTTGAGGGTCCAAAAGAAAGATGTAAAGAAAGCGGCTAAATAGCCGATAGACGGAGTAGGTAGCTCAACGGGTAGAGCACCGCGTTGTGGTCGCGGGGGTTGCGGGTTCGAGCCCCGTCCTATTCCCTGCGAAAGGTGAATGATGAAGATACATGGAAAAGTAGCAATACGTTGCACCGATGCACAGAACCGTCAAAGGTTCTTTCGTCGTTGTATTGGTTGTTGGGAGGCAGGCGACATACAGCTAACCGATGACATCAATGCCGCAACCAGGTTTGTAGGTCTATCTGCAACGAACATGATGTTGTATCTTACGGCGAGACATATGAAGCCGGAGATAGTGAATATCGATGAAACGCAGGCGTAACTCAATTGGCAGAGTCTCAGATTTCCATAGCATAAGCGCTGTTGGTGTAGTTGGTAACACGAGAGATTTCCAATCTCTTATCACCAGTTCGAGCCTGGTACAGCGTATTTATTAAAGGAATCGAACTCTATTTTCCGAACATAAAGTATAGGTTCGGATTTGGAGGTTCGATTATGAAAGTGAAGGAAAGAAAAGAAGCACGCAAACTTCGCAAAGAAGGGGGAATGGCAGTAGGTAAGATTGCTAAAAAACTAGGAGTATCTAAAAGCTCTGTTAGCTTGTGGGTAAGAGATATAGAGCTAACTGAAGAGCAGGAGGTTATGCTTGAAGTTTGCAACCCGATAAGAAACACACAAATTAGGGGGAATAACGGGTTAAAAGAGAAATGCAGAAACATTAGAGAAAAATGGCAGACGCAAGGTAGGCATAAAGCCAAAACAAAGAATTCACTTTTTGCTGCGGGGTGTATGCTATATTGGGGAGAGGGAAGCAAAAATAGGAACTCTGTGGTTTTCTGTAATTCAGATCCAGATATGGTTGCTATGTTCGTATCTTTTTTGCGAAAGTGTTTTGACGTTCATGATGAAGACATAGTAATATCTGTGAATTGTTTTACGGACATACACAGTATAGAAGAGATACAACGGTTTTGGTTAGATAGGCTTTCTTTGTTTCCCCGAAACCTTCGCAAAGCGATTGTTAACTATCACTCATCTATTTCCAAAAAGAAACGAGGAGGAAAACTTCCTTATGGGACTTGCAGGGTTGTGGTCAATAGAACAGAAATCGTCCAACAGATTTTTGGGGCAATAAAAGAGATTGCAGGGATTCAAGATGATAAGTGGCTAGATTAAAATAGTTCAGTTTAGTGAAGATGAATATGGTAAAATAAACGACAGAGTTGAAAAGCGTTTAGCCAGGAACAGAGGAGTGTAATGAAACTTTTGATCGATTTTGATGATGGAAGAAAACAACAAAGGGTAGCTGCCGATGCAATCCCATCGATAGGCGATGCTTTTGTTCACAAAAATCAACAATTTAAAGTTGCAGGTCTTGTTTACAGTATAATGATGGAGAGCGAGTATGAAATTAAACCATTGATGGCGACTATTCGTCTTCAAAAAGTATAGCAATTCCAATCTGAAGGTTACGAGTTCGAATCTCGTCGCCTGCTTTAGTTGAACGTTGAAAGGGAAACCTCATGGCTGAGTTTAGATCGAACAGGTTTGTCAGAATGAGAGAGTCCATGTTGTCGCAGCCTCTAACACCGAAGGGAAATGAGATGGGTAGGTTAGCAAGAATAGGGTGTACTGGGATGCTTACAGCCCTCATAGCTGCTCTTGGATTCATCATGCTTCTTGGTATTTGGACTGACAGAAGCGTGGATTACTGGGCAACCCAGCATGCAGGATATCCAGTTGATGTTAACTATTGGTGGAGCGTACTGCTTAGCCTCACCGGACCAATAGCATTCTTCGGGAACATCGTCACGGAGATTATGAGATCTGTTGGTTAAACATAAGCACCTATAGTGTAATGGAATCGCACGATAGTCTTCGAAACTATTAGTCAAGGTTCGAGTCCTTGTGGGTGTACTTTGATGACCTCGTAGCTCAATTGGACAGAGCGTCTGTCTGCGGAACAGAAGGTTGTAGGTTCGAGTCCTATCGGGGTTGTACGCAGCTATCGTCCAGTGGCTAGGACATCTCGTTTTTACTGAAGGAGAACACGGCCTGTACTCGAAATAGTATATAGAGTGATTATATTCTCTATATAGGAGCCCGAGTATGGAATGTATGATATGTAGTAAAAAGCTAGTTAGGTGGCAGAAAAAGTTTTGTAGTAGCTCTTGTGCAGCTAAGCATAATAACAGGTGCCGTCAAAGAAAGCCACATGCAACATGTAAATTATGTGGAGATATATGTAAAGGATATAAGCAAAAGTTTTGTTCTCGGGCCTGTTCTAGTAAACAAAGGTACATTGATTTTGTAAATAAGTGGTTGTCAGGATATAATCCGAAAACAAAAAATCATAGTATTCCTTTAACAATAAGAAGGTATTTATTCGAGCAATGTAATGATTCATGTTTAAAATGTGGATGGTCTGAAATAAACCCTTATACTGGCAAAGTCCCGCTAACAGTTCACCATAAAGACGGAGATGCTGATAACAATAGGAGAGAAAATCTTGAGTTGTTATGTCCTAATTGTCATTCTTTGACAGAGACTTATGGGGCGAGGAATAAGGGCAATGGCAGAAAACAGCGTCAACTCAAGAGGAAGTCTGATAAATGCGGGTAAGGTGTTATGGTCGCACGATTGCTTGCCAAGCAATAAGTGGGAGTTCAATTCTCCCTATCCGCTTAAACGTCCTCATAGCTCAATTGGATAGAGCAGTTGGTTCCTAACCAGCAGGTTGGAGGTTCGAGTCCTCCTGGGGATACTATGACAGCGATCATGTTCATCTTGTTTGTTTTTGGTTCCATGGGGTTAACTCACATCCTTGTGGACAGCTCTTTGATGGAGCCTCTTCGGAAATGGCTGAGATCTTTTCTCCCCGCGAAATTAGGAGAGGCTCTTGGCTGTCATCAGTGCATTGGCTTTTGGTCGGGGCTCTTTTGCGGGTTGTTGATAACCTGTTCTCCTTTACTCCTCCTGTTGTTGGGCTTCTCAGGAAGTTGGTTCGGGATGGTCTCTGACACCGTTTTGTCATGGTTAGAAAGCCAGACTGGTAAAGAAGATATCGATGAATAGCTTGTTTTTCCTGTTCAAAAGTCGTAGGATTTCATGGGTATGAAACCCATATTCCCTAGGAAAGGAAAGATTATGCCGAAGAAACTGGAACACGAGATTCTCGAAGCGGCCGTCCTCGCTCGGGAAGAAGAGCTGAAGGACGATGCAGAAGCTCAACTCAACGACATGCAGGATCGGTTCGACGAGTTGGACACATTACTCGTCGAGCGCCAGGACGCCGTTGTGTCTCTGTCTGAGAACACCAAGGAGATCCAACGGCTCGGCAAGGAGTTCGGTCTCTCGTTGGTGGACGGGAAGTTGGTCTCCACCAAGGGTGAATCTCCCCTTGTCGTCAATGTCAAGAAGGCGAAGAAGGGCCTGAAGCGGGCTCACAAGGCTGCGGGTCGCAAGGCTGCTCCGGAGTTGGACCTGAGCAAGTATCATTTGGCGGATTTCTTGCTCTTGGGAGTGTCCCAAGGCATCAATCACCCGATGATCCTGAAGAACTTTGCTTTGGATTACGGTTTCAAGACCACATCCAAAAAGTTCCAGGATGTTGTTCATCAATGCCTGAGTCACTCCCAGTTCTTCCGCCGACATGGACGGTCGAATTGGGGACGGACTCGTAAGGGTATGGGGCGTTGGCTCCAGATCCAAGGCGACATGATGGGCTATTTCGAGTCGATGCGTCGGTCGCTCCCGTAGCGGGCTAACGCTGGGTTTCAGGCGCGCCTGTAGCTCAATTGGTAGAGCATCCGCCCTTTAAGCGGAATGTTCCAGGTTCAAGTCCTGGTAGGCGTATTTCCTGTCCGAAACGATAGCCTTTTCATAACACCGAAAGGCAGATACAATGATTGCTCTCGTATTCAAAGATCGAATGGGGTATCGAGTTGAACTTTTCAGCGCAGGGATAGATGCTGAGGAGAGATTCTATGCTTCCATGGACGATCCTTACACTGGGAAAGGTCCTGACGATGAAGAGTACGAATATGAGGATGGTTATTGGATCTCAGAAAATGGTGAAGAAGAGTGCTGGGTTAAGCTGAATGTAGATCCTCCGAAGGGGATGAATCTGGTACCACGCTTATCGGTTATCTTCGGCCTCATTGGTTTCGTATGCATGATTCTCACCGGCATCATAACTTTCGTTAACTCGTTTTTTTGACAACACGCCTCTGTAGCTCAACTGGAAGAGCACTCGGTTCTTACCTGAGAGGTTCTAGGTTCGATCCCTAGTAGAGGTATTCAACGGTCCCTTAGCCCAGATGGATAGAGCGCTTCCTCGACACGGAAGAGGTCACTGGTTCAAGTCCAGTAGGGACCACTAGGAGAATCATCATGATTGAGAAACGCATGAACGAAGCGACGAAGAACCTGCTTGGGCTTCTTGTCCTGGTCATCATTGTCATCATTGCGATTCGAGCATGCTCCTGATTTCCCGCGGAAAAAGAAACATCCAACACCGAAGTGAATAGGTGATGGAGTATCATACGGCTTACCTTGAAAGGAATTCTCATGGATAAACTGATCGATGCCTTTGTCGCCCTCCCGATGGCTGCACAGATTACCATCTCGATCTTCGCGGTAATCGGAGTAACCATTATCGGGGTTGCAATCGTTATCGCTTTCGCTAAGACGCTTGTAGTTCTGTTTCGGGCCCCCAAGGCGGTCCCGATTGCAGGTTGTCTGTCAACTGGCTTAGCGGTAAGTATTGGTATCGGGGTAACGGGAAAAGGTGAATGTCTTAGCGGACTTGTAGCTATTGTAGCTTGTGTACTGGTCTATGAGATAGCTTATTGGTCTCGCTACGATAGCAGGAACAATGGATCTGTTCATGATCCAACATGACGGGCGATTAGCTCAGATGGCTAGAGCGCCGTGCTTACACCGCGGATGTCACTGGTTCGAATCCAGTATTGCCCATGAAGGAGACAGACAATGCTAGTACTGTCGAGACAACGAGATGAGAGTATCATAATCGGTGATGACATCGAAATCACTGTTATTGACATTCGAGGTGAGAAGGTTAGGTTAGGGATTAATGCTCCCAATCATGTGCCTGTTCATCGCAAAGAAGTTTATGATGCGATCATGAAGGAGAAGCAGGCTGTGGAAGCAGCCAAAAAGCCGGACGGCTAGTTCAATCGGAAGAGCGCTTGCGTCACAGGCAAGAGGTTCCCAGTTCAAGTCTGGGGTCGTCCATTACCAGCCCCAGTAGCTCAGCGGATAGCGCAACAGAAGCCCCGGTAACTCAAATGGAAAGGTAAAATCATGGTAAAGAAGCAAAACAGCAAAAAAGATGAAGTAGATACGAGAGAAACAACGATTCTTGAAAAGCAAGCCTTATTCGATGCTGCACGAGAAAAGGCGATGGAAGCGATGGGAAAGATTGAGGAGCAAAAAGACGCTATTGACGACGAGATCAGCAACTTTGATTCTTATCTCAAAGCCTGGGGTTCTCTGTTGGATGAGCTGACTGAAACTGAAGAGGGAATGATGGAATTTGTGAAGAAGTACGGCAAAGCAGATTGACAAGATTTTCAAACGGTTACTGCTATAGTATCTAGTGTCCTGTACAATTCGAGATGAGATAGTAGCCCACAGGGTTGCTCCGCACTGTTGAGACATAGAGTGAATGGGCTAGGACACACGTTTGGAGCTGTTTATACTATAGGGGCGTATCGGACCAGTCTTCTAAACTGGAGAACCGTAATTGGATCGATGCGGGTTCGAGTCCCGCCGTCCCTGTTAATAAAAGGAAGAAGACTAGAGGAAAAGTTGGTCGGTGGTTGTATATACAAAGTGGAGGTATATACAATGCACCACACAAAAAGAAAAGGCGACATAGGCGTAACGAAAGCTATAGCTAGGCTTACGGAATTGAATTGGAATATAGGTGTGCTAGTGACGGAACACGCTCCGTATGATTTCTTCGCGGAAAAAGATGGCAAGATAGATACCATACAGGCCAGGTATACCACACCTACAAATGGTGTATTACAGGTCAAGTTGTCTAGTTCCTGGGCAGATAAAAACGGCAACCATAAACGTAAACGCAAAAAGCAAGATTTCACTGTCCTGTCAGTTTATAACCCTGAAGATGATCGGGTCTATTTTATAAGGGCATCGGGATTCAATAATGGTAGAGCCATCAACCTGCGGCTTGTTCCCGCTGCCAATGGCCAAAAGAGAGGTGTCAGGATGGCAGAAGATTATCTAGAACTCTAAAGCGTAGGTCACTGGTTCGAATCCAGTCTGGGGTATTACATGATAGACACAACCATCATCGCAAAGCTTCGAGATCTCACTATCAAGGAGAAGAGAGGCTTTGCCGAACGTCTCTTCTTGGTCATTCGTAAGAAGGGAGATCCAGCCGAGATCGCGACTCGAAGGGTTGTGGAGACCCTCAAGTCTTTGGGATATCTAGATACAACTAAACTCTGTGGAACGGGGACATAGCTCAGATGGGAGAGCGTTCGCTTCGCACGCGAAAGGTCGAGGGTTCAACTCCCTCTGTCTCCATTTTTCCTGTTCAAATGAGTAAGCATTTCATGAGACTATCATGGATATTGACGACAATGAAATCGACTTTTCGATAGATCGTCGCTATGGGATCGGTCTCAAGTTCACGCTTGAAGATGGATCGGAATGTATCTCCATCTACAAAGACGGGTTCCCTCGCAAGGCTAAGTTAGACATCACTTCATGGCGAGGCATATCTATCGGCGCTACACACTATTATGGCAAGATCTATTTCTACTCCTTGTCTCATAAGCTCATCACAGTAGGTCCAGAGGAAAAGAGATTCCATAAGCCTGGGGACATAATGTCAACGACGGGTCGAGGGGATGATCGCAAGCCAAAACAGATGTCAAGCCTTAGGATACATATCACTAGGAAATTAACTAAAAAAGAGATCTCTGAGCGCCCGGATCGTTGGGAGGCTTATTCGGTTGGTGATCATACGGACTGTTTCAACTCAGAGGGGGAGGTTACCAGGGCAGCCAAAAGAGTCTTTGGAAAGGTTTTTGGGAAGGGATGGGTCTTGGTCGTTTCTGAGGACGTATATGACAAAAGTGAAGATTGTTGGGAAGAACGCGACAAAGTTTTGTTGATAGGAACTTGATTTCATTTTTCCTGTCCAACTCTCTTGTCTTTTCATGGCAGCAGAAAGGATGTCCAATCATGCAGTCCCACGAGTTCACTGAAATCTTGACCACGAAGGCGACTCGCACCAGGGAGCTACATGTCATCTACTCCTCCGTGACCCCCGCAGCGATGCGGAAAGAGATTCAAGAGGCTGACAAAAAGCTCAAAGCTGCGAAAGCCCAAGGACGCAAGTTCAAAAAGGTCTGGTGGGACTTCTCTGAGGACGAAGACGAGTATGGACATCGAGACATTTCCTTCGTTTTTTACGCGGAAGAGTATGAGTCTCCCGAGCAGCAAAAGACGAGAATTCACTGCGCTAAGTACCGTCGTGCTATGCAATACCTCCAAGACATTGCCAGAGCTTCCTTCTGGGGCACCGAAGAAGGGCTAGAGGAACTTAAGCTCATTGGCAAGGACATATTGGAGAACTTCCCAGCCATTCGTGGAGCACTGGATTCCGACAGGTTCCAGCGCCTTGATGTAGCAGTAGGCGAGCGAGTCCACTTCGATGACCCCCAAGGGCTGCTTGGTAAGAAGCATGCCTACATTTGTAACACCGATCCAGACTACTTTGGGGGTTATGCTTGCAGATGGTCGAAGCCGAGCGACGGCAAGACCTGGAAGCCAACAGTTGTGCTCAGTTGGTACAACCTCAAGAAGATCCAGAAAAAGGATGCCGCGAAATGAAGGTTACAGGAACCAAGCTCGATACGGATCTCAATTGGCTGAAGATCTTCCGCTCGACGTTTGAGCATAACGGTCACACCGGTGAATGGCTCTTTGTTTCGCGGAAAAAGAAACAGACCAAGGCCGAGAAGAACAAGGCTGACGCCGTTGTCATCGTCCCATTCATCTGTGACAACGAGGGGAAAGTCACCCAGATCCTCCTGACGAAGGAGTTCAGGGTTCCCATCAATGACCACGAGATCGGCTTCCCCGCTGGTCTGTTGGATCCCGGCGAAGCCCCATTTGAGGCTGCGTGCAGAGAACTGCTTGAGGAGACTGGCTACTTGGTACTAGAGCACATGCTTACTAGCCCTCCCATCATCTCCTCCGCTGGTATGAGCGACGAGTCCGTCCAACTCGTGTTTGTTGAGGCAAGGCGCAAGCGAAGCGCTCAGCCGGAGAAGACGGAAGACATCCAAATCGTCCCGATGAATGTGGATGAGGTCGAGGAGTTGCTCTTCAGTAAGAAGAAGATAGGGGCGAAGGCTTGGCCCATTCTCTTCACAATGACTCTCATTGGCATCCATGGGTTCCATCGTATGATTAAGAGGGTTTGGGCAGATAAAGCCTAGAGAATAAGCTGTAGTGGACCGCAAATGGGGTATGCTCATTTCTCCTGTCCGATTCTGCGCGCTTTTCATGGGAGCGGACAATAACAGTTAAAACAACAGACGGGAGAATTGACATGGCAAACGCAACAAAGGTCGCCCCAATCAAAGTGGAAGTCACTGGCGAAATGATCCGATTCTGGGTCAATCACAAGATGAATGTCCTCTTGATCGGTCGCCATGGCATCGGCAAAAGCCAGATGGTAATGTCCGAGTGGGAAGAGATTTACGGCGAAGAGGGTAAAGACTGGAAGTACCTCTCTGCTTCGACTC
>Ga0307928_10002696_pt1 | contig 13636 bp, 22 predicted proteins | sample AceLakmetagen232_FD_201815 | JGI IMG/M metagenome (GOLD analysis project Ga0307928, IMG submission 201815) | Saline water microbial communities from Ace Lake, Antarctica - #232 | ecosystem: Environmental > Aquatic > Non-marine Saline and Alkaline > Saline | place: Antarctica: Ace Lake... | reverse complement strand
TCAAGTACCAAGGATTAACAGGAAAAAACAAGGTGCCACGGTTCCCCGTAGCATTAAGGATTAGGGAAGAAGACGAATGAAGAAACAACTACTCGTGGAATTCCACGGTTACAACGGCACGTTCGCCGCGTCGGCAACTGGGCTTAAGGGTACCGACAGTGACGGTTATTACGCCGAGACACCGTGGCTCGAAGGCGAAGGCCAAGCCGCGGTGGCGATACGTAAGCTCGTGGCCCCGGAGTTCGAACTTGTGTTCCAGCATCAACTCGACAACGGAGAAGCTGGGACGTGACGATGAAGGCCTACAAGCTCATGAGGACCCGGTGTGATGGCACGCTGGGTCCTCTCTTTATCAATGCTAGGCAGCGCATCCCTCCGGGGGTGTGGTTGCCGGCAGAGGATCATCCTACGAAGGGTTACGCTCATCGCCCGGGATGGCACTGCACGGCGAAACCCGAGGCACCACATCTCAGCTCGAAGGGGCGACAGTGGTTCCGAGTTGAAATCAAAAATGTCGTCAGGCATCAGAGGCCCGCCTACCAAGGTGGACTGTGGTACTTGGCACAGCAAATGAAAGTAGTGGCAGCAGTATGACGAGAAAGAAGAAATATACAGTGGCCCTACTCTATCCGGACCACATAGATACCGAGGGTCCTCAGATTTACACAGCGTGGGTCTGGGCGGTCGATCGAGACGCTGCTATTGTTGATGCGAAGGTGTGCGCCGGGGACGAGAGCATGATTGAACTCCTGGTGTGGCGTGGCCATACCAAATTTGAATGAAAGGAAAAACAACAAGATGCAGAGATTAACAAGTCGAGATATTGAAGCTGAGGTGCAAGAGATTCATACTCGGATTGAAGCGTTAAGCGCGGCTCTTAGCAGGCAAGGCGACAAGGCATCCCTTAGAATTGCTGGCGATGAGTGTGCGATAACGCCCCTACGTCTTACTCGAAAAGCTGTTAACATGGTTACAATAATGATTGGGGCGGGGTAATGATTGTAATTGATATCGCTCAGGCCTTCGAGCTCGCTGAAACCTTGGGACTACCAGTCGGCGAGGAGGAAGCGAGATGACCGTCACATGGAACGAGCAGAGATGTCGTTTTGAAACCAAGCACGGACCACTGTCGGCCGGATTAGCCCGACACCAATGGGTGATTGGTTCTGCAGACTTTGCCAAGGATGCAGCACGGCAAGCTAAGCATTGGTTTGGCGCCCGGTCACGGTACGAGTATGACCCTAACTACGTCTACAGGATAATGACACGTGACACCGCACAACAGCACAAGAGGATGGAAAGATGAGTAAGACTTACAAAATGTCACTATGGCCCTGGGGTTTCCCGACACGGGAGCTCTACTTTAGCGCTGGCAACGCGAAGGTGAGGTGCCCGATATTCAACGTCGGTAGCGCCACGCACTGTGCGCAACGCCGCAACTGTCCCTATGACAGGTTGAACTACAAACGCCGGGGCAAGCCGTGGTGCTATGCTCAGAAGACCGAGAACCTGTATTCTACGGTACTCCGGTGCCGGGATCGTAACGCCGAAGCCTTGGGGGCGTTGCATCGCGGTACCATTGTCAGGAACGACTGTTTGGTAGCGTTCGAGCTCGCGGATAGGATTGCCAAAGTCTGCGTAAAGATGGGTCGGCCGTACGTTAGGTTCAACGAAAGCGGGGACCTCGCGGTTTGGAACGTTAAGTTCTTAGGCTACGTCGCAGCGAGGCTTAATTGGCACCGCATCAAGTCGTGGACCTATAGTAAGGCGCCACTTGAGCTGCGGCAGCGGCTTCGGTACTCTGGCTGCAGGGTGCTGCGTTCCGATATAGACTTTGTCTGTGTCGACACCGCAGCAGAGGCCAAGGCTTTGGGTCTGCCGTTGTGCCCTGGGGGCTGCGGCGACACCTGTACACGATGTGTCGAGGGTAAGCAAACCGCGATTATTCGGCATTGACTTCTCAATATCTCTGTGAGATCTCTTGCGAAGAGAAAGGAGGCCCTTATTGAATAACTGACAGCACGGCCAGGGTAAATTGAACTGAACTGAAACCAAGGAAACCAAGGAGACCAGATATGGCAGAAAAGCCAGCACAGCAGCAGCAGCAAGAGAATGTCGAAGCCGATATTGACGGCAGCAATCCCACCGAAGAAGCCGGCGTCACCCGACGCGAAGACTATCATCCCGCCCCCCTGGGTGGGGTATCCGGATCCGCAATGGATCAGGTATCGTTTCGCCTACCGCGGCTCAAGATCGCCTATGGTGTAGGAGCTCTCGCTGAGATCCACAACCAAGGTGATCTCGTGCTCAACATCGGTGGGAAAGACGGTGATAATCACCTATTGGCCCCCAAGGGTGAGGCCGTCGGCGTCATCCTTCTCGCCGTCGACAGTTACTGGAAGGAGTACATCGGTCAGGACGACTGGCAGAACGGTGTGCGCCCCCGGGAATTCCTGTCGAAGGAAGAGATCGAGGCTAACGGCGGCACTTGGAAGATGCCACCCTATGGCAGCGGTAAACCGTTGCCAACGTTCGGTGGCGCTGCCCACATCAAGCTTCTCATCGAGAAGCCTGAGGCCGTAATTTGTGGTGCCTTCGGCATCACTCTCGGCGATCGCGAGTTCGCGCCGGCGGTATGGAGTGTCGACAAAGGCGCGTACCGCAGCGTAGCGCCGACGATCAAGAACGACCGTGGGTTCGCCCTGCGGGAACGCGGGCTGCTGAGCGTGACCTACGCGCTGCAGACCTCAGTACAGACCAAGGGTACCAACACGCGAGTGATACCCAGGATCAAGATCACACAGCACCACAGCAACGAGTTTCTGGAGGAGCTCAAGACGTTGCTGAAAGAAGTGAGCTTCGAGGTGCCTGACGAAGACGCCGAACCTATGGCGTTCTAACCCGCTGGGCTGCTGATACTTCTAACAAAAGTATCAGCGGCCCTTTTTTATGTTGACGACTGTGGCCTTTCAGGAGTACTTTTACTCCAAGCAAAACGAGGAAGGAGCAACACAATGCCGAGATTGAGGGTACGGCCGCCGAAGGCCGAACGAACGAAGATCACCGCCGAAATCAGTGTCGAACTCTACGTTCGCATGCAGGGCTTCCTGGAAGAATTCGGCATGGTGCGTAACCGCTTCATTGGTGACGCCATAGAAGTTAGACTCAAGGAACTCTGCCCCAAATATGCCAAGGAGACGAAGAAATGACGGCAGTGATAGCGCTGGACTTTGAAACCTACTACGACGATAAGTATTCAGTAAGGAAGACATCGACCTACAATTACGCTTTCGACGATCGATTCGAGGCCTACCGCGTGGCCATCGTTGGCGAAGGCCTGGAATTCGTAGGTAACCCCAAAGACTTCGATTGGCAGAGTATCAATGGTCTGAACTGGGTAGCGCACTACGCCGGTTTCGAAGCTGCCGTTGTCGCCAAACTGAAAGCCGATGGCATCATACCCCGAAACGTCGAACCCCAGCGTTACCTTGATACCGCGGACCTCGCGGCATATCTTCGGACGCCCCGTAATCTCAAGGCCGCCGTTAAGATTCTCCTAGGTGTTGAAATCGAGAAGACCGTCCGGGTCCAGATGAAAGGTAAGCATTGGGAAGACCTTGACGATAAGGGTCGTCGTGAAATGGACGCCTACGTGCTTCAAGATTCCACGATGGAACTTCGCCTCTATAACGAGTGCGGTCACCTCTGGCCTCTCAAGGAACAGCTGGTTAGTGATCTCAACATCCACGCAGGGTTACGGGGGGTTCCCGCGAATCGAAAAAAAGCTGAAGTTGCGGAACAACACCTGAGCACGTTGTTGTGGGAACTCGGCAGACAGCTGCCTTGGGTCAACCCCGAACCCGGGGGACCGAAGGAAGCCAAGCCTATGAGCCCGGGGGCTGCGCGTCGGCAAGGCGTCACTGACAACATACCAGTGCCGTCGAGCTTCGATGCCCGGGACCCCAAGGTCGATGAGTGGGAACGCGAGTATGGTCCCAAGTTCCCTTGGGTAACGGCGAGACGGCAGTATGGCAGGGTCAACACGCTGCTGTGTCGGGTCCAGAATTTCAAGGCCAACATCAGGGAAAATGACGATACGTTGTACTACCAGTGTAAGTACTGCGGCGCTGGTCCCGGTCGGTTCAGTGGCGGCAGCAGTGGCGAAGGTGTGAAGGAAAGCGGGGAACGCTTCAACGTGCAGAACATGCCGCGTGATCCCATGTTCAGTTTGGAGCAGCGCAAAGTCTTCATGGATTACAGCGAAGATTACCTCGAGAAACCCGATAACGATTGGGACGTCGATGTCCGGGGCTTCATAGAGGCCCCCAAGGGTTGGGTGTATGGCGTTCATGACTATCGCCAGGTCGAGGCCCGTCTATTACTGTGGCGCTGTGGCGACACTGAAACCTTGGACCTCATTGCGCGAACGGGAATATCGATCTACGAGGCCTACGCCCGCACGAAGCTGGGGTGGCAAGGCGGCGTATTGAAGAAAGAGGATCCGGATCTCTACAGGCTCGCTAAGGCCCTGGTGCTGGGCGCGGGTTACCAATGTTGGTCCAAGGCCTTTCAATCTGCGGCCCGTAACTTAGCGGGACTCGATCTTGAACTCGGGCGTTGCGAGACCATCATCAAGGAGTACCGGGCTGCCAATCCGAAGGTCGTGCAGTATTGGGCAGAGCATAAGAAATGGTTCCAGATTTCCTTGGTACGAAAGGACCCCACGCATATCGTTAAGCTCGTCAGTGGCAGGGACCTGACGTACTTTGATCCCCAATGGGGCGCGAAAGATCGTTATGGCAGGACGTCAATGCGTGCCCGGGTTGTTCAGACGCAGAACTTGTCTACCTTTTTCGGTGGCAGGTTGACGGAAAACGAAATGCAAGCGTTATCGAGGGACGCTCTCGTGGATTCCTGGGTCGCCATGGCCGCCGAGGGCATCAAGACATTGTTCACGATACACGATGAATTCGTTAATCTCTATCCCGAAGGCGAGGCTGAAGACATGAGAAAACGTGTCGACGAGATCATGGTCACGGCCCCCGATTGGGCTGCAGGTTGCCCCCTCGAGGTCGAATCCACGTTGTCCAAAGTCTACGAGAAGTAGGGGAGGTCCATTGGTGTACTTTTCGATACCCAATAGCAGAGCCACTGCTGTCACCTGTGCCGACGACCCCCTGGGGCTGCCGAAACTAGATTACGCTCAATTTGGCGAAGACAAAAAAGCCTATCGTAAGTGGTGCCAGGATCTGTCGACGAACCATAATTTCCTGAGTTGCTGCGAAGGCGTGGCTCAAGGGCTCAGGGTGTCGTCGTCGAAAGACAATGCCGTGCTACGGTGCCACGGTGTCATTGTGAACTACGGCACGAGGCCGCCAGACGGCGCTGTGGAACTGGTTACCACAAAACCAGCAGCGGAGTTCGGACCCCAGTACTTCGTTCACACCTTCACCGGGGGCTGCTACTTGGTGTGGGAATTCGAGAAGCCGTTCTATCCGGCCAACGAGAAGCACTTCAAGGCCTTCATGCAGCGTGTCGCAAAGTCGTTGTCGTTGAACTCATGGCTTCCGGGGTTCGAGGCCGGGAGTCTCGGCGACGCCTCGCATTACTATGAGCTTGGCGACTGGGAACAGATGCCCAACGCAAAGCCAATACCAGCGTCGCATATCGAGCTCTGGGCCATAGAGGCAGCGAAGCGTGTCGTGATCTCCGAGGACTATGGTCAGGACTACGACATCCCCATGGAGCGCCTGTACCAAGAAATAGAGGACAGGTTCCCCGGTAAGTGGGTGTCCACCTTCGAAGAGGGTTCCCGGGGACCAGCGTTCTGGTCTCAAGAGGGCGGCAGCAGTAACAGTTGTGTGGTGTTCAAAGCCGGGATCTACTGCTTCTCCGAGACCGTGGGTGCAGGGTTCTATCCTTGGCGTCGTATCTTCGGTAAAGCCTTTGTCGAGCAGTTCGAGGCTGACAAGATGAAAGAGATTCTGGAGTCGCCGCTGTACTACGACGGCCAGAAGTACTGGCGCCGCGCCGGGGACACGGTATGGGATTGCCTGGGACGCGAGGATTTCTGTCAGGAGCTCAGGCTCAAGGGGTGGAATGGTAAGATTGCGCGGGGCGAAACCTGCTCAGAAATCGACAGGGTCGAGGCTGCCATCAAGTCGTCAAAGCGGGTGTCGGGCGTGATGCCGTTCCTTTTCTACCCCGAAGGTAAGATTTGGTACGAGGGCGACCGTTACCTCAACACCAGCAGAGTCAAGCCCTTGGCGCCGGCGGCACCGTTCGGTGCGCCTATCGAGGATCTTGCCGATGGCCGCAGTAAGTTTCCGTTTCTCTACAAGTTGTTGACTACGATGTTCTACAATCCCGATGCCGATGGTCGAGGCGATGACTTCGGCGAACTCCAGATCGAGCGTTTCATGGCATGGCTGAAATTCTTCTACGTGCAGTCCCTTAAGCAGGAGCCTCGTCCCGGCCATGCCATCGTACTGGCGGGACCTCCAGACAAGGGCAAGACATTCCTGTTTAAGCACATCTTGGCGAACCTTATGGGAGGTTCGTTAACCGGTAGTAGCGACGGCACCGGGCATATGGCCGGGGGCGAGCGCTGGACCGATCGTCTGATCCGTACGCCTCTGATCCTGATCGACGATAACCTGATGTCCAGCGACCCCCGCGAGGTCACGCGTTTTACCGCCAGGGTCAAGAAGTATGTCAGTAGTCCTACGATGGTTTATGAGCAGAAGTACCGGACTCAAGCCGAGATCCCATGGTTCGGTCGTATCGTGGTGCTGTGCAACACCGATCCCGAAGGTTTGAGGATGCTACCTAACATGTCGTTGTCTGTACGTGACAAGATTTCGTTGTTCAAAGCCAGCGAGGCTCGAATGAAGTTTGGTACCTGGGAACAGAACCAGAAGATCACAAGGGAAGAGCTTCCGAATCTGGCGAGGTTCCTTGTGGACTGGGAGATACCGGAGCGTAGCGCGGCTGGCACTAGTGGTGGCGGCGGCGATAGGTTCGGCGTCAAGGCCTACCATCATCCCGAACTTATGGACGAGAGTCTGCAGTCGGGTCTCGACGGCATCATCCTCGAATTGCTGGTACACATGATGCAGGACGTCGCAGCCCACAACGGTGCAGAAAAAGGTAATGGCGATTGGCTGGGATCCTACATCGAGCTCCACAGCCAGTTGTCGGTGCTGTACGAAAGAATCATGCATGACGTCAAGCCCATGGCTCTGGCGTCGTGTCTCGGCAATCTGAATCGCAACGGCTACGACGTCACTCAGTTACGGGGACCGGCGAAGAAGGGTAGGGCTCGGCTGTGGCGTATTGGTAGGGATCCCCTGCGGACCCTGAATGCAAAGAAACGTGAAGAGCTTGGGGACCTTGCGGGTCCCAGGAAGATAGATGGGGAGGAAGACGCGTAATGCCGACAGATAGACCATGCCCAAAATGCAGTATCAAGCACCTGGGTCAAGCCAAGGCCTGCGCTAAGCTGGCGCGCCTCCTGCTCGCCGAAGCCAGGGTTCTGGGGTTCGAGAGTCTCAAGGGATACCCCCACCACTACTGGGACGCCATGGGTCATATGGCACAGGCTGAGGACGAGATCCTGGCGATCATGCCAGCGGAGGCCGAGGCCATCCGGAAGGCCAGAAAGCTATGGGAGGATGACCCCCGCAAGGTGCCTGACCTCAAGAAGCTAATGTACGTGGTTAACGACGGCGCGATGCTCGGCAACCCTCTGAAGAACATGGGAGACCGGGACCAGATGAAGATGTTCAAAGAAGAGGAGGCGGAATGATGGACTATCTCACGGGACAAGTTTGGGAACGTGTGATGGGCGAGACTGAGATCGATTGGTGTTTAGCTGGTAAAAACTGGTTCGCCGTGCCGTTGAAAACGGTGGGACCGGGTTGCAACGACCCTGTGATTTTAGACGGGCCTTTCATTAGGAAGGAGGCCTTCATGACTTTGCTTCCACTTTCTCGGAAGGTGTCCGGTCGTTTCGCGGAATGGTTTGTCGCGACGAAGGTTTTGTTCCCGCGAGACGGCGTATATTATCAAGTAGGCCCTTGGCTCTGCGTCCCCCGGCATGAAATAGAAGGAACCACCGGTGTGCCCTACATCGATATTTGGAAGCACGACTGCTTCGGTCTGTTGATCGGTAGCCGACCAGGAATCAACTTGGGACGAAGAACTGCGGAGCCCAACTAAGCTATGTCTGGGAAACGGAAGAGAATGAAACTCGTGCGGCGTCAGGCCTCAGTGGTGCTGCGTTTGCGTTTGAATCAGCGCAGCGCTGACTTCGTACGTGGCGTGGCGCGACACTATGCCACAACAGACGCTGACGCCCTGAGAGCGATGCTGGAACGTATAGCGGTCCCAGCGTTGCGCGACGACATCGATGTGCTACAAAAACAGGAGAAGGAGTCATACAGATAATGATGACGATCAGCGCCGATAAGTTGGAGAAGATAGACGTAGCCGTGAAGCTAACGGTTGAACACGAGATTGAAGATATTAAGACTCGTCTCGTTAAGGAGTACCGCCGCGAACTCGACGCCTTGTTGGTACGAGTGGTATCCAAGGTGATCCCGGCAGCTATGGATCACCTGGGGGTCCAGGGTCTCGAGGTTGCGATAGTGTTGCAGGAAGATGCCGAGAAGGAGTCATACAGATGAAAGGGGGACAAGCGATGATCGGGTTTCTCGCTGGCTTGAAACGGCTGTACAACTTACGGGACCTGGAGCGCCGGCTGCTGTTGGCGAGAGTTCCAGTTAACGGGATATGCGTGGAAATAGGAGTCGATCGGGGCCTGCATGCCCGATGTATCCTGGATCTCTGTATCCCCAACCTCCTCCTTCTCGTGGACCCTTGGGAAGGACGGGGCGTCGACGCTGTAGACGTCACGCACGCATTTGGTTGCGGAGGGCGTACCACTGTCGCACAGACTACTTCGATGAATTTCGCACGGTATTGGACCGGGCATCCTGACTTCGTTTATATCGATGGTGACCATAGTAGCCCCGCTGTTCGCAAAGACGTCGTGGCGTGGGGTACTCTTCTCGCTGCTGGGGGTGTGCTGGCAGGGGATGATTATCAGCAGCCCGGCGTGAGGGAAGGTGTTTCCAACGGGTTGCGGGAGCTGCGGGCGATGGCGGGTTGCAAGATGAAGAAGATAGGACCCTGGCGAACCCAGTAGGCCGTCGAAAAGATGTGACGTTCGAAAACAAAGGAGAAGAGGAAGACATGCAGACAAATAAGACGAGGATCTGGAGTGGAGAACATGGGGCATGGTGGCGTCCCAGCAGTAGTGGCTATTCCACCAACATCGACGACGCGGGGATCTATGATCACGACGACGCCGTGAGACGTACGCGGGGCTGCGGTCCCGAGAAGAAGATCAAGTTGGTGCCGACGACTACGATGGACGCCGCGGTTAGCGATATCAGGGCGGAACGCCAGCGCCAGAATCTGAAATGGGGAGAGCAAAATTACGATCCCTTCACGTACTTGGCAATACTTATGGAGGAGGTTGGGGAGTTCAGTCAGGCCGCACTGCACCAGAGATTCGGCGGCGACAGCGATAAGAACTGCGGTAACAATCTTTATAAAGAGGCGGTACACGCTGCCGCCGTAGCGCAGGCTATTGTGGAATGTTTGAACCGCGACAAGTGGGAATGGCCTGCGACTAAAGAGGAGACAGAATAATGAAACCACTATGCGTCTATCATAATAATGATCTCGACGGTGTCTGCAGTGCAGCCATTGTCAAACACTTCGTGCCGGAATGCGAATTGTATGGTATCGACTATGGCCAGGAGTTTCCTTGGAACAAGGCGACTGGTTTCAGCGTTGGCATTCCACCAATGCTTGCTAAACGTAAGGTCTATCTCGTCGACTTCAGTCTCGACGTCGACAATATGGACAAGCTAAACGACTGCTCCGAGCTGATATGGATCGATCATCACAAGACGGCGATCGACGCCTGCGACCCCGCCATCACTGGATTGCGAGATACGCGATACGCGGCTTGCGAGTTGTGCTGGACTTGGTTCGATCAAGCCTCGGAAATACCAGAGTCATTGTTCCAGCACGCCGACACGAGGGCCGCGTTAACCGCAAGACGTCCAGAGGCCATACGTCTCTTGGGGGCCTACGATTCGTGGCGCAGGGATGACCCTGAAACAATGAGGATTTGGGATCCTTGGATCATGCCGTTTCAATACGGGTGCCGGGCTATTAAAGGCATCTACGATCCCGAATGTTGTGCATGGGGTAACTTGTGCTGGTTACCTTCGGGAGAGAAGACGCAGCACCTTGGCGTTTGCAGCGCCGCACATGATGGCAACGCTATCCTTGGTTTCCAACGGCGACAGGACACCAAGGTCGCTGAGGCTGGAGCGTTTGAGTTGCTACTCCATGAGCGCGAAGGTTCTTGGAAAACGTTTCAGCAGTTCGAAGTTGGGTTCTATTACGGCAAGATTGAAGCCTTCGAGGCTAAGGCGTCCGAGATTACCGACGCCACAATGGACTGGGTGCCAAGGTTGCGCTGCATTTGCCTCAACACGCCGGTGTTCAACAGCCAGGCTTTCGAGGCCGTCTACGACACCACGAAACACGATATCATGGTGGCCTTTGCCATGATGGCCAATAGGAAATGGAAGGTCAGTCTTTACACCACCAAACCTGAAATCGATTGCGGCGCCATAGCGAAGACATTCGGTGGCGGCGGTCATAAAAAAGCGGCTGGTTTCGTTTGTGACGACCTGCCTTGGAGAGAGAAGAAATGAAAGATCAGAAAGAAACGAATCCGAAAGACAGAATCGGGAGCTCGAAGCTTCCCATGGATTTGATCCCGGCCACAGCCAGTATCGAGGAGTCCTTGGCCTTCCTCGAGGGCTGTGAGAAGTACGGTGCCTTCAACTACAGGGTCGTCGGTGTCCGGGCGTCGATCTACATTGCAGCTGCCAAACGGCACCTCGACAAGTGGGTCAATGGCGAAGAGCGTGATCCTAAGACTGACATCCACCACCTGGGTTCGGCGCGAGCCTGCCTAGGTATCCTCCTGGACGCGCAGTCTATGGGAAAACTGACGGACGATCGGCCGCCGGAGAATCCCTGGTTCTCGCAGACGGTCGACGAAGCTCAGGAACGTGTGAAACATATTAAGGAGCTCTTCAAGGACAAGCATCCCCGGCATTACAGTATCACTGATGGTCCCAATGGAGCTCCGGGGGCAGAAGAAGGTCCCCTGGGAAAAGATGACTCTTCGGGACCGACCTGGGATCAACCGGAAGAAATGTACAAGGCTATCATGGGCATGACGTTCCCACCTTGCGTCGACTTCGCGGCCTATAATGAAACCTTTCTCGGGATCTTGGAACGCCGGGATGCTGAACTCGAGCGCATATGTTTGGGGGAGACCGAGAAGCCCGCCCCGGAGCCCTACATGTCCCTCGGCGTTAAGGATCTCGTCGATGACGCTATACACGCTTGGAAACGGAAGCGGCCCGACGGCAGCAGAGACCCCACGGGACTGCTGCTCGGCGTCGAAGCATGGTTAGCTCTTAGGGATGCTTGTTCTATAGGTCCTTATCAAGAACTGGGGTACTACCACGGCATGACCGTGGGATTCCGGGTCCATGCGAACCCATGGCGCATCGAGGTCACCGGCAGAGAGGAAACAAAGTAATGTTAGAAACAGCATTCGTAGCAATAGATCCAGGCAGCAGCAGCGGCGCTATCGCGGTATGGTACCCGGAGTGCGCTCCGGCACTGGACGTCGAGAACATGCCTAGCACTTATCTCGATATCCTTACGTTTCTACGGACGATATCAGAACGTGGAAACGTCTATGCCATCATGGAAAACGTAGGCGGTACTCGACCTGGAAACGCGGCAAAGTCGGCACGTACTTTCGCCGAGCACTGCGGCGCCTTGAAAATGGCGTTGCTCGCCGCCGGCATCAGCCACGAGCTCGTAATGCCCCGCAAGTGGTTGACCGGTCTCTTTGGTGAGTCGTATCCCAAGGGTGGCGCGGCGCCCGAAGTCAAGGCGAGAAAGCACTACATCTATGCCAAGATGCAGTGCCTGTATCCCCAGGTGAAATTCACGTTACGACAAGCTGACGCCGTTGCTATTCTGCATTGGGCGAAGGTGACAAAGGGGGCGGTATGACACCATCACAGGAACGCGTAGCGCACTTCATCAGATTGATTCGAGGCTTGTCGTCACAGTGGTTGCGGTACGCCTGTACTAGAGGCGGCTGCCATCGTTTCTTCCTCATACTCCAAGACAGGTTTCCCGGTGCAAAACCTTACTACACTCGCACCCCAGCGCATGGACACGTCGTTACCAGGATAAACGGTAAGTACTGGGACATCTGGGGCGAGCACGATCTCAAAATCGATGGTAGGGTAAAGCCGTTGAAGGGTGAGCTATTGAAACAGATGGCGTCTTGCTATTTCGACGAAGCCTTTGCAATAATGAACTCCCACCTCGTTAGGGAAGAGGACATACGGAAGCCAAAGGGAGTCAGCGATGGTCAAGCGTAGATACAAAACAGTAGCAGGCGTCGTCAACGCCAAGTCATGGTTCTATAAGAACTGTGGGATTCAACGGAAGCGGGGGTCAAAGTGTTGCTTGAGCTGCCCGTTTCGAGAGGGAATAGAAGAATTGGAACGCGAACTCAAAGGGGAAGTAAGCAGTGATAGCTCTCGATAAAGATGGTGTGGTGGCGGATTTCTTTACGACGGCACTACAGTGGCACGGCGGCATGCCGTTCCTTAAGACGTGGCCCCGGGGTACCTACGACATGGCGACCCCCTTGGGCCTTAGTACCGCTGAGTTCTACGAGCCCCTGAAACGACCGGAGTTCTGGGAAGAGGTCAGGCCCTATCCCGGTGCCCTGGATTTCGTCGAGGCCCTGCGGGAACTCGATGCTGTCAAGGTCTTCACCGTGACTTCAGGGGACCATGGTATCTGCGGTACGGCGAAACGGGAATGGTGCAGTTATCACTTGCACGTCAGGCGCGAAAACGTCATATTATTTACTTCGCCTCAAGAGAAAGTAGATGCCGTACTGGCCGCTCATGCCTTGCTTATCGACGACCACAAGGAGACCTGCGATGCCGTTACTCGAAAGGGAGGACGCGCGGTGTTTGTTCCCCGGCCCTGGAGCACCGAGGATCCCGCCGAAGTCTTTCGCAGCGTGGATTACATCAACGTGCTGCATAATGTCAGACGTCATTACAGGGGACAGCAATGACGACGGCTGAGGAATTACCGAGCTCCGACGACACTGTGGTGAAACCCGGGGGCGAGGTCGATGTCTTGCAGACGTCGGCGCTACCGCAGGGCAGTGACCTTACGACGGAAACTGATTACGATGTCGAAGTCAAAGTCAAGGCTTATGATATGTTTCTTCATAGCGACGCCGATTTCACCGACATCGCCATAGCTCTTAGCGTGCCACGCAACACCGTGTTGACGTGGAGTCGCAAGGGCAAGTGGAATGATCGTAAGCAGGAGCTTGAACTCGAGGCCTTTAAGGCCGCCGAAACCCAGTACCGTAGGTTCCTTACTGAACACAAGTTGCCAACAATCGAACGTCACCTCAGAGTGGCGA
>Ga0307928_10002695_pt1 | contig 13638 bp, 18 predicted proteins | sample AceLakmetagen232_FD_201815 | JGI IMG/M metagenome (GOLD analysis project Ga0307928, IMG submission 201815) | Saline water microbial communities from Ace Lake, Antarctica - #232 | ecosystem: Environmental > Aquatic > Non-marine Saline and Alkaline > Saline | place: Antarctica: Ace Lake... | reverse complement strand
CGCCGGTGTTCCTGTTGCCGGTGTTCCTGTCGCCGGTGTTCCTGTTTTTGTCGCTCATGATATTTTCCTTTCGGTTTTGGTTTTTTGTCCTTCTATCAACATCCTTATTATAGCATCCACGAGACAAAAAACAAGGAGAAAATTTTCCTTTTCTTTTCGCGATCCTGTGCTATAATGCACACGGACACCTATTGCGTGGGCAGTGTGCGTTAACCACCCACGAGGATTGTGTGAATACTAGGAAAGATCATGGTACCCCTACACACCAGAATAGTTACAAATGTGTAAGAAAGCGGACCCACCTGTACTTGGATGGGTCCGTGAGTGTATGCAAAACAAGGGTTTATGTGAGTGCGTACAAATCAAAGGTTTGTGCCTGCACCTATTTTTTCGTTAGGCGGTCAACCAAACTATCCAACTGCCCCCTGATCCCCAATTTTCTCGCCTTTTCTTTGATAGCTTTCTTTGTTTGATCGCTTACTCCAGCCTCTTCAGAACCCTGAACAACAGCTTTCAGCATATTCCTAGAGATGAGTAGGTGGTACAGAAGGAGTCCAACAACCGCCGCTATGACAATCAGCACCACACTTCCTCCGTCTAGGTTCATCGTATTTATGAACACTCCCCAACCACCGGCCGCTTGGTCTCCCACATCGGTCTTGAGGTTCGTTAAGTGCTTTTTATCGACTCTTAAATCGACTTTCGTGTCTAGGGTGGTGTTGAAGTCGGGTGAGGCTATTCGCGCGTCAAACTGTGCGTTAAACATGTCCTCAAAGGCCTTCTCAGGGATTTTAACGCCTATCTCAGGAGTGCATCCAACCGCTACAAACAAGATTGCTAAAACTAACAGGATTTTCATCATATTCCTATCATTGCCAGACCAACAGCAGCCACGATTTTCCAGATTATTGGCATCACGTTCTGTCTGTCTAAAACAGCCTGAAGATTGTACTCATTCGCCTTGATGATGAAGACCTTTACTTGCTTCTGCCATTCATCACCTTCACAATTGCGACGGAGTGTTAGCAAAGCATTAAAGGAGTCGTCCGAGAATAGTCCTTGGAGCACCTCATTGGATTTCTTCTCTCCCATACGACGCAATACAGGTAGGATAGGCCTGATTAGTTCCAACATCTTGGCTATAATATCGGAATCAGCGTCTACCTCGACCACCACAAGGTTATCACTCATCGGACTCACCCGGTTTCTTGCCCCTGAACCAGTCTACGGTAGGTTGTAGGGCTTTGGTAGCCAGTTCAAGGGCATCAATGGCCTTAATCACATTCGTGTCTTGTGAGTTAAGCTCACGCAGTTCCTCAGCTTGGACCATCATCGTAATATGGGCGCCGTAGGTAGTATTCTTGATTTCCTGCGGAGATAGCATCCCTTGGCACCCTACGGAAAAAAGCACTGCGAGTAGAATAAGTGTCCTAACCTTCATCTGTGTCACCTACAACAATTGGTTTTCTCGTGGCGTCAAGAACCTTCCCAATGATCTCTGTGAAGTTGAACTCTTTCGATACGTTGATCTTTGTGGTACCCAATATGAGTTTGGCCTCGATCTTTATCACCATCTTGTCGAGCACGGTATCCATAGTAATCACAACATCTTCCACGTACTTACCGAGTTTACCAGACGAGTACTTGTCAATCTGGGCGTTCGCCAGTTCAACAATCTTATCTACTGGGATGGGCACCTTAATGCGGGGGAAGTTCTCTACTTCCAGCACAAGAGCGAGAGTAGGAGAGCCTTCATCTGATCCGGTTACAATATCGAACTGGTCTACCTTAGTACAAGATGTTTGTCCGCCGATCAGGATGATGGCGAGCATAATGACAACGATTGCGATTCCTAGTTTTCTCATTGGTTTCTCCGTTAGTTATTGTTTTTCTTTTGGTTTCTTCTACTTTACTATACACTTTATCAGTCCGAATAGGGCTTGTATGGGTGTAGTGGACAAGAGTAGCTTTTGCATTTCCGCACCTCAGCCGTACTGTAACTCATACACTCTTGGCAGAACGCCATTATCCCTGATTTCATGGAACGCCCACGCATTGCCTTCAGATAGGCATTCCTATTCCCCACAGGCATCCTCTCTAACTTGAGGTCTATTTTTTCTTGTGTTGTTTTCATACTACATTATAGTTCTGAAAGATAAATAAAAATCAGACCATGGCACTTATGACATATGGGCTACCAGCATTTGCGAACGCATAGATCAATCCATCTGATAAATCAGGAGACTTGCCTTCCTTTTTTCTGATTTCTTTCTTGCTCTGAATCTGAATCTTACCATCTGTACGAATGTAAGTTATGGTCCCCATCTGGTTTATCAAATCGGAGTCATCCGGGAGTCCAATCAACCCCGCCTCCAGCAAATTACGAACATTCCAATAGATTTCCGCCCGTCTGTTCAGGAACATATCATTGTAAGGTGTTTCACTGCCAACAACACGCTCAACAGGATACCCCATCTCCTCCAGTTGGTCGCACACACCTTCGCCAACCCCAATGCCATCGACGTTAATCTCGTCAGGCTCATATTCATTAGCAAATCCAGCGACAGCACTTGTGATATCAACAGTGTTTAGTCCCTTGAATACCCCCAAGATATCTGCCTTCATACCTCGTCGTAAAACCACCACAGATTTGTCACCACCATGGTATGTTGCAACATCTACACCCAAAGATACTTGCTCACCAATAGGCATATTGTTCTTTTGGGAGGCCATCAACCACTTGGCTGGGAATACTGACTGAGCGTTTACAATCTCGGACCAGTCGCCATCAACTAGACGACGAACATCTTCATCAGACCAGTCTCGTCGTAGATCAGCTTCATAATCTTTTTGGTTAGATGGGTTGTCCGATACCTTGGAGGGGAAGAACTTATAGCCCACCACCTGCTTATCCACCCACCTGGACTTAACCCATCCAAGTTCTGGGTTACAGCTTGCAAATATTCTCTTCGGTGGGTGCATGAGTTTACCAGATTTGTTCTCTATTGCTTTCCATCGTGGAATACGACCTAACAAGAAGTCAAAAACAGATTCGGGGAAGTCTGTCACCTCATCTAGGAACACGGCGGAAAGCTCAAGGGACTTTGTAATCTCGTTCAAATCACCTGTCGCTGTTTGACTTGGCATGAGTCCGCCATAGATGATTTGGGACTCATTGAATAGCGTTATCACCCGGTCAGTTTTGTTATGCGATACAACCAGCCCCGGCACAGACAATATCCATTCCTTCACCGTCTCCATAGTAGATATCTTGAATGACGTGCTTCGCCATCTGAAGATGCCGACCCGATTCTTCCTGAAGTCAAGGCTACATTGCAGCATGTCGTTTACCCCACACACAGACTTACCACCCCCTACAGCACCGCCAAACAGAATGTACGGCTCGGTACACATGTGAGCTTCTTTTTGCTTAGGATGCGGTTTGTACTTTAGCTTTATTGTCTGCTTTGCTTTCATTATAGTTTTTCATTCCAGTGTTCATGGCCTGTTTTATCACATACTCTATACAATGCCTTTTCTAATTTTTTTCGATTGAACATCCTATACTCCTATAATCATTTCTACACCGTACAGTGCTTTTAGGTCTGTCCCACCTGCGTAGCTCACAGCGCTCTGTAAGCTGTCTATCATCTCGCCAATCAGGTCATCTAACGACCCTCTTACTTCAACCACAACAGACGTACCTTCTATGTTACGACGCTCATCCTTGTTGTTGTTCGATGCGTTTCCATAGTATAGCTTGTGGGAATAACTGGATTTTGCCATTGGGATTTCAAATCCATCACAATCATACCCAAGAGCAGCACAAGATTTCCCAAATTTGTCCACGCCTTGCCCAGCAGACTCATTGCACTGTGCCCAATACTTTCCTGCCATGACCATTGTAGCACCACACGCCAGTGCCTTAGCAACATCGCCAGGCCCACCGACCCCACCACAAGCTATGATAGGCAATGTCGCTACGTCAGAACACCTCAGCAGAGAGTTCACCATTGGCACCCTGAAGCCGGTTTTGTTCTTGGTCGTGCAAGCGGCACCACCTGCGATGCCTACCTTGATAGCGTCTACCGTCCCCCATGACTCGATGTCCACCACAGCCTCTGGGGTAGCCACATTCCCGACAGTCAGGAACGTATCAGGATGGTAGTACTTCACGATTTTCGCTACATCTTTACATCGGTCTGACCAGCAATTAGCTACATCTATCGTCACATAGTCTGGACTTAGTTCACTCCTCCATAGACCATCCATCAAGTCCTTATCTTGTTGCTTTATGCCGATGCTGATGGACGTGTAGAGTCTATTGTGTTCCATATAACGCATGAATTCATATACGTTTGTCCCAAACCTGTGCATGACATAGTACATATCTCGCTTGGCCAACATCGTACAAAAATCTTGGTCTACTACAGCAGGCATGTTGGCGGGTACTGTAGGCAGAATGAATTTGCGTGGACCAAACTGGACTGATACATCGCAATCTTTGCGGCTTTCAACCACACACTTTTGGGGCACAAGGCAAATATCTTTGTAGTCAAATCCTTGCTCTATATATATTTCTCGTCTAGTCACACCGTGTGTCCTTTCGCAGCTTCTCGGGCGTCTTTCTATAGGCGTCAGCTTCGCGGCGTAACGCGGCTTCGTATTCTATAACAGCATCCTCACATCGCATTCCTTCACTGTCATTACTCATCTTCCTTCTCCTTCCGCCGCGTCGAGGGAGGCTATGGTTTCCGTGTCATTCAAGACGGCCTGTGCGTCCAAGAGTTGCAAGTCACGTTCCGCCGCCCGCTCTTCCGCCCTCGCCGCCCACTCCGCCTCCACTGCCCGCTCTGCCGCCCACTCCGCCTCCGCCGCACACCCCGCCTCCGCCGCCCACTCCGCCTCCGCCGTCGTCGCCCACGCCGACCACGTCGCCCGCTCTGCCGCCATGGCCGCCCACTCCGACGGAGACCTCGCCGCGTTTGACGACTTGCCAGCCTCGCCACCCCTCGCCTCCCACACCGCATCCCTCGCCGCCTTCCCGCTACGGTCTTTCCCGCTCAGCCACTTCGCCGCCCACTGCTCGACAGCATCGATTCCGCAATCCAGGCAGCGGTTCGTGACGGCGCGGGTTACGATGCGATCCAGTGTGGCCGCTCGCTGGTCCTGCGTCGCGGCACGCCAGAAAACCCACAGCCGATCTGCTGTCGATACGTCATCCCACGGACCATCCTTCCGCGTCAGCACATCACGCAGTTCCATCGGTCGGTCGTATAGGCGAGCAAGCCGTTCGTCTGGATAGTGAGGGCAAGCTTGATGCTCTATGTTCCATTCTGCTGTGATTTTACTCATCATTCTTTCCTTTTCTACATGCACTTGCTAAAACCACAATTCATGCAACCTACGCATCCTGATTGTTGCACCAAGGTTGTCCCACATTCAGGGCATTCTTGCCCCGTGTCTGTTCCATCTTTGATGTACTTGTTCAGTACCCTCGCCACCGATTTACTAAATCCAAATAGCACACCTTTAGTTTTGTTCAACTGATCGGCAATGAATTCCATGTTGACATTAAACCGTAGATTGGTGCTAATCAATCTGGCTAGTGCCTCTTCTTCATCACTGACATGCTGTGTAATATCATCTATCAGTACCTCATCAGCCACAATAAGTTGGTAAACGCCTTTGCGCTTCCTCTTTATTATACCGTTCGACACAGAAGAAATCCCAATATTATCTTTCCCAACAAATACCTCGTAGGGTTTATTGTCTCGCAGCCCAACAAACACAAAGTATTTTTCCCCATGGACAGTCACATGATGAACATCACACTCTAGTTCACGGGGTCTATGGTCTACGCTATCCGAATCCGTACTGGACAGGATAGAATCACGGCTTCCATCTCGATAGACAGTGATACCCTTACACCCACTTTTGTATGCTTCGAGGAATATATTGCTTACTTCTTCCTCGGTAACGTCAGATGGCAGGTTCACTGTAGAGCTTACAGCATGGTCTATTTGTCTAGTGATTGCTGCCTGCATAGCCACACGCTGGTTCCATGGGATGTCGTGTGAACAACATCCATGCCAAGGAGACTTCGTGATGTCTTGCTTGCCAGTCACGGACTTCCACACCTGAACCTTGTGATGGTCAACATCGTAAGACTCAAAGCTCTCTCCATTGGCGTCCGTAAAAGAAGCATTTGGGTTGTCGGAGGATACTCGACGCTTCCTACTGTAAGACAAGCAGAATGCTGGCTCTATACCTGACGTTGTTTGGGTCAATAAACTCACTGAACCAGCGGGAGCACATGTCAGGATCGAGATGTTTCGTCTGCCATACTTCTCCATGTCTGTGAATATCTTTGGGTCGTCATGCTTTATTCGTGCTATGAACTCACAAGAGTCTTCCGCTCGTGCATCATAGATTGGGAATGCCCCTAGTTCCTTTGCCATCTCAACAGAAGAACGATAGCAAGCGAGCTTGAAGGTCTGTGCTATCTCGCTCGTCTTCTCTATGCTAGCAGCAGAGCCATAGGATAGCCCCAGAGCGGCTAGAGTGTCGCCCAAGCCTGTAAAGCCCGTGCCGGTTCGCCTGCCCTCTGTGGCTGATTTGATGTAGGTCTTCCACATACCGATCTCTCGCGCCTTGTCGAGTTTATCCGTATCGTCTCGCTTTATCTTCTTTATGATACGCTCCATCTTCTCAATGTCGAGGTCAACCAGATCATCGGACAATCTCTGTGCTAGGATAGCGTCTGCTCGGAAAGCCTTGAAGTCAAATTTCGCTTCATTAGTAAATGGATTGATGACATAGGAATATAGGTTCATCGACATCAGGCGACAGGCATCTTCCGACATCGGAACTTCACCACAGGGATTTGTGGCAGAAGTCTTAAACCCTTTGTCAGCATAGCATTCTGACGGAAGGTTCCGCAGGATTGTGTCCCAGAAAAGTGCCCCCGGCTCTGCGAAGTTTCTTGCTGATTTGACTAATGAGTTCCAGACGGTCTTCGCACTTGTCTCTACAACCATCTTCGGGTTTTCAGCAGGCCATCGTTGGGTGTAGTCCGTGTCGTTCATAACAGCCGACATAAACTCGTCGGAGATCATGGTAGACATGTTGGCCCCTGTTATGGCGTCTTGGTTGTTCTTGGCACTGATGAAGTCCATTATCTCCGGGTGATGGACAGACATCAGGAGCATCAATGCCCCTCGTCTGCCCTCCATGCACACCTCTTTGGTGGTGCCAGAGAACCTTCGCATGAACGGCAGTGCCCCAACAGATGACCGTGCAGCGTTATGAACCGGCAGTCCTTTGGGCCTCAATGCCGATACGTCCACCCCACATCCACCTCTACGCTTACACACCTGCGCGATACTCTCGTCTGTCCGAAAGATCGACGCATAGGTGTCTTGTACAGGTGCCAACGCATAGCAGTTACCTATCGTTACCTGCTGGAAGTCATTACCTATACCGTACATTGGAGAGCCTTGGAACACAATGCGTTTGAAGTCTTTGATAAGGTCGAACACCTCGTCTTCTGTAAGCGGCTTCTTGTACTTGGTGGCCTCTATCCTTGCTATTTCACGAGCGATGCGTCTGTGCATATCGTTCGGGGTACGTTCAAGGTATCGTTGCTCGTTATCAGCCAATGCGTACTTGTCTACAAATACCCTTGCTGCCAGTTCATCGCCATCGAAATACTCTATTGACGCTGCGTAGACTTCTTCTTTTGTGTAGTACATAGCATCCTTAGTTTGTTTGTTCATCATGCTCCACATAGGTAGGATCACCACTGTCTGTCGCGTGCCATAACATGTTTTCTACTGCTCCGATTTCCATGCCCTTCCTACTCTCATGCGTGCAACTCCCGATATGCGGAGTACAAATGATGTTCGGCTGGTCTAACATCGGGCCACTATAGGGTTCGTCCACAAAGGTATCGACAACCGCCGTGAACTTCGGATGGGTCTTACAATGCTCAAGCAAATCATCTTCGTTTACAATCCCACCCCTTGATAGGTTCAGCAGCACCGCATCGTCTCGCATCAAGTCAAGTTGTTTCTTGGTTATAAAGTTCTTGTTGTGTTCATTCAGCGGTATGTGGATGGTCACTACATCGCTATTGAACAGCACGTTATTCAGGCTTATATTACAAAAAAAGTACCCACTTTCTGGGTCTATATCATTTGTAAAAAGTACGTCCACAATATCTCTTACAATATTTATCACCCTACTGCCTATTCTTCCGCACCCGATTACACCAACAGATGATTCTTTCAATGACCTACCAACTGGCCGCACCCACTCGCCTAATTTCAGAGACGCTTCAGCAATATCATTCCGCCGAAGCGCCCGCAATATCATTTGAATAGTGAGTTCCGCTACCGCCCCCGCTGGTGCCATGGGTGTATACGCCACAGCAATCCCACGGGCATCGCATAGTTGCAAGTCTACTGAATCATACCCCACACCAACACGGCTAATCATCTTTAGGTTGGTTGCAATATCTAACTCTTCTGTCCCATATTGCTCAGTGCCTGCTATGATGTATTCAGGGTTGTGTTCTCTCAACATGTCACGCACTAGACTTTGTGAGTATTTACACCCTGTTCCGTTATAAACAACCTGCTGGTCTTGTAACGAACTTTCCATACATTCGGATAGAAATTCCTTTCCATAATTGAACGGGTTTGTTGTCACTAAGATCATAATGATTCTCCTTCCAGTATACTGGAACAAAACCCGAAGTCATCTTCGGTGTCTATATCCAATGCTTCTAGTTTTTGTATATCAAACAACATGGGGTTCATGCCTATCCTTCCACCAGCCTTCCCGAATGAATCTTTTGTGAACAGGTAAAAAGCGGAGTTCTCTATGTAAAGTGGTTTGGTAAGTTGTGTTGACGGCTTCTGAATCGGGTTATGATTCACTGGGAATATCTGCTGTGTCAATCTATTATAGTCCCAGACGCGGGAAGTTTCTGTAGAAACTGCGAAGCACGAGTCATATTTATCCCCAGAAGCACGGAGAGAATTCAATGCTCGCTTGATTGTACAGTATTCAAGGAAGGGGGAAGTAACATGTAGTTGACACACAATCTCATTAGAGTCTTCCACATAGGTATCGAGGAACCTGCATATGATGTTGTTCATCGACACATCTGGCCCGATGTGAGACTCATGGCGTGGGTAGATGGTCAGTCCTTCAAGTTCTTCCAAGTCTTCAACAGCCCCATCAAAGTCTACAAAGAGCGGAGCATGTGGAAGATACTTATCAACAGCCCTCTCGTATAGAGAAGTAACCCCAAACTCACGAAAGTTCTTGTCCTTGCACCTGACTGATACTGATTTAACAGGCATCAATATTTTCATAGTAGTTCCTTATTTATGGCCAAGATTGAAGAATGCCCAGTGGGAGGAATCTTGTTGGGCGTGACTACAAATCCTACAGATTCTAGGTGTCGTACCAAGTCCATCGGAACATAGACAGGATTCTCACCATGGACTTGGATTAGGAACTGCCCAACACGCCGTAGTTCGGCTCCTACGCTCATGATACAATCGTATTCAGCACCCTCGATGTTCATCTTCACAACGTCTATGAAATCCCCTGTATTCAACAAAGAAGAAAATGGAATGACACCGACTTCAACGACAGAATCAAAATCACCACCATATTCTTTACCCTTATATAGCGATGCGTTTATCAATGACGGGTCATCCCAAACATGGAGTGGCATACTACCACTGTGGTCACTTACAGCAACACTATGTATACAGTGATACACATCGTGCTCGCCCAATCTTTTTGAGAGTTCTTCCACGTTTCTTGGGCTTGGTTCGTAGCATTCAATACGACCACCATGGGCTTTGTAGAATGGTATACTGAACTCTCCTACTCGTGCTCCAATATCGAACAACACTGGGTGTTCGTGCAGAAGTGTTTCATTATAGATATAGCTTGCTATTCGTTTCATCATGTTCCCTCAACGTATTTATTGGACGCCCAATACGCATCATTATGCTCTCTCATCGCTTTCTTGTTCTCTGGTTCACCCTCAAATTTCCATTCCTCGGAAACAACATCTTCATAATTTACCAGCGGATAGACGTTCAGCATTGATCTAGCCGATGCATTGTAGCATTCAATGCCAGCCTTGTCAAGCATGGCCTTCAAATTCCTGTGTGCTGTCATTACATTGTAGTTTTCCCACTCGCCGTTAGAGATGTTCGCCATGTAGGAACTGTCAAAGTGATTGGGGTCAACATGTCGCGTATGATCTGTGGTTCGCCATCCAAGGTCAGCCCCAATGATGAATATCTGCCGTACCCCCATGCAGGCCATTATCTGAATTGCTGGTGACATGGATGTTCCTGATTTGTCTACCCGCTCTATCGCATTATCAGATACAGCATTTGGATCGTTTATCCCACGCTCGGTCATGCTTCCAAATTGGTATACCTTTTTGTTCACAAACTCGTGTTTCAATCCACGGTACGCTTTTGTTGACAAAAAACTCGTGGTCTTAGGTTCTTCACATGCTTCAATAACGCTCTTAGTCCAGTCGGCCCCCCATGTTTTATGTCCAATGTTTGTGGAACAAAACAGGTAATAACTAGGACGCCATGTAGTCTGTGGGTAGATCAGCGGTATCCTGTTCATCGCTATGGATGTTTGGTCCTGAATCAAATCAAGGTTCAGTAGATTCAAACTCGGCCCGTTACCTACTACCCAGCATCTTCCGCCTGTGTGTGCCCCAGCATGTTGTTCAAAGCAATAGTTCATTTTACTCCTTTACTAACAACTACATTAACTCCACGATCTTTCGCAATCACAATCGCATCTTCTATCGCTAACCACTCGGTATGCAGGTTGTGAAATGCAAATTCCTTATCCCCACTACGCACAATCGCATTATCAACTGGGCACCACTCACGACCATCTATGTCGTGATACACCTTATCAACATCCCATTCCCCATACTCATCACCAGTCAAGCCCATCCAACCATCACAGCCGGAGATATATATGGTGTCTACAGGGGCATACAACAACCACAAAATCATATAAAACCCCGTAGAGTTCTTGGGAATATACCCCATATCATTTGTGTGCTTTACATAAGGTGCGAAGACAGGAGAATCAAACCTGTTGCGTGTTCCGAACAGCGTAAGTTTCCCCTGATCCATCACAGCCTCGTCCATCATGTTGTCGAACACTATGATATTAGGCTGTCCCTTATCATAACGATTTAGGGCATTCAGAACCCCACACAGACCCTCCTCGGTCATGCTAGGCCATGTGATGATTGTATGAACTTCGTTGGACGGGAAGTGCCCAAGAGTACGTGCGTTGGTCCTGATACTCGGGATAGTCAACCACTCTTTGGGGGTTGGGGTAGTCCCAGACCCTATGAATAGCAACTCATTAGGCCATTCAATATCAAGACGCTCAAACAGTTCTTTGTAGTCTACCATTGTGCTCCACCAACTACTTTCTCACATAGAGATTCAAGTTTCCTCGTGATCTCAATTGAATCTACTCTCGGCTCGATAGATTCTCTTACTTTTCTTCTGTCTAGGGATGCCGCCAACTTTATGCACTCCTTGAATTCCTCATGTGTGTTGGCAAAGAATCCCGACACTCCTTGTTCTACGCTAGACAACAACCCGCCTATAGGACAGCATACTACTGGCGTGCCCCTCAACATCGCCTCCTTTGGTGCCAGTGGATCACAATCGCAGCACTGCACCGGATGAACGAACACAGATGCCAGCCCAAACACAAAATCCCTTTTCTCTGTTCCTAGCATACCAAAATAACTCACACTGTCTCTAAAACTATTCCAATAATCCACGTCCCGAATAGGTCCATAAACATGGAGCGGTATACCAAGTTCTTCGCATGCTGCTGCCGCAATGTGAATGCCCTTCATTGGATGAACGGTCCCCACATAAAGTGCGTGACCCGATGTATTCTCATACAGAGGAACAGACCTCGCATCATACTCTATGACATTATGCAGATGCGGGTGGTCAGGACAATCATTGAAACACGCAAACTCATGGCTCTTATACACCCGATTCATCACATCATCGTGCGGGTATTTCTTGTACGGATCGCCACCCATCAATGACAGAACGTTAGTGAAATACTGTCCTGCGATGTGGTTCGCCGAGTAGTCTATAATGACATCGTAGCAATAATGGTTTTGTGCAATTATGTTTGCTAAATAAGACTCTTCACTCATGCTATTGGTACGGGATTCTATTACGTTAGTTGCCTTGCATGAAGAGCCTTTTCCACAATATAGGTCAACCTGGTGTCCAAACTCCATTAGACGCCGTACCATGATGTCCGTACATCGTTCGGCACCTCCGTATCCTACAGGAGGTACAGGCTGTTCCGGGCATACTAAGAATGCTATTCGCATTATCCCACTTCCTTCTGGATGAAATCTTGGACGAGTTCCACGTTGTTAAAGATATGAATTCCACGCCATATTGCAACGCGGTATTCTGCTAGTGCCCCTATTGAATTCCACCACCCGTCCAACATCAGAATAGCATCACTATCCATAATACCTTCTATGTCTCTCTTTATACAAGCCTCTTTATCAAAGTCCGGTGGTGTGCTAGACCATTCGTGGTCTGGTTTTAATGCACATAAATCAAATCCCGCGTCTCTGTCCATTTGTGCTGGGTTTATTGACTCAACACCTAGCCTGCTTAGTACTTCAGCGGCCTTGTCAAATGCAGGGAAATTGTAGTACTCGATTCCTCTCATGGGACCGGCAATATATACCTTAAATTTTTTCATGTTGTTCCCGACTAAATAAATTTATCGTGCCATCGTCGGACACGTCTGCGATTGTGTGGCTTGGGTCTTGGGCTATGGCAATTCGTTTCTCAGCTATCTCGAAATAGTCAGCGTCGAGTTCAATGCCGATGAAGTCGAATCCTTCGAGCTTCGCCGCCTTGCCGGTTGATCCGCTGCCCATGTAGGGGTCGATGATGGTCCCGCCCGGTGGGGTGATGAGTCGGCATAGGTATCGCATTAGAGCGGTCGGCTTGACTGTGGTGTGGAAATTAGTCATCGGCTTCCAGTTTTCGCCGTCGCTTATTGTCAACAGCATTTCTGACACAACAGCTTTTACACCAAGGGCTGATTCCGCTTGGCTTTCGCTCATAGTAGTCTGTAGATACTTGCTTGAACTCTCCACACCGTCGGCATGGTTTCCACCACTCACCATCTCGCAGTTCACATCCTGAGTGTATCCGCTTGTGGTGCAGGGCGGTAACAAGCTCAAGATTTTCGATCCGGTTATCTTGCTTATTTCCGTTAATGTGGTGGATAAATAATCCGACGGGCACAGGCCCGTTATGCTTTCGCCAGACTCTCCGATGCTCCATGTCACTGTTGATTCGGACATAACCCTTCTTAGTGATTCCACCAGTGCCGTACTTACGTCGCTGCATGATAATTCTCCTATCAAAGATTTATCCACAGTATACTTGACAGTACGGGTACTGTCAAGCCCTTCATTCCGATCCTTCTTCGACGCCTTACTGCAATAAAAGAAGCGGGCGGCGGAGCCTTCCTTCGTCACCGGAAACCCCTCCACCA
>Ga0307928_10002694_pt1 | contig 13641 bp, 14 predicted proteins | sample AceLakmetagen232_FD_201815 | JGI IMG/M metagenome (GOLD analysis project Ga0307928, IMG submission 201815) | Saline water microbial communities from Ace Lake, Antarctica - #232 | ecosystem: Environmental > Aquatic > Non-marine Saline and Alkaline > Saline | place: Antarctica: Ace Lake... | reverse complement strand
ATTGTAGGTGGTAATTATTCTAAAATTAGTGATGATGGTACTAAAACAATGCATGGAACTGCAAGAGTTACTAAATACGAATGGATTTCGGCTTCTGCTGTCCGCTCAGCAGGGACAAAGTCGGCCTCCATTGGTGTTAATGATAACGGCTATATTATAATGGAATTTAAGAACGGTGCTGAAAACGAAATACAATTTAATATAAAAGTTCCCGACGATTGTGATAGATCAGAAGATGTAAAAATTTGTGTTGGGTGGAGTTCGCCAACTGCCGACCCAGGAGACGATACAAAACAAGCCGAATGGGTTTTAACGCATCTTGAAACAGAAGTTGGAGAGTCAACCGATTCCGCAGGAACAGCAGAAACAGCAGTACAGGCTTCATCTTCTACAACAGTTAACGGTATGGTACTTACAATAGTAGGAACATTTTCTGTAAGTACTGATGACTTATGTACTCATTGTAAACTTGAAAGAGATGGTAATGATGCAAACGATACCCTGGGTGATGTAGTAGAACTTCACGGTGTAGCTTTTCAATATATAGCAAATTCATTAGGAGAATAAAATGGGTTTAGAAAAAGTAGTAACAGATTTAGAATGTAATATGATAGGTAGTAGAACAGAAACAAGTAAATAAAAAGGAGAAGTAATGGCAGATTTAATAGCAAAAGTTGACTTAAAAAGAAAGACAGATGACGAACTAAAGATACTTGCTTACGACGCCTTGATGGAAAAGAGCGATGCTGAGTCTAAGATTGAAATACAAGACCCAGTTCAGATAGAAAGAATCGTAGCTGCGAACACAATTATCGATGAAGTATCAGTGGAAATAACTAAGAGATTAAAATAGATTGACATAGTGGTGCGAAGAATAGTGACATACTTACAATAACTACAACAGATCATTGACAGATACAAAACTATTTTCAATAAAGTAAAATAGTTGTTTACTTTTGTAAGTTTTTTGTGTATAATAGGAATGAGGACACTAAAGTCTTAAACCTATTATCCATTTTACAAGGAGTTTACAATGGAACAAGAAACAAAAATCACACACAAAGTATGCAGTCAATGTAAAGATGACAAAAATATAACAGAATTCTATTACGATAACACTAACAAAAGATATAGAGCAAGCTGCAAAAATTGTCATAACGCAGTAATCCTGAAACATTATCGTAGTTTAAGTTTTGAAGAAAGAAGCAGAAGAAACACTAAGATGTGTAGAAAACAGGATGCTAAGTTCCTTGAAACATACGGCGTTACTTACTCTCACATGCATTACGAGAACAGAAAGCTTCACACAGGGCCGCGGGTATGCTCTGTTTGTGGTTCAACAGATAATGTACATCTACATATTCCTGACTACAATAATTACACTGTAGTGATACAATTATGTAAAAAACATCATCATGAACTCCATAGTCAACTAAGGAGAGATCTTGAAGATGCTTAAGCAAGTAGCTAAATTACTTAGAGATGGTAAGATCACTGTCACACAGTTCGCCATAGTAAATTATATCATAGCTGAGACTAATTGGGGTACTCAGCTAGAACCTAGACTTGTCAATGGTATTAAGATTGACCTACAACAGCGTCAGAGCGCTGTCACAGCCCGTACAATAGCTAAAGTGATGCAAACCTCACCTACGAGCATAACACGTGCTCTAGGTACCTTAAAACGCGTAGGCTTACTACAGTCAAAAGGAATACTAAGAGGTAAGAAGGGATTCACTTTAGTTGAGTTAAATAAAGATATTTTTAGTGCTCTCTTACGTAACGGGTCAAATACTAGGCCGTTACATAAGGAATTAGACGTAACTGATTGTATTGACGAGATTTATAACAGCGAGTATTACTAAAAGTGGTGACACTATATTAAATATAGTAGTAGTAGTAACGCCTTGGCGGCGTATCACAGTAGAAGAAACTTAAAATAAAAATGAAAATAATGAAGAAATATCATCAAATCGCTTGAGAATGAGATAAAAAAGTAGTATAATATAAGGAGAGAGCTTATGAGACAATGCATTCGCTGTGATGAAGAGTATGATGAACAATCAATCACTTACCTCAAGGACGCGCCAAGAACCCTATCCTTCTTCTGTGAACTTTGTAGAGAGAAGATCATGAAGAGAATAAAAGGAGATCCATGCCAACAGGACAAGAATCAACAGAAGAACAAAAAGCAATAGTTATCGAGTTACTCGCTGAAGGTATTCATACAATTCCTCATATCGCTGAAGTATCTAAGGTATGTGAGAGGAGTATCCATTATCTTCGCAAGGATCCCGAGATTGTTCGCAGGATAGTAGCCAAGGCGCGTGAAGCGCTCAAATCTACTCTACCAAAGATATACACCGCATTATGTAAGAAAGCAGAAGAGGGTTCATATCCTCATATTAGGTTGTTAATCAACCACATAGAAGCAATAGAGCAGTTAGACACTGCAGTTTTAGACAGAAACATAACATTTAAATGGGATCTAGATGATTCTAAGGAGGCCTAGATGGCTAAAGTACAAGCAGAGTATAAAGAAATTAATTGTTCAAACTGTGGTAAAGATATGAACAGCCCGAACGGGCAAGCAGCCCTCATGTCGTTTAGCTTTAATCTAAACAACCACCCAGACGAACCACACTTCACTGAAGAGTTTCTTAAGAAACAGATAGGTGACTATGAGCTAGGTAAGAACTACGCGCTGTGCTGGGAGTGTACCCTTAAAGGGTTTGGCTTCAAGCCATAGTGGAAATACAATTAGACTATACGCCCTTTGACTATCAGCTAGACTTACACAAGGATACTAGCCGATTCCGTATTATATCTGGTGGACGCAGAGTTGGTAAGACTAAGTGTTGTATCCAGGAAGTAATAAAGCATTGCCTGTCTGATCCTAATCGCCTAGTATTTTGGATCTCTCCTACATTCAGGGATGCGCGAGAGGTTGGGTTTGAGGAATTCTTGCAATATGAAGAAGACCTTAGGCCTGCCATCTCTAAGATACATCTGACACAGTACAAGGTGTCATTCGCTAATGGCTCGGCAATCTACTTCAAAGGATCAGACAACCCTGATAGCCTCCGTGGTAGAGGGCTGTCTCTAGTGGTTTGCGATGAGTTTGCATTCTTTAAACCTGGGGTCTTTAGCACGGTCGTGAGACCATCCCTATCAGACAAGCAGGGCCGAGCTATTTTAATCTCAACACCTAACGGATTGAGCAATGAGTTCTATGACTTCTACCATAAAGACAATGGATGGAGTAAGTACAAGTGGATAACCGAGCTTAACCCCTTAATAACATCTACCGAATTAGATGAGGTTAAGTCTGAGATAAGCAGCATAGACTATAGACAGGAGTACCTTGGAGAGTTTATTACTAAAGCTGGTAGGGTATACGATGATTTTGGTGATGACAATATTGTACCTCTACCTGCTATAACAGGTGAACATGACATCTATATGGGGTGTGACTTCGGCTTTGCCTCACGGACGGCCATTATCCTCGCAACTGTCAATAGAGTAAATAACATTGTCCATATCTTTGATGAGATATATGTATCAAGAGAACAGATGGACTCAGTTATCACATTAATAGAGCTTAAGTTAGCTGAGCATAGTATAAGAAAGAGTAACCTGAAGTATCTCTATACAGACCCTGCGGGTAACGCAGAAGAACTATCCTCGGGCTTAAGCCCTGTTGATATGCTAAGATCTAGAGACTTCACAGTAGTTAATAAAGGAAGTAACATCGCCCCTGGCCTAGAGCTAGTGCGTAGCTTCATTAAGAATGTTAAAGGCGATATTAAGATGTTTGTTGACCCTCGCTGTGAGGAGACAATAAGATCATTCAGAGGGTATCAATATAAGATAACAGCTGGTGGTCAAGCTATAGAGGAAGCATTCAAGGATAACATCCACGATCACCTTATGGATGCTGTTAGATACTTCTTTGTCAATAGATTCGATAAAGCGAAATATGTAGCAAAAACACTAAATAGTATGCCTTATTCGGCTCAAGTGAGCACAAAGTGCATGAAAAGATGTAATATTTGTCATAAACCGTTTATCTCAAATACTGCTAAAACACAGCCTCCATACGTATGTACTGTATGTGCAGGTGATTAACACAGGAGAATAGTATGTCCCTAACAGACACCATTCCAACAAGCGTTATAACAAAGGCCAATCTACATACATTCTCAGTAGATGAGAAGAACAGGCGTGAGGTGGCTATTAAGAACAAAGACTTCTTCTATGGTAGTCAAGCCAAGTATATCAAGCCACTCAACAATGATGTAGATATTGTATACGTTAATCTAACACAGCCTATCATTAATAAGAAGGTATCGCTGTTATATTCACGTCCATTGAAGAGGGAGTATGACGGCCCCGCTGTCAGTATATCATTCCTTGAGAAGACGTACGACGAGCTTAATATAGATAACTGGCTAAAGAATGCTGATCTTCAGGCTGAGCTAACTGGTACATCTATATTCCATATAGGTAAGGACGAGGCGGGCAACATTACCTTACTCTTATTTGATGGTTCGGAGTTCTCAGTTATATCAGAAGGAATGAATAAGAGAAAGATAGACGCTCTATCCATTGTATCTATAATGCAAGAGCTTAAAGGAACTGCGAAGAATCCTCAGATTCAACAGTCATTAGCTAATCAGGTATGGACAGATGGTTATATTACCACGTTCACCAATGGAGCTAAGACACAGCAAGAACCTAATGAACTAGGCTATATACCATTCGTATCGTTTAGAGGCAACGAGGTTAACTCGCAGTATCTAGGACATGCACCAGCTAATGACATAAGAGCACTCAATGAGATCATAGACAATCAGCTTACTAACCTTGGGTACATGATTAAGATGCAGAGCGCATCTCCTATTGTGGTAGCTGGATTCGAGAATGGTGTCGGTATCACAATACATCCTGGTAGAGCAATAGCATTACCCGCAGGCGCAACGGCGCAGGCACTCCAACTTAACCCTAAGATAGAGGAAACACTAGCTGAGATTAAGTATCTTGAAGAGAAACTATATGAGACTACATCTATTCCTAAGGTATCAGTAGTAGGCGACGCCGACTCTAACTCAGGTAAAGAACTACTAATCAAATGGTATCCACTAATACAGACATTTAGAGAGAAGGCACTAAGATATCAGAAGTATGAGCTCGACCTGGCCAACATGATCCTTAAGGTAGCTAACATGGAACCTATTAAGAACGTCATAGTAGACTGGGCAGAAGAATCTATTCTACCTCTTAACTCTGATACTGAAGATATGGAAGACCTATTTAAGTGGGGTATCGCAACACCTGCTGATATGATTCAACGAAGAGATCCTACACTAACAGACATTGAAGCTGAGGCTGAGGCCATGGCTAATGTAGTATATAATAAACAAATTAATCCGCGTCTTGAAGACGTAACAAAAGAATAACAAGGAGGCCTAGATGGCTGATGAAAACAATGTCCCTACTCCTGGTGAACAAGGACAACCCGCTCCTAGTAATAATGGAGCATACTCTGGAGAGTACGTAAAATCCTTAAGAGATGAAGCTGCTGCCTGGCGCAACAAGCTAAGAGACTCTGAAAGTGCCTTAACACAGATTCAGGGTGAGGTCGCACAGGCGAAGCTAGATGCTACTGTCGGCACTGAATTGAAGAAGAGGAACCTCAATGTTGATGCTAGTTGGATCAAGATAGGGGAAGGCCAGTCTGTTGAACAGGCGGTGGAACAGTTCACGAAGGACTACCCACAGATGGCCACTGAGACAGGACCACAGAACGCAGCACCCCAGACATATGGAACCCAGAAACCAATGGGAACCGAGAAACCAAATACAAATAACGCTGGAGTTAATACAACAGAACTTCAAGCTGTTAGAAAAGACCCTGTTGCTAGAGCAAGACTAAGAGATCAATACCGATCAATGCTCACTGAACAGCATAAGGGCACAACAATTTAAAAGGACATTATTATGAGTATTTCCAATAGTACAACCCTAAATGACCTAGTAGGTCAAGTAGTAAGCGAACAGGCTCAGTCTGCCGCTATCGCAACAAGAGTTATGAGACCCTTAGTTCATACAGTTGCAATCCCTCTAGGTGCAGGAAGCATCGTTATCCCTAGATTCCAAGATGTAGCAGTTGGATCTTTAACAGAAGGTACCGCCCCTGGTTCGACCGCTTGGTCTACTGATGGTGTTACACTGACTCCTGTAGAACGTGGAGTTTTCGTACAGATCTCTAAGAGAGTTCTCTTTGCTGATCCGTTCACTGACCTTGCACCTTACGGTGACCAGCTCGGTAGACAGCTTGCTGAAGATGAAGACATTCAGATCCTAGCTCTAGTATCTGGTGCCATGGGAACTACACTTGCTCCTGCTAGTATGGACAAGACTTCCCTTCTTTCTGGTATCGCAGCTCTTGAAGCAGCTAATGCTCCTGGACCATACTTTGGTGTGTTCCATCCTACAGCATGGGCATCTCTAAGAGAAGATCTAGGTGATGCAAGTGTATTCGCTACACCTGGAAAGAATATCGTTGAAGGACTTGGCGATGACACAAATATAGCCTCTAATGGTTATGCAGGATCTCCTTATGGAATCCCTTGTTACGTTACATCTAGTGTTGGAGATGGGGACGGAGCGCATGCTAATCTGATTGCTTCTAAAGAAGCTCTTGGTTTTGGTTACTTACAGGATCTTACCGTCGATGTTGACGAGAATGTCACTGCAAGAGCTTTCGACTTAATGGCTTGGAGAACAGGTCATCAGGCAGTTCTAGTATCTGATTACGGTGTAGAAATTACTACCGACTAAGTGTTAACAATATGGGGGGCCTAAAAACCCCCTATCTTAAACAGGAGCTACCATGGATTCAGCGATTGAAGAGAAACTTAACAGAATATCAAAGACAGTAGATAAGATAGATGCAACACTAAACGATGATGCAACAGGACTGAAGACGCGCGTTGCCCTCTTAGAACAAATTGACAGTACAAGACTATGGCGTGAGAGAATAACTATTGTGGCTATTGTAGGCATAGTAGTAAGATTAATTATAGTAGCAACCACAGGAGTAAGTGTATAATGGCCAACCTATCAGATAGTGCAATCACAATAGAGCAATATAATTCAAGAGCTACCTACGTGTATAGAAACGCAGCAGGTCAGAATGGATTTCATAGAGATCAAGATGGTGTACTTTGGGCTGCTATAGTAACACAACAAAAGATATTATCTGGGTTCTCCAATGTTGGTAACCTTGATATATATAAATCAGAAGATGATGGTTTTATATGGACCTTCTTCATTAGCCTCGGTGTAGATCATTACGAGACAGATGGTTTCGATAGTGAACCCCTATACTATGGTGCTCCAATATTCATGTTCGATGATAAGTTCGGTAATATATGGGTTATGAGAGGTGATAGTGATAATGCTATACAGATGGATGCGGTAAGCAAAGCCTCAGCGACCTCAACCAACTACCAGTACTGGGGAGATGCATTTTCTCCAGATTGGGCAGACTTTAATCAAGACTTTAAGAAAGGTCAATTCACTATGTGTGGCGATGCTAATTCAATGGTTCATATGTTCCTTGCATCAACTGCTACAGATAGTTTAATAGACATACCTTTTGACTTTGGATTCACACAACCAAGACCTAAGGTCGCAACAGCACTACCAACTATTAATTGGGCAGGAGCTTTAGATTGCGTAGACGCATCAGGCTTCGTACATATTGCTGGATCAGATACATCAAAGAATGTAAGAGCAGTTAGAATGGAGAAGTTTGCCATATCAGGTGACTTTGCCTCGAGTGTTGTAGTTGACACGCCTGCTACCTTCGCATCAGATGTAGCCATAGATAAAGATGGTTTTAATACCTTATGTGTTTCCTTTACAGAAACAAATGCAGCTTCTACATCAGGTGACTTAAGATATATGTTATCATTTGATGATGGCTCAACGTGGCCTACTTCAGGTAGTCTCACCAAGCCAGCGGGCACATCCTTTCATCATGACTCGTGGGAAGATAGTCTTTCAGCATCCGCATCAGGTACAGCATTTAATTCAAGACTTATTGCTAACTTAGATGGTGGATTCATGTTCTCCTCAATCTTCGTAAATACTACGACTAGCCAACCCCAATTATATGTAAACGAATTTCAGACCACTGATGGATCTTCATACGTAAGTCCTAGTGGATGGGTGTCGGTGGCGTCCCGTACGGACCAAGAGATAACTGGAGCAGAGTTCTTCAGACCAATGAATGTACATCAACAGTACTTTGGTAATAAAGCTGATATGAGAATGGCTTATGTAGTTGGACATGGTAACGATGCTTATGGTAACGACCAATCCAAGACTGCTGTATTCCAAGAGAGACTTAATACTAACGCATACCCTGATCCTATCGAACAGGTCACTATTACACAGAAGAATGTAGACTTTAATGCTAGTGGATTCATCGGCGATCATACAACACAATATAAGAATCTGTTCACAAGTCATGCTACATCAGGACACTTAGTACAACACGAACCTGTATCAGGAGCTAATATAGCTGGAGAGTCAGCATTTACTCAAACAGGTGAGTTCACTACCGATGTCTTCTTCGACACCATATCTTACGATAGACCAGAAATTGAATCAGAAGCTACATCATCACAGGTTAAAGCTGTTGAAAGAGATATTAGAAAGGTCTTCTTCAGACCAGACTTCTACCTTTCAAGAACATTCATTACAAATGATGGTGGTTTCTTAAAGAGAACGGTGTGGATCTTAGAGCACTTTGGTAATAGATACGAGATAACACAAATTGTACCTAAGTTTATCAACGAACAGATATGTTACTATGAGGCCAATGCTTTCGTGGTTGGACCTTCCAACAATCCTTTCACTAGGACTGTGCTACCTTCGGAGACTTAATATGTCATTCGCTAGAGCATTAATTACAGGTTCTAAAGCAGTTGGAGGTGTTGTTACTGCCTTTGGGTTAAAAGCAGCTTCTACAGCAGTGAAGAACCCTAAACTTGCATTAACGACAGCTAAGAATATAAGAAATGTGTTCACTGGTAAAGTTAATAAAGAAAGAGAACTTAAGAAAGATGTTAAAAGCGTATTTGCAATTACTAAGAACTTCTTCTCTGAGGGCTTTAAAAGTGTACCAAAAGAAAAGAAGAATATCGTAGCTGATTTCAGATCACCTGAAGAACAGAAGAAGGATCCATTCAAGGATTCAGTATTCAATAAAACTAAAGAAGAAAAAGATGCTGATAAGAAGTTTAATACAGCGGATAGAATATTCAAATTTAATAAATAAGGAGCAACACAATGGCAATAGTAAAACGATTCGTATCATATAAGATCCCTGAGAACAGAGGATATACTATAATCGAACTATGGGAATCAGCAACTGAGACTGGAAGCTTTGCTCTCCTTAACTCTACTAAATATGATTATCCAAGTCGTGCAACTGAGTATGACATGCTTGATACTGTCAAGTACTACAAAGTTAGATTTAAGAATGTAGATGAGAATAGATTCTCTCCATACACTGATGTATTCTTTGGTGGTCACTTTGATGATAAGGAAGGGTTCGCCCAGATCACTACGAGCTTCGACGGCGCGGGTTATGCTACTCCTACCCAATTCTATGCAACAACAAATCTAAACAGCGATCAGATTCCACTTTCAGACGTACAAGATGCTATGTATACAGCTAGAGCATTTATGGATGTTTTGCTAGATGATCAAGGACCTGCGAAGTACAATGTTAATGATAACACTCAGACATCAAGAAGAAAATACAATGCTGAACTAGAACTTACTAGAAAAGCAGAGATATACTTCGGTGCTGCTTTAATATACAACGATATGGCAGATGATAAGATAATGGCTGCTTTGTCTGGTAGCATCGCTACCGTTCCTCAACCTCCTGATGTTTCTGGATTCGTTGGAGGTTCTGGTTATGTGGCAAGCGCAGATCTTAGTGTAACAGATGGCACAGTTCAAACTCTATCAGTTGGACAAACAAGTCTACAAACTGTAAGAGATATTGAGCTATCACAGTTCAATGAGGCTAAGAATGTCAATGCTTATCAAGTTAATGTTGAATCTGACATTGCAATGGCTCAATACAACTTTGAGAAAGATGTTGCTTACGCTTCATATCTAAACGGTCTTCAAACTGATAGAAATATGAATGAAGCTAACTTCTTTAAATCAACATCAGATTCTTACATCATTAAAGCTAATGCGATCGTACAGTTATTCCAACCTACATCGGTTCCTCTTAACTATGGTGACTTCACATCGACTCAGAAGTTCATTAATCCTGGGGACGTATTTGCGTTCTCTGCTAGTACTGTAACAACTTCTGGAAGCTTATTCCAAACAAACGTTGCAACTCTTACTGGTATTGGAAGTGGAATGATGCACTCTGGTTATATATTAGATAATGTGACTGTTAACGGTGTTGGATCCAGCGGTGTAACTCCAAATGAATCAGCGACATTAATCATATCTTCTACACTCGATGTAAATGGAGTATCATACTTCTTAGATTCATGGACAGATAACCTTGGTGTTGAACAGGTTGGTAGAGATGGTAACAAAACATCTACTGACGGTTATAACATTGACTTTAACACAGGACAAGACGAGGTAGCAATCAGATGGAATAACATAGCAGCTTCTGGAGGATTTGATTTAGTTACTGGAGACAATATAAGCTTTACATACACAACGGTGTAATATATGAGCCAATTAATAAGACAACTTCAGGTTGACATAGATTTAGCTGCCTTATCTGGTGCTATAGTAATTGAATCATCAGGTATCTCATCATCATTAGATTCGGATTTATACACACTCGTTAGTGGAGATATACTCTCTGCTAGTGGTGCGTGTATCATAGAGTCCTCGGGCATAGCCTCATCTTTAGATTCTGATCTATATACATTAGTTAGTGGAGACATAGCAGCTGCAGTATCAGGTATAGCACCTGGAGCATCGGGCTCTATAAATGGGCTCTCTGATGTAGATACTACCACAGATCCACCTGCAAACAACGAGGTGTTGAAGTGGAATGGATCTAACTGGGTCCCTGCTGTATACAATGCTTCATTTACATTTAGTATTGCAAGCTTCTCAGACACTGGTGGATCTACTACGGTAGAGATAGGAACTGGTGAATGGAAGGCTATTGGCGCTGTATCATTTAGTGCTACATATAATAATGGACCAGCTACGTCAGGTTATGTAACTCAAGGCGCATGGGCTAGTTTAATATTAGCTGGAGCAGGCTTTGAAGGTCCTACGGTTTCTACTGAATCAGTTGATTATCCAAGTGTAGGCAGCTCGCGCACATTCACCCTTCACGCTACAGACGGCGAAACATCACCTACTAACAATAACACATATGTATTTTATAACTATAGATATTGGGGTGTTGATTCTAATACGAGTTTAAATGAAGCTCAAATAGAAGCACTAGCTGGATCTGAACTATCTAACAATAATAATAAAACATTCACAGTCACAGCGGCTGCGGGCGAGTATCTTTACTATTGTTATCCTACTAGACTAGGAACATCATCCTTTACAGTCGGTGGATTCGAGGGAGGCTTTGAAGCTCCTGACACAGTATCAGTAACAAACTCTAAATCATTCACAGAAGATTATTACGTATATCGGTCCACGAATAGTGGTCTTGGTGAAACTACAGTGGTGGTAACATAATGGCAGTACTATTAATAGATAAGATTCTACCAAAGAATGATGCCTTCGTAGGGCTCGTCGATGCAGATCAAGTCATAGGTTTATCAGGAGCAATAGCATCAGGATGCCCTCCTGCTTCAGGTGTTACAGAAGCGGATCTACTATCAGTATCAGGATCTTTATCATCTGATATAACTGCTAGTATTGTTACGTCATCAGGCATAGCTGCATCCTTAGATTCTGACTTATATACGCTAGTTAGTGGAGATATTGCAACAAGTATAATCACCTCTTCTGGTATTGCAGCATCCTTAGACTCTGACTTATATACATTAGTTAGTGGTGATATTAACGCTGCCTCAGGTACATTGTCAACATATACAGATACAGAGATAACTGCTTTATCAGGTACATTAGTTACATACACAGATGACTCTATTACTACAGTATCAGGTTATTTGCAAGGGCAAATAACAGACTATGAACCTTTAATAACAAGCACATCTGGATCATTATCAGCTGAAATAAATTCGGCTAGTGGTACTCTAATAACATACACTGATACAGAGATAGCTGCTTTATCTGGTACTTTAGATAACACTATATATAATGCTTCTGGTGTAATAATAGATTACGTTGATAACATTTCAGGTGTTATTGTTGCTCAGATAGGTACACCTGCGGGTGTTGTGTTGACAGATGGTTCAGCTCCCTTGGTAGCAGATTGGGATGCAGCTAAGCTAATACAAGCTTCAGGAATACGTGCGACAGATGCAGGCGGCCTATCCCTTTACGAAGATACGGGTCTTGGTATATTTGTCGAAGATGCTAGTGCTAATGTAGGTATAAACGATAATAATCCTGGTAGTAAACTATCAGTGTCTTCAGCAGCTAACTCTGAAACAGTTCTTAGTGTTAAAGGAACTGGCACGGCTGACTTAGTTAATATCTTTGATAACACAACAGAAGTATTTACAATATTAGATGGTGGTAATGTTGGTATTGGAACAACAGCTCCATCTAGGAAACTATCTGTTAAAGATATAACCAATAATTGTTTCATTAATATAAAATCAGCTAATACTGATAAAGTTGGTATATTATTTGGTGATACAGATAATGATGCAATAGGCAGTATTCAGTATTATAATGTCGGTAATAACATGGAATTTAATGTCAACTCTGCGGCAAGGATGACTATAGACTCAGCAGGTAAAGTTGGTATAGGTCTAACTTCACCAGCCGCTATGTTAGATGTTTATAATGCTTCTACCGAAGCCATAGCTAAATTTAAGAGTGGTGATGATACAGCATATATCACAGTTGAAGATGATACAACGGTAGCTTATATAAATGCTAGGAATAGTGTTATGGCTCTTGGTCATTATGCTGGATTAGATACAAGAAATCTTACGATTAATAGTGTTGGTAAAGTTGGTATTGGAACAACAACTCCAGATCAACTACTTCATATATCTCATGTTAATACTTCAGCTGCTTTAAGATTTGAGAATAGAGATACTACAATAGCTAAAGAAGAAGCTTATGGAACAATAGAGTTCGAAGGTAACGATATAACTGCTGGAGCTGCTGGTGTTAGAGCTAAGATAGTAGGAAGTGCTTCGGCCTCCTCTGGCCCTAACGGTGCTGGTGCTATTAGACTGTTTGTTGCTGATTCATCTAGTACAACTCTGTACGAAACATTTAGAACTGAATCTTTAGGTGCTGGTAGTCGTAGAACTATGATTGGTGATATTGTAGGTTGTAATTATTCTAAAATTAGTGATGATGGTACTAAAACAATGCATGGAACTGCAAGAGTTACTAAATACGAATGGATTTCGGCTTCTGCTGTCCGCTCAGCAGGGACAAAGTCGGCCTCCATTGGTG
>Ga0307928_10002692_pt1 | contig 13645 bp, 18 predicted proteins | sample AceLakmetagen232_FD_201815 | JGI IMG/M metagenome (GOLD analysis project Ga0307928, IMG submission 201815) | Saline water microbial communities from Ace Lake, Antarctica - #232 | ecosystem: Environmental > Aquatic > Non-marine Saline and Alkaline > Saline | place: Antarctica: Ace Lake... | reverse complement strand
AAATACAAAAAACTTTGCGGTGTACTAGAAAAAGAAAAATATTTGTTAGAAATAAACAAAACAGAATTGATTGATAAACTAGAGAACCAACAAAGATAGGTGTGTGTTTTATTACAGTTTTTTATCAACCATATTAATATACTAGTTTAATTATTAGTATTGTTTACTCAGACGGGAGCTTTGAGTGATTTGGCTATTTAATGCCTATAAAAGGGGTTTTATCCCCTTTCTTCTTTCCCTTAACAATATGATAGTTTTTTATTGTTGTATAAAGCTAGGTTCTCAAAGAGCAGAATAGAGTTTAATGCTTAAATAAATTTTTTATTGTAAAGGTTTAAATACTAGTTACAACACTAATAATAGTATGAATAAAAAATTTATTGGAATAGTATTACTAACAATAATCTTAATAGGAATGATTGGGTGAAATAAATGGGTTTGAGATGTTTAATATTAGGGCATAAATTTGAAATGTTGAAAAAAAAGTATGAAATTAGTAAAAATATGTATGATGAAGATATTTATTCAATAGAAGTAAATGTTGAAAGCAGAACATACACAAAAATGAAATGTGGTTGGGGTGGAAGTTGTAATAGTTCAAAACAAAAAGAATCCTTTGCCATTTATAAGTGCAAACATTGCGGTCAAACAAAACTAATTCCTTTTTCTAATATAACAGATACGTTTCACATAAACTAAAAAAGAGGGTAAATTTATGTCCTCTTACCCCTAGTCCTAGCGGTGCTTGTTTTTTTGGTCAAAACAACAAACGGCTTCTACATAACCTTATGTAGTACGGAACAACAAAAAAACCTTTATTTTAAAACTATTTTCTAATAATAATATAGTAATTATAATTGTTTATTATAATTATCTACCATTATAATCTTTATTATAATTAGATAGTTTTATATAGTAGTTTAAACAATACTATTATTGTGGGGTAGTGAGATGTTAAAACGATTAGCTCTGTATAACACTAACAACTGGTTGGATGTCACGAACTATGCACAGGGAAGAACTTATCTAAGTGTTATATGCTGTGTATTAGGGATACTTACTTTGAACTACTCCACAAAAAAAAGAAGTAGTTATGTATAAGAAAAGTGGTGTGAATGATTAAACAAATTGAAGAATTTATCAAGCAAATTCAAGACAGTAGAAGATACTCTTTTCTAACCAAAAAAGCTTATACAAAAACCATCACAAATTTTAGTACATACCTAGAAGAAAATCAAGTAAAAACATTAAACTTACAAAAAATAGAGGGCTTCTTTACTTATTTAGAACACGAAGCAATTGAACGTAAAGAAATAGGTGATAAGAGTATAGGTATTGGTAGAGAAATGGATTCACTTACCATGAAAAATTCTAGCATGAACCGACATCTCCCAATACTAAGAAAATTATTACACTATTTAGGTTATAATGAAGTTGCCAGAGAACTAAAATCTTACAAAGTAGATTCTCGTTTTGACATAATAGAATATTCAGAAATAAAAAAAATATTTGACATAAATAAACTAACAGAATATTTTGAAGAAAAAAGTCCAGAATCAAAAAACCAAGATTTTTATGTAATGCGAATGAAATTACTAATAGATTTTGTAGTAAGTGTTGGTTCAAGATTAACAGAAACAAGCAACCTAAAAAAAAGTCAACTAAAATTAGAAAGAAAAATTCCCTTAGTAGAATTTGTTGGAAAAGGAAATAAAACAAGAGTAGTAGAACTCTCAATAAAATGGTTAAAAGAATACCAAGAGTTTATTTCAAAGTATCAAAAAGTAAAAGATTCAGAATACATTTTCACAAGTTTTGGTGGGGGTAAACTAAGTTTTAATACCCTAAATTCCTATATCAAAGACCTTGCTCATTTTATTGGAGTTCCAAAATTATCAATGCACAAATTAAGACACTGTTATGCAATTCTTAGTTACGAACAAAATGGAGATATTGTTGCTCTCTCAAAAAGGTTAGGTCATAATGATATTAAAACCACAATGATTTATTTATCTCATGTTTTGTCAGAAAAGAAAGCCCAAGTTTCTCCATTGGATGTGATTTAATTATGAATCATAGTGAATTAGTGCATAACTATATTTTGGACAAAAAAATTGTTTCGACTGTTCAGGTTGTGAATGATGTTCCTTTGGAGAGGGTTATTGTTTTGAAGGTTTTGTCTAATTTAAAGAATGGTCGTTTTATTCGTAGGGATGATAATGGTTTTTGGATTGATGCCTTATGAGGAATAGGGGTTTGTCTTGGGTGCAGTTGAGGGATTTGAGGGCTAGTTTCAAAAAAAACATAGTGGACTACAAGAAGAAGGACTAATTTCTCGAATTTGAAAGGTGGGTATTTATATACAAGTTTGAATAAAGATTTTATTAGACACACAAGAATAAAATTTAAAAAGTCCTTTCAAAAAGAGGGGGGGATGGAGTGGGAAAACCAAAGATGTATCAAAAGAAAGAATTTGAAGAATACCTAAAAAGCATTGGTAAATCAAAAAACACGATAAACCAATACTCTAACATTGTTAATCGCTTGACCCTGCCGTTAACAGAAAAAAACCTCTCTGAGTTTGTCCGAGATATACCTGTTTCTGAAACCAGAGCAACGTATATTTCTGCTATTAAGTCTTTTCTATTGTTTTCTAAGAATTATGTTTTGTTTGAGAAGTTTGTTGGGGGAAAAATAAAATGAGTCGTTTTGTTTTGTGGTGGAAAACTTTTGCAACAAAGTTTTATATAAACGAACTTGAAGATTATATTCAAGACCATGAAAAAAAGAACTTGAATTATAAATTAAGAAAATTAATTCCTTTCAAAAATACACAAAGAGAATATGAAGAAGCTCTTGAAGAATTAAAAGATGCTAAAGTACAATTAGGGGTAATAAAAAATGAATAAAAAAGGAATAAAACTTGGATATAAAGTTAATGAAGGAACAGAAGTTAAAGTATTTCCTTCACACTTAATTGTTACTGGAATAACACAACTATCAGGAAAAACAACAACCCTTGAAGCACTAATAAAAAGAAGCGGATTCAAAGCAATAGTTTTCAAAACAAAAATTGGGGAAAAAAGTTTTAGTGATGGAGAAATAATAACCCCCTTCTTTAGAGATAGAAGTGATTATGAATTTGTAAAAAGCTTAATCGAAGCATACGCAAAAGAAAAGATATTCTTAGAAAAAGGAACTTTAATGCAATTATGCAAAGGTTCTTCATCTCTTGTTGAAATAAAAAAGAAAGTTGATGAAAAACTTGCTGACGGAAAGTTAAGAGGATTAAAAGAAGAAATACACATTAGACTTCAACATTATTTAGAAAACCTTATTCCTCAAATTCAATACGCAAACTTTTCAAAAGTTCTAACAGTATATGATGGAATTAACATTATGAATCTTGAAAGATTTTCTGAAGAAGCTCAATCTTTAATTATTCAAAGTGTTGCTGATGAAGTTTTGAAAACAATGAAAGATACAATTATTGTTATTCCTGAAGCATGGAAGTTTTTACCCCAAAAACATAATAATCCTTGTAAAAGAATGGTTGAAAGTTTTATTAGACAAGGGGCAACAAATAACAATTTTATTTGGATTGATTCTCAAGATATGGCAGGAGTAGATAAAACCCCATTAAAACAAATTAGTACATGGATTCTTGGTTATCAAGCAGAAAGAAACGAAGTCAAACACACAATAGACCAAATAGCTTTACCAGTAAAAATGAAACCTAGTGTTGATGAAATAATGAATTTAAAGAAAGGACATTTCTTTTTATCTAGTTATGATGAAATGTGTAAAGTCTATGTTCAACCAATTTGGATGGAAGATAAAGAAGCAAAAGAAATAGCTAAAGGAAAAAAAGACATTGATACTGTTGAAGCTCCTGAAAAACTTGTTGGAGCAACAATTAGACCCATTATAAAAGAAAAAGAATCAACAATTAGGTTTGATGATTCACAAGTAAAAAAACAAGTTGTTGAATTAAGACTTGATTTTTTTAATAAAATAGAAGAACTTAACACTGCTATTCAAAAAGCGTTTTCAGAGTTATATGTTATTAAAGGAGAGATTCCTAAAATTGATAATGATGAAATTGTTTCAATGGTGTTGCAAAAAATGCCAAGTGGAAATGGAAATTTAAATAAAGAGGAAATAATTTCAGAAGTGTTAGCAAAGATTCCAAGAGCTAGCGGAACAACAGTTTATGAGGTTGCCCCGTTAGAAAAAATTAAGAAAGATTTTTTAGAAGAAACTAAAAATAATTTATTATTGAGTATTGGTGGGTTGGATGACCAACAAAAGAAAATGTTAAAATGGATTGAACAAAATGAAAAAAATACTAAAAAGACTGAAATATTTTTGAATTGTTTTGGAAAATCTGCGACTAGTGGTTCTGTTTATACTAATCTTGGAAAAAAGATTTTAGAAATGAAAAATCTTGAATTAATTAGGGTTGATACAGCTCAAAGAGTTTTTCCTTTTTTGAAGGATAGAATAAAAAGTAGAATTGAACAGTATGATTGTAACGATTCTGATATTCAACAAGTTTATGACCACATTATAATGGAGATTTTGGACAAGTGATTTGAATGAATAAAATTTTTTTATTACTAGCACTAATTCTTCTTTGTAGTTTTGTCTTTGCAAACAACCCCAGTATTGATGATATTAATTCTCCAACAAAAACTTATATTGGAGAAACAGCAAACTTTGAAGTAAACTTTACACCAGATGACACAAACGGAAACATTAGATTCTATGTTGATTCAGTGTTGATTACTCAAAAAGAATATACTACTCTTGATTCAGCAAAATCTTTTTCTTACATTTGGAGTACAAACGGAGACAAAAACATAGAATTTGTAATGGGGGACTTTAATACGACAGGAAATGATGTTAATGACGACACAAAAAAAACTAGTGTTTATATTTGGCATGGTCTTGACCTAACAATAGATTCTTTCAGTATTAATCCTTTAGCCCCGAAGCCGAACGATACAATTACTCTTACTGTTGTAGTAAAAAATGTGGGTGATGAGAATTATTATTCTAGCATTCCAATTACTGTTGAATTAGATAATAACATTATTAGTACTTTTAGTATACCCCAAATAATAACAGATTATACTACTACTCATAGTTTTGTTTTTCCGTCAGATACTTTTGAGCAACATTCTTTAAGAGTTACTGTAAACAAAGAAAACACTATTACAGAAACAACTTATCTTAATAATTATTTGACTCAGATTATTAATGGTGCTGACCAATTAGACTTGATTCCGTTCAAAATAACGTTAGACGACCAAATAAGAACTGGTAGTCTACAAAATATTGGTATTGGTGTAAGAAATACTGGTGATTTTAGTGCTGAAAACTTTAATGTTAAAGTGTACGAAGGAGATAAAAAGATTTATGAGAAAACTTTGAGTGTGAACAAAAAGAGCGAGTCGAGTTTTAGTTTTTTGTATTCTTTTTCTATGATTGGAGAAACTACTCTTAAAGTAATTGTTGATTCTAATAATGAGTTTGTTGAGAAATACGAGAATAATAACGAGTTTTCTAGGGTTCTAAATGTCATGGATTTTAATTTGAATAGTGTGTTGGAGGAGAATGATGAGTATTTGAGACAACAGATTATTGACCAAGCAAAGATTAATTCTTTGGAAGCGGAGAACAAGAATTTTAAGGACTCTATTAGTAATCTTGAAAGACAAAATTCGAGTTGTACTACGAACCTAAACATTTGTAATGATACTCTTGGAACTAAATTAAATACTCATTTGGATGGTCTTGATGCTAATTCTAGTGCTGAGAAAACTATTTTGGCTACTGCTCTTGTTAATTGTAGTGCTAAAACAATAAAGGCTGAGGATGATTGTGAAAAAGAAAAAAAGGTTTTGTTGGATGAGTATAATTTTGATAATCAGTTACTAATTTGGGCTTTGATTATTCTTGTTCTGGGAGTAATAATTTATTTTAATAAGGATGAGTTAGTCAAGTTTAAGAAAGAAAAAGGGAGCATTTACGGGTGATTAAATAATGGATTCAATGACTTTGGTTTTAGTAATTGGTTTGGTGGGAGTTGGATTGGTTTTTTTGTTAAAACCTTTTTTGTCTAATTTAAGAAAGACGGGTTTGTTTTTTATTGAGGACTGGAAGCACAGTATTAATCGTTATTTTTATTATGGTTTTGGCGGAATAGGTTATGCTAATTTAAAGTGGAGAGCTAAACCATTTTATAACAAAAAGGGCTTACTAGTAATGCAATTAGAAGGTATTCCTAATAGCATAGAGATTAATGATGATGAGAACTCTCCAGACTGTGATATTAAAGTTATTAAAGATAAGAATGGTTTGATACAAAAAGTTTTGTGTAAAGTAGATGCTAAAGGAGACAAGTATAGTTGGGATAATGTTTTGGTAAAAAATTATTCACAAGTTTTGCAGGGGCTTCAAAAAGATTCTGAACAAAAAGTTGTTGAAAAAAAGATTAGGGATGCTGAGTTAAAAGATAAGTTAGAGGGTGACCCTCAACAAAACATTATTCCTAAAGGAAAATACAAGTAGTTGATTTGTGAATGAATTTGTTTTCTTTTGATAGAATGGAAGATTTGTTGTGGGAGTTACAAGTTAGACGAAAGAAATTGTTGTCTGATTTGTTTAATGAAAAGAGATTGATATAAAATGGGTCAAATATATATTAACTTAACAGAATTAGACAGAAAAAAAATAGCAAATGGAGAAACACCAATAACCTACCAAAACATAATGCCTGTTTTAACAGGCGTAAGAACCACAGCCGACCTTGAACTAATGAGAAGAGAAATTGCTTATGTTGCTTTAAAAGAAATAATTAATAGCATGAACGATGAAATGCAAATAAATATTACTTATGATGAAGCACAAAGCTTTGCACAAGACCCACGCAACGCAGACTTAGGCTTAATGATGGGTTCACCACAACAAAAAGCATTTAATGCACTAAAAAATGTTTTTGAACAAATAAATTCACTTTTCTTTGAACAAGAACTAACTTTAGCAAGTCTTGATTTTACTATTAAAGAACTTAATTTTAGATTTAGCAAAAAGAATTTGAACGAGCCAGAAATAGAAAAAAAAATAAGTGAAGAAAACTTGAAAGAAGAAAACAAGGATGCTGAGTATTTCAAAAATCCTGATGATGAAGAAGATTCAGAAGAAGAAGATGAAGATAGGCAGGAGTGAATAAAATATGGTTGAAGAAAATAAGCCAGAATTAATACAGCCAAAAAGCGATAATAAAAAAAAAATTGTTAACTTAATTGTTTTTGTTATTGGGGCAATACTAGTTTTTTGTTTATTACTTGCTTTTACTGGACTTCCTAGTGCGTTAACTATTTTTAGTGAGAATGATATTCCTTTATGGCAACAACAAGCCCAGTTACCTTTTGCTATTCTATTCATTTTGTATTTAATAGGAGTTTTTATTTATTATTTTTATCGTGACAAAATAAAAGACATAACAAGAAAAAACGAGTCCGCTGTAATACAAAAATCTAGTAGAAACATGGATGACTTAATTCTTGATGAAGCAAAATATTTTAGAATAAGATTAGGAAATTATTTACACACTCGTTATCCAACAAAAGGAGAATCACAAGGTTTGCCACCGTTTAAATGGGTTTATTATGAATGTTTAAGTGATTCAACTCAAACAAGAATAGGTATTACTAAGTGGAAAGTTGATTTAATAAAAAACGTTAATATTGATTTGGTTGACCGCTATACTATTGACAGGGAAACTAAAGCAAGAGAATTGCATGGAGATTCTAAAGAAGAAATCAAGACCAAGCTTAGTGAAGGGGTCGGTTCTAAGAAAAGGAAAGAAGTAAAAAATATTCATGGAGATGAAGATTCTGAAGAAGAAATAGAGAGTGTAGTTTAAAATGGTTGATATGTTTAGGGGTACAGCCAATCAAATAGAACAAAAGATTGGGGATAATAAAAAAAAAATTATTTTAACACAAAACAAAAGATACCATATAGAAGTGAATCCTGAAAAGGGAGTTAGGTGGCTAATTTTTGGTGATGCTGGTAAGGGGAAAAGCTGGTTATTGGCAACTATTTTTATGCAATTAAATAATGGGATTGTTTTTGACCCTAGTAATGGGGGTTTGCTTAATACAATAAAAAAAATGTGTAAATTGTACAGGCTAAATTATTGGCGTGTTATGAAAGATTTTGATGTTCTTGTTTTAGAGAAGGGAAATAATAGGAATCGTTTTAGAATAAATGTTTGTGATATTGCTCCTGAATGCGTGGACTTGATTTTTCCTTATTCTACTGGCGGAAGCAGTAACAAAAATAAGCAGAGGAACGCTTTAACTGACTTTTTTAGTAAGAAACAAGAAAAAACCTATGCTGGGTTAAAAGAATTATGTGTTAAGCACCATATTGAACATGTTTTGCACGATTTGGACTATATCTTAGACAAGAAAGACAAAGCTCCTTCTCTAGAATCTTATTGTTATGGAAAAAAAATAGTAGATATACAATCTTTGAGTGTTAGAAGTTTTAGTCTTGGTGTTTTTATTAAATCGTTAATGGTTTTAAGGAGCAAATGGACTAACAAAAAAAGGTTGAACATAAACAATATGTTATACTTGTTGTTTGATGAAGCTCAAAGGTATGCAAAATTAAAGACTGCTGTGGGTGAATCTCTTGCATCAATAAATAGAGAAGCTAGGAAGTTTGGGATTGGTTCTATTTTGTGTGGTTCTTCTTATAGAAAACTTGAGCCTGATATTAGGGCTTCTTGGAACATGGTTTTTGCTTATTATTGTAAAGTTATTACTTCTAAGTTAAGGAGTGAAGCTATTGATATTAATGAGGATGAGTGGGATTATTTGCCTGAAAATCATTGTTATGTTTTGGATAGTGAAGCGAATAAGTTTAAGGGGGCTGTTGGGAAGGATTTTTTTATGGCTGATGATTTTTTTTGGGTTATTAAAAAGAGAAGGGCTATGTCTAAAGAGATTGTTTCGAATTCTAAGCCTGTTTTTCCTGTTAGACGTTTGTTAGTTCAAAAAACCCATTAAAAATACCTAGAAAGGTTGGTATTCCAAACCACTTATTGCATGAATAGTTTGAAATCCTTACTTTTCTATTAATTTGTATCCCACATAAGCAAATGAAACTCCTAAGCCAATATCTAACAAAGAATTATATAATAATTCTTTAACATAAGGTAAATAGTTCACTAGTATTGCTTGTTCAAATAGTTCCCAGCCCACAATTGGAATAAAAGATAACAACCAAGCCCTTTCTAGTTTACGTTTTTTTATTTGTTTGTGAAAAAAACCTATTGTAATTCCAATAGCTAACCCTGCAAAAATGTGAAAAATACTCCACTCATCAAAAACAATACCATTCATAAAAAAAACCCTTATTTTTTGTATATCTTGTACATAGCAATAACAAACAAAATAATATCAATAATAATAATATATCTTGGAATACCTAAAAGATAAGAAAAAGGAATTAAAAAAGAAACAAGAATATTTAGAACCAAGTCGAAAACAAAAAATATTAGTAGAAAAACTAAAATAACTAAAATAATTTTGTTCATAAAAATATCACTTCACCAAGAACTTGTCAGAAATAATGTATGCAATAGCTTCAAACACTCCAAGAATACCACTTTGGATTAATAGGTTTTGTTGTCCGATTAAATCACTAGCAAACGGAACAAAAACCAATAACAAAATAGCCATTGTTAAAGCTATGAATTGAGCATAAACCATTTTAAGAGTAAACCTATCCAAACCACTCGACAAACTTTTTTTAGTCATCTTTGTCACCTTCAAAAAAACTTAATATTAGCAAGTCAACAAAGAAGATGGTGGTGTAGCCCATGAATAAAACAAACAAGTACAAGATGTTTGACTGTGCTAGTGCTGGTAAACCAAAACCATTAAAAAAATAGAAACCTATAAACGCACTGATAGTAAATACTATTGCATGGTAAAACTTTTTGTATAACATCATAAACTTTCAACTCTTAGAATGTAACGTATTATTTCGTTTGTTGTTCCAATGATTATTGTGTAAGCAATAATTGAAAAAGTAATGGTTAGAATTGGAACGTCAGTGACCTCGATTATTTGATACCCTTGAGAAACAAAAATTAGTAAAAAAATCAATGCTCCGAGCAAAAGATAATTAAACCAAGTTAAAGGACTTTTACTAAAAACTCCCAGAAACTTTTCTTTGTCCATGATTTAATCACAATCCTGTACTTGGGTTTCTATCGCTACGATTAGGTCGACTTTCATAATAAACCTTTCCACTAGCACTAACCCTTCTACCCATTTTCTTTGCTCTTAATTGTTTATCTCTAGCAATATTACGTCTAGGTTTCTTACGTCTATAAGCTTTATTTCTTCTGTTCTTAGACTTAGAAACACTAACAGGTTTTATACTGTTCAAAGCTTTGGTAACTCTTTTTCTTTCTTTGTGACTTTTTACCAAATTATCAATCCTTTCTCTAGTACCAAGCAAAGCCCCCCTTAATGCAGAATCTTTATCACTACCCCAAAACAAAGCATGCCCCATATAACTACTATATTCATCTTCTTTATAAAATTCAGCTTTACCAACATAAATAGTATAATTTTTAGGATTACTACTTTTATAACCATGATTTTTAATTAGCTCTTTAGTTTTAGAATCAATTCGTGTATCACCAATATCTGGATTAATTCTAAGTGTTGAAGTTTCTCCAAATATAAATGGAGAATAAATCTCATATCCTTTATACATCATTACCATGTTTTATGTTCTCCTTTTTCTTCTTCTATACGACTTATTTCTTCCATCTTTCGATTTATTAACTTGTATTATTCCTGCTCCTTTTTGAACGTATCTTGAAGAACCAACTCTCATTAGTTTTCCATTAGAATACAAAATGAAAACTGTGTTTCCACTACGATAAGCACGAAACAGGATAAGGCAAGTTTTACACCGCCTTATTTAGTTCCGCTTTTACCGTATTTTCTTTTTCTTGTACGCCATGCTTTTCTTGCACTAGCACTTCTTGCTTTCTTAGTGTAAGTCCTTGACTTTTTCCTTCTAACTTTTCTTTTTGCCATAATTAAATTACTCTCCCACAAAAACACTTCAATGATTTCACTCTTAGAAAGAAAGTTGGGGTGAACCATTCTTTCTTTCATTCGAGAGTGAAAAAACCTTTTAATGTATCAATTTTTTTGTACATAAGTTAGTGTACAAACTACTATATAAAACTATCTACACAAGGTGTGCATAAGAACTACATAAGGTTTTTTGTATAATTTATTTTTTGAAATAAAAAATAAAACAAAAAATGACGACCACCAAAACAATCAGAGCAATTACATTACTCAAAAAAGGAACAGGTCGAATCAAACCAAAAAAAGTAAAAGAAGCAAACAAATAATCCCCCAAATCAAAACCCCCACTACCACTAGGAATCAAAAAAATTGGTTTAGTAACCTTATAACCCCCAGCACTAAAAACAACACTAGCTCCACTTAAAACAAAATTAGTCTTATCATTCACGACAATCAACAATTTGTAGTCAATCGTTTCCCCAACAAGAATACTGGAATTCCAGTCAAGAGGAATCTTTACAATTTCTTTCACTCCAAAACTGGGCGTAGCACAAAAATCGTGAATATCAACAGCACCAATATTCTTTACTCTCAAATTCAACTCGCTTATTTTTCCAAACTCATAATAAACAATCAAATCATCCCCAACAGGTTCAATTAACTCAAAAGCAATTACTAAAACATTCTCGTCAACATTTATTTCACCAACAACAGAAAAAACATTAGACAAACCAAGAGACAAAAAAAAGAAGCCGAGTAAAACAATTAATAATCTATAAACAATCTTCATACTTTTTTTTTCACCCCAACATAAATATTTTTATTTAAAACTCATAATATGAAGTAAATCATGAACACGAACAACAGAATACTAAAAAACAAGAACAAATACTTGCTCTTAAACAAAAACAATAACAACAAATTAATCACCCACAAAATAATGCTTAAAAACATCCATAAACTAATTCCTAGACCGCTAACTTCTTGTTTCAAGGAATCAAACAAACCAGTAATGACTGGAGTTTCAACAACATTTACTTCGAAGAAAAAAGTTTTTTCCAAAAAACCATCTGATAGTTTTACGTTGCATAAAAGTTTTTCTCTCACGTTCAAGTCTCTAGCATAAACATTTAATCCAAATTCTTTTTCTCCAAGAGCATCAAAAGTAAATGGTTCGTCTAAAACAAAGTAGTCTACACAATTTGGGCTAATAATGAAGTCTATGGGTCGAGCAATATTTAGGTTGTTGTTTGTTAGGAAACTGTATTCTGTGAAGTCGTTTTCTAGGACATTTAGGGTTATGCTTGGGTCTGTTGGAGAAATAATCGTGAACGAGTTTGTGTCAGAAACTGGGTTGTCTCCTCCTCCTCCGCCTGCGTTATCTCCGCTTTGTTCTTGAGAATAAAAACTAAGAATGTTTGATAGGGAGTTGCTTGCTCCGTCTATCGCAGTAATGTTTAGGTCGTTCGTGTTGTTTCCGATTAGGGTTGTTAGGATGTATGTGCATGACCATATTGTGCCTGTGTTTGAACAATCACTCAAACTTGCAGTCGTAATCGTACTATTCAAACTTATTATTATTGTTGTTAGACTTAGGTCGTTCACGTCAAATGAAAGAATACTTGAAGGAGTTGAAGAACCACTCACAGGACTAATACTATAAATTACAGGATTTGTTTTATCTAACAAAGCATAAGTTGTTCCTGTGTTAATCCATCCTGCATTGTTAACAAAATTATAGTCTAAAACATAATTACCGTCTGTTGCAAAGAAAACGTTGTTGTCTGCGTTAAAGTCTTGCCATGCTCCCCCATCTAAACGATATTGGGCTAACAATTTTCCTGATATGCTATAATTAACATCAAAAAATATGTTAAAATCTGTGTTAAACCAAGTGTTTTCGTTATAAATGTCTACTTGTGTTGCGTTCACGTCTTTTAATCCATAAGTAGTAAAATTCGTGTCGTTTCCTGCTAGGTCTCTTAGACTTACTTTTATTTCGTTATTTCCATCTTGAGTGAACAAACAATACAAATTGTTTCCGAGAACGTTCATGTCTAGCCAACCAGTATTATTTACATCACATCTAGCAAAGTCTTTTCCACTAACATTCCAGTCCACATTGTTAATTATTAGGTTTGTGTCAGAGTTTCTCCAAGTGTTGTTATTGTCTATGCTAACAAAAGTTGGCGAAGTAGAATCTGTTAATCTAACTATTTGCCAATTAGTATCACTTAAAGTATAAGTGACTAAATTTCCATCTGTAATAAATAATCCAATATTATAGTCTATGTTCCAATTCAAGTCAATGGTACTATTTTGGTCGTAACTAAAATTAGTTCCATTATAATCCCATTTCCAATAAGTAATAAGACTCGTTCCAGTAGATAAATCATTAAAATCAAATGTGCTTCCTGTTGTAGTATAATTAAAATCTGCTGTTAATACACCAATCGCAATATAACTTGTTTTAGTAGTTTCAATATTCCCAGCTACGTCAGTTGAAT
>Ga0307928_10002690_pt1 | contig 13649 bp, 15 predicted proteins | sample AceLakmetagen232_FD_201815 | JGI IMG/M metagenome (GOLD analysis project Ga0307928, IMG submission 201815) | Saline water microbial communities from Ace Lake, Antarctica - #232 | ecosystem: Environmental > Aquatic > Non-marine Saline and Alkaline > Saline | place: Antarctica: Ace Lake... | reverse complement strand
ACTCTCACTGGAGTTGGTGGAGGATATGGATCTTACATTGCTACTGGTGGAGCCGGAGGATGTGGTGGCGGTGGCGGTGGCAATGGCAACACTGGAGGATCAGGTTCGCAAGGATTTAACGGAGGAAATGCTTATACTGGTAATCATTATGTTGGTGGAGGTGGAGGTGGAAATGGATCAGTAGGTGGAAATGCAGGAGCCGCTAAAGCAGGTAATGGTGGAAGTGGAACTTCTTATTCTATTTCTGGAGCATCTCTTTCCTATGGAGCAGGGGGAGGAGGAGGAACACAATCTTCGAATACTTCAGATAAAGGAATTGGTGGTTCTGGTATTGGTGGCAATGGCGGATGTAATCTTGTTAATTGTATTCCAACTCAGGGAGCAAATGGAACAGGTAGTGGAGGAGGTGGAGGTTCAATAAGTTCATGTGGTAGGCAAGGTGGGCATGGTATCGTTATTATAAGATATGTTACTGCAGATTTTGGAGAATGTACTGGAGGAAGTGTTACAACTAGCGGAGACGATACTATACACACTTTTACGAGTGGTGGAACTTTCACTGTCGTTGAAGCAATCACAACAGACATCAAATCAATCAACGGAGTTGCTTATGCAGATATAAAATCAGTAAATGGCTTAGCTATAGCTGACGTAAAATCATTTAATGGGTTAGAATAAAAAACTATGAATCAAAGTTCAATAGAATTTATTTCAATATTGGTAGCAGTCTCTGGATTGTTAGGTTGGTTATTAAAACAAGTGATAACCTATTTTATAGAATCTTCTAAAGAGAAATCTTCTTATATTGAAAAACTAGTTGCTGGTAACCAAAAAAATATAGAGGAATTTGTTAATACGATAAATCACCAAAGAACGAAAGACAGAGAAATGCAGGGTAAAATTAATGATTCATTGCAGGATTTAAAATGTGAAATATCAAACACAAACAAGATCAACGAGAAAGTATTTAATTTTTTATCAACCAAATAAAATATGGCTGAGAAGTGGGATAAAATAGAAAATAAAGATGGGTTTTATATAACTGTAAATTTGCCTACAACGCAACCACAGACTGCAGGCAACTATGGAATGTTCTTCACAGCTTATCGATCATGTGAAATTATGCAGGTTTCAGAAGTTCATGCGGTGGCCGGATCAGACGGAGGAGCGGTAACACTTGATATTGAAAAGCTAACCGGAACAACAGCTCTTGGCTCTGGAGATTCTGTTTTAGCAGCAGAGTTTGATTTGAAATCAACAGCTAATACGGTAGTGAGAAAAACTGGAGTTGCATTGTCAGCTAATAGAGGTTTAGTTCCGGGAGATAGACTTGCTCTAAAAGACACAGGAGCATTGACAGATTTGCAGGGAATCCAAGTAACACTATATTTTAAATTTAGAAAAAGAGGTAGCTACTTATAATAAAAAAATGCCAACAATTACAAAAGATAATAAAATAATATTTGATGCGGTAGATTTTCTTGCAGGTACAAATCCTCAATATGGTAGTTCGACAAGTGGTATTCAAAAAGTTAGTAATGGATTAGCTTCGGCTAGAAGTTTTGATCCATATAGAGAATTTGGATATGCATCCCCCGGATTTAATCCTACAGATTTAACAAACGTGGCAGCAATAGATAGTACGCAGCTTAATTGTGTAGTTAACGGAACTTTTGGATATTCAATAGGTGGAACAAAGGTCCATCAAATAACTTTACTTACCAATATAATAACAAATAGTGGTGGAACATTTCCACATGCAGTCACTCCCGGAAGTGGAGTTCCAATCCTAGAAGATACAGTAGTTTATAAGATCGGAGCGGTATCATATTTGTTCTATTCATGGTATGGTGGAACTGACGGTGACATTGGAAGATATGATTTTGCAACAACGTTTGATGACGATTTTATGTCAACAGTTCCAGCAAACGCGGCTTCTTTCAACAAGTTAAAACCGATGCCATTAATAGTTGGTGACGATGACGTTCTATATGTTGCCGATGGAAATAAGGTGCATGGGTTTGATGGGCAAGAGGGAGCAAACGGAACTTTATATAAAGATGTTTTTAAAGTAGCAAGTGAGTATGAAATAACAGGGTTTGCAAGGATGGGAGATAAATTGGCAATATTTGCCACGACAGGAAGTTCGCTTTTTTACCTTGGTAAATCAATATGTGTGATTTGGAATTATCTAGACTTGGACCCAGACGAAATAATAAATTTAGATGACAATTATGTATCCGCACCGTTTGAATATTACGGAACGATTGGATGCTTCACATACGGTAGAACGATAGACAAAACAGCTTCAAATAAAAATTGTAAATTAAAAATATACGATGGAACAGTATTTGATACTAAAGCAATAAATATTGGAAATTCTCCGGTGGTTGGTGGAGTAGACGTAACAGACAATATTATTTACTGGAACTCTGATGGAAAAATATATTCATTTGGAAGTCCATTCGGATATGAATCTAAATTAAATCAGATAGCAGAGGGAATAGGAACATCGTCTGGATTTATAAAAACTCTTACACTAAGCAGTCAAATTGCTTCATCAGGAACGACAACAAGCGGAGGGATGCAGACATTAAATAGCAATTATTACTTTCAAAGTTCTTTCTCAACATCACTAGCTATGCCATCTTGGCCAGCAGGGAAGAGAGGAAAGATAAAAAGCATTGTAACAAATTTTGCCAAGATCAATGCTGCCGGAAGAACATTGTCTTTGCAACTTAAAGATAATGAAAAATTACTATCTACATTTTTAACAAATAAATCAGCTGTAACTGCAGACGATTTGATAACAAGAAATGAAGATGTCCATGAAAAATTCAACAGTTTAAAATTAGTTGGAATTTGGGATTCAGGAACAGCAGCAACAGCCGCGCCAATTATAGATAGTGTTGAAGTAGAATTTGAACTAACAAACGATACAAACGATTAAAATAAAAACATGAAAAGCTATACAACCCTTCGAAATTTATATGGTAGTCTCACAAACGATACAGGTAATACAAATTTAACATTGGGAGACCAATTGATGAACGATGACTACAGAGCGATTGTGTCCGTAAAGGACTGGGCTTTTTTAGAACGTCTCAGAATACTTAAAACAAAAGCAGCAACTCAATTCATAAATCTTCCATACGACTGTGATCAGGTTAGATCGGTATCAGTTATTTTTGGAAGCACAACATATACTCCACGACTAAGCCCAAGTAAAGCGCATTGGGATAAATTAAATTATTCAACATACACCTCTGACGTTCCAGAGTGGTATTTTGTTTATTCAGGACAACTTGGTTTGTGGCCGACACCGATAACTGCAGGCAACACAATTAATGTTAATCAGAAATCTAGAGTGATTGATTTATCAGTTGCAGATTATGCAACCGGAACAATTGTCTCGACAGTAACGACAGCCGGAGTCACAACAGTAACCGGAGACTCAACAGTCTGGACTGCTCAAATGGTTGGAAGATATATTCGGATCACTTATATAGATACTGCGAATACCGGAGACGGTCTATGGTATGAAATAGCCGGAGTCACGAGCAATACAATAATGACTTTAGTCCGCGCCTATGGTGGAACTGCAATCACAGCAGGAACCGCAGCATATACAATCGGACAGATGCCATTATTACCAGAGGCATATCATGACATGCCACCTTTGCATGCAGCAGGTTTATACTGGTCAAAAGAAAACGATAACCGAGGACCAGCATTTTTAGCACAGCATGGTTCATTTGGGGATGGCGGAGGTTTGCCAACAGGAAGAATTGCAGACCTAGTAAAGAACTGGTCATCACCAACTACAAGTTTTGTTATTGATGACGGAGAAAGAGAAAACACAATAAATCCAAACTTAGTAATCTCACTTTAAATAAATGCCAGTAACACCACAGTCAATAAAAAATACAAAAAATTATTATTCTAATTTATTCAAAGGAATTGCAAATCCGATTGATACTATTAAGAGTGGTATAAGTTCAACGTTCAATAAATTAACAGCTCCACCTCCAGCAGTTCCAAATAGTTTGCTAACACCAGAGGCCCAAGCTAATGTTGGTTCTTTGCCACCAGTATCAAGTTCAATAACAAGCCCAACACCAGCGCCAGTAGCGCCGACACCAGTAGCACCGGTTAATCCTCAATTTAATATAGCTAATAATAATCAAGCACCAACTTCAACCCCAACTCCAACAAAACAAATATACAGAATAGGAGCGGATATTTATGATGCTTCAACAAACCAGAAAATCCCAGACGTAGCAACTTTAACAAGAGACTATGCAGGAGCGGCAGAAGTAGATGCTCCGGCCACTCCCGGTGGAGGAAAGATTAATCCAGCGACAGGAGGAGTCACACCAGCTGTACCAACAGCTCCAGTTGTTCCGACAGCGCCAGTAGCTCCTGTGGTTCCAGCGCCACCGACACCACTCGAAACAGCTGAAACAGACTATGAAAAATCACTTCAAATAACAGACGAAGAATTAAAGACAGATGAAGAGCTATCAAAAGTTTTAAGTTCGACAAGACTCGGCATAGCAGGTAAGGAGGGCCAAGGGAGAAATATTCCATTATCTTTAATAAGAGGGCAACAGGCCCAATTAGAAAAACAAGGTTTATTATTGTCAGAACCATTAGCAGATAAACTCGCAAGACTTCAAGCGAAGAGAACAGCATCACTCGAGGCAAGTAAATTCAGATTAGGATTAGAGTCAAGCAAAGTAACAGATGCTAAGGCAGAGGCTAAAGAGGCAGCTAAACCAATCACTCTTGCTAAGGGAGCAAAATTGGTAAGTCCGACAGGAGAATTTATTGCTGAGAATGCAGAAACTGTAGGTCAATCGTTTACGGATGTATATGGCACAGGATCAATAGGTGATTATAATTTTTATGCGGCTCAAGAAGAATCTGCCGGAAGAAAACCAGTCAGCTTTAACGAATACCAAAATCTTGATGCTAATAGAAAACGAGATGTCAATACGTTCAATCAAATTTTACCCGGATCAACAATAACTCCTGACGAATTGTCACCATTAGCAAAAGCAGTCTACGATGGCACGATTGGATTAAAAGATATTACATCGACACAGAGGGCAGGAATTGCGCCAGAGTTAAACGCGGTAGGATACACCAAGGCGATCACCGGAGAAATGAAAGCAACAGTAAACTTTATTGAGGGTGGCATGGATAAATTATTGACACTCTGGGATGACGTACCGGGAATTTACAAAGGATTGGTTCAAGGAACTTTTGGGGAAAAAGTAGGAACAAAAATTGATCCAAAGGTTGCAGCATTTAAAGCACAGGTTGGTATTATTGGAATGACTCTAACAAGGATGTTTGAAAAGGGAAGAATATCAGATCAGGACAGATTATTTTATCTCAGTTTAATGCCAAATCTTAATATGAATAAAAAGACTACAGTAGCAGGAGCCAATCAACTCAAACAAGTTTTAAATGATAAGATCTCGGAATTATCTTCTGGGCTTAAATCTCCAGAGGTAAATGCGTCTGGCGAGGGATTTGCTGAAGAATGGTAAAAACAAAAAAATGACAACAGTATTTGGAACAACTCAAAATAAAACGCAAGCGCTTGATCCGAAAGTTAAAGCGCTTGCTTCTTCTATTCTACAACATGAGAGTGGTGGAAATTATCAAGCTAAAGGAGGATCAGGAGAATTTGGCGGTTATCAATTTATGCCAGCGACATGGAAATCGTGGTCAAAGAGACACCTCGGAATTGATAACGCAGAAATGACAGTAGCAAATCAAAACAAGGTAGCTTATAACCAGATTAAGGAGTGGAAAGATAGCGGACTAAATCCGGCACAGATAGCTTCGAAGTGGAATAGCGGAAGAGAAAATGCCTATAAAGAAAATTTAAAAGGAGTTAATAAATCAGGGGTGGCTTTCAACGTGCCACAATATGTTAAAAGTGTTTCAGCAATTTATAAAACAAAAATTGGTTCAGCATCAAATAATATTGCTTCTTCGATAGTTCCAAAATTATCTCCAAGACAACAATTAGATCAACAGGCCCAAGAACAATATAAACCAACATTCACTCCGCAGACAGAGGGAGAGAGTCCAGTTGGCGAGGCCTTGAAGACTGTAGGAAACGTTCCTAAGTCTGCTTTTAATTTTATCAAAGGAATAATTGATTTTATGAATCCGGTTAGTACATTCGGAAAAGTAAAAGAGGCGGTGACAGAGACCAGAAAATTCGCACAAGAAGAGGGAGGATATGGAGCTGCAGCAAAAGCAATTGTAACAGGCCTACCAAAGGCTACTTATGAATCAGTAGTTCCGGAAGCTGGGAAGTCCTTAATTGGCGCTGGGAGAGCGAAACTAGCAGGAGACGATGAAACAGTCACAAAAGAACTAGAGAATGTACAGCGAGCCATTACAAGTGACCCAGTAGGCCAAATAGCGCCATTCTTGATAGCAGGAAAGGGATTGGCTAAGGGATTAGACAAAGCAAAGGTAACAACTGGAGCAAGCAGGGCATTTGATACCGGAATAAGTAAGATTGGAAGAACTGTCACAAAACCAGTTGGATCAGTATTAGGTGGAGCAAAAAGACTTGCCGGAGGAAGTGCAAAATTTACAACTAGTCAAGCCACTGGACTTCAACCGGATACTATTAGTCAGATATTAAAAACACCAAAAGAATTTTCAAAAGCTAAAAAAGGTACGATCACAAGAGAAACTGTTGGAAGAGAAATCCAGTCAGTTTTATCAAAACAAAGCGAGGCATTGAAAGAAACAGGAAAGGCTTATAATCCTATTAGAAAAAGCACAACCAAAATAAAAGTATCATCAGACTGGTTGGACAAGACAATAAAAGATTCGACAAAACTCAAACTAGAAAAAGGAAAATTTAAAACAAGCGGTGCAGCTAAATTACGAGAGGCTTCGGATGTTCGAGCTACGCAGCATTTATACGATTTATGGAAGCCAATATTTAAAAAGGGAGAAATGACATCAGCAGAATTTTTAAATTTCAGAACAGATTTATCAAACCTTTCTAAATTTGAAAGACAAATTGGTAAGAGCAAACCTGTTGAATTTATGGCAAAAGAGATCCACAACAAATTAAACAAAGAATATCGGTCACAAGTGAAAGGTCTTGAAAAACTTGACACAGAATTTGCTGGCAGAATAAGCGAAGTAAATAGACTGAGCGAGGGCTTGGTAAATAAATACGGAGAACTAAAACCAAATGCTTTTGATCAGATTGCTAACGCAGTAGGAAAGACTTATAAGAAAGGGCAGTTGTTAGCAAGACTCGAAGAACTAGTTCCGGGCATCACGACTAAACTAAAAATATCAAAGGCGATAACTGATATTGAAAATGCGAGTGGAATAAAAGTTGGAACATATAGTAGAACCGCGCTAACCGGGGGAGCTTTTGTTTTGGGTGGACCAGTTCAAGCTATTCTAACCGCAATATTAACATCCCCAGAATTAGCAGTTCCATTATTAAGAGGAGCCGGACTTTTAACAAACAAAGTGGCAGTTGCAAAAATTTTGAATACATTAAGTAATAGTGGAAAGTTTATTGGAAAGGCAGCGAATAAAGAATTGATACCGGGGAAGAAAACAACAAACCTAGGAAAACCAGTTATACCGGAAATAAAAAAACCACCAGTTCCAAAATTTTTTGAAAAAGAGGTTAAAAATAAACCAGCTCTCACGATAAAGAAAGCAAATGCGCTTACACCAAAAAAAACAGTAGTTAAAAAATTAACAGGTTTTAGTGAATTTTTAAATAAAGAAGCATCAAAGAGAGTGAACGTAAAAAAGACTAACCTCGGTAAACCGATTAAACAAAAAAATTAAGCATCCTTGGACAGCTTTCTGGGTGATAGCAATACTGGCAGCTGTTTTATCGCAGTACGGAACAATTGAGGGTACATTGCTTATTTTTGATTTATTCGCAGCAGTAATCATCTATAAATATTTGACTTCTTTAAATGGATAACGAAGAACTAAAACAAATATTTAATTTTGATTGGGAAATACCAATAGCCCTTAATCATTTATTTTGGAACGGAAGACCGGACAATTGGAGTAATATAAAAAATCACGGTTTAAGATTATCTCAATCTTTTGCCATGCATGCATTAGACTATAGTCAGTTCGGATTGAAAGGACACAATGGATTGGATATAGCAGCGACACAGGACACACCAGTTGTTGCTCCGATTAGAATGTGGATAGCAGAAACAGTTAGAGATAATGAAGACATGGGATACGGAAACTCAGTCTGGGCCGAGAGCGAAACTGTAAAGCTAAATGGAGAGAGTTATAAAATGCAGTTAGTTTTTGGACACCTGAGTATCGTTCTTGCAAATGCTGGCCATTGGGTAGAGAAAGGAACTATTATTGGCTACGTTGGAACAACAGGGTTCAGTACCGGGCCACACTTGCATCATGGAACTAGACCGATGATGATCGTAGATAACAACTGGCAATATATTTTTCCGGGAAACGGATATGGAGGATACATTGATCCTCAAATTTTCTTGCCTCACATGGTCTGGGATTATAAAGAATTAATTACTTTGGATAAACTTATGGCAGAGCTTGAAAAGAAAATTATAATCGAGGGAGAGGGAGTCGGAAGAAAAGGAATAATCGTAAACGGAAAATTGCGCGAGATAAAAAAAGGAAGAGAGGGCGATGCTTGCCTGTACGTTTTAGCAAATAATAAATTAGGAAAAACAATTAACAGTCAGGCATTTGATGAGATAGAAAAAGATGTAGATTTTTAATTATTAAATATAAATAAATGTTTAACGCAATAGCTACAATTTTAAAGTCAGCGAGCAAATTGGTTTTTGTGATGATTGCCATAACAGTTTGCATTGGATTTTTCTTCGGAAAACTTGAATCACAAGACTTCATGGTTTTGGCAATGTCAGCTTTTACTTTCTACTTTTCTAATAAAGGAAATACAAAAGAACCGTTTGCAGGCAAATAACTTATCCACAGGTAAAGTTTAAATAAAATTATTAAAAGACACTTACAAAAATAGGTGTCTTTTTTGTTAATAAAATCAAGGGTTTTAGGATAGTTGACAATAGCGACAGGTTGCTATATAATTAAGATAGGTTAAAAAATTAAAACAAAAACAAAATGAACAAGCATGCAAGAGGTTGGAAATACTACCAACCAAGACCACTAACAATAGGAGAGTTAATTTTATGCGGTGGCATTATAACAGAGGTTAAAATTAATAAATAGATATTATGTTAACAAAAAAAGAACAAGAGGAAAGAGATGAAATGATAAATGATAAAATCAGAGTTGAGATATTAGAAGAAAATAGAGAGGAGGTGAATGAGAATGACTAAGAAAAAAACAACAAAGGCAGTCGTGAAAGTGGAACAAGCAACAGAGGCTTATAAAACAAAAGGTAAGTATAGTTTAGTTCCATCGCCACTAAAAGATAATCAATTGTTATTCGTATTACAAAAAACCCCAACAGAGCATGTTCACAATAGACCGGGCAAGGGTGGAAAAAACTTTGATTATGTTACAGGGGTTTATATTAAAAAAGTTTTAAATCATGTGTTTGGATGGAGATGGGATTTTGAAGTAAAGGATCATGGAAAAGAGGGCGGTCAAGTTTGGGTGCTTGGTAGATTGACAATTAAGAATGAGAAGTTTGCGCCAATAATTATTAAAGAACAATTTGGTGCGGCAGATGTTAAAATTTTAACAAACGGAAAGGGAGCAGTAAGTTATGGTAATGATTTAAAGTCAGCCAGCACAGATGCTTTAAAGAAATGTGCTTCTGAACTTGGCATAGCTTCTGATGTTTATGGGAAGAATGAATTTAAGGCTATAGGAGCTAAAATTGATAATAATGATACAAACACACATGTCGTGCCGAAAACAACCCCCAGCAGGCCCACAGCAGCAAGAAAGGCTACTACAAAGAGCCATCTGGACCAGTTAAAAGCTAAATTGTTTAAGATGGGAGCTAAAACAGAAAAACAGGCAATAGCTTTGCTTGAAAAGAAAACAGGTCTTGTCTGGAAAGACTTCAAGAACAAAACACCAAAACAAACACAGATAGCATTTAATAAATTATTAATGAAGTAAAAAACAGGTGGCGGATATGGTCACATACATATCCCATTGATTAGGCTTCACCTCCCCATCATGCCCGCGCCACCACTTATTAAAAATTTTATGGCAAAAGTACAACCAACAAAAGTAACTGAACTTTATAAAGGAAAAATCAAAGTTGCTTTTTATGAGAAATCACATCGATACCTTATTAACGAAACAGAGCGACCATTGTCAGTCACAGCATGCACCGGAATAATAGATAAGAGCAGACCTCTTATTTATTGGGCAACAGGATTGATGGAGGACTACTTGAAAAACATTAAGCCGGGGATGATTACATTAGACGATATTGATGAAGCGAAGAAACAACACACGATCCGAAAAGAAGCTGCAGCGACATCAGGAAGCAAGGTTCACGAATGGGCCGAGCAATACATCATGCACAAACTCAAGAGAATAAAAGAGTTGCCAGAGATGCCAACAGAAGAACCAGTAAGACTTGGAGTGATGGCATTTCTGAAATGGGTAGACGAGCATAAGATTAAATTCCTAGATACTGAATTACTTGTTTATTCTAAGAAGCATAAATACGTTGGCTTGATGGATTGTAAGTTCACGATGGGAGGAAGCGAGAAACACAAGATAGTTCATGCCGGAGACTTTAAGACCAGCAAGGCAGTTTATAATGAGATGCGCTATCAAGTTTCAGCTTATCAAGAGGCAGACGTTGAAGAAAGCGGAGAGGTTTATGGATCAAAGTGGATATTAAGATTTGATAAATTGACCGGAGAGTTTGAAGCGCATGAATACGGTGATCACGAGAAAGACTTTAAAGTTTTCTTGGCCTGTCTAGCAATTAAGACCAGAGAAAAAGAGTTAAGTAAATATTAATAAGTTATCCACTTGACTACTGCCGACAGCTTGCTATAATTAAGATAGATTAATAATTTAATCATTAAGGCTATATGCCAAAAAAATTATGTTTGGAAAAGACAACAAAGAAGACAACAAAGAAGAAGAAAAAGTTGAGAAATTAAAAGCTCACTTTATCAAGAGAATTTATAAAGTAACTGTTCAAAAAATAGACACTTATAGTGAGCCTGTTACTGAATACACTAACCTTAAAACAAAGGATGAAAATGATGAAAATGAATATGCTTATTTGCAAACAGGTGTCATGAAAGAAGTAGAGAAAGACGAAAAAACAGTTTATGAGCAAAAATTTGAAGAGGGTGATTTGGATGTAAGAGAATTGACATTGTGGGCTAACAGAGTTAAATAGTTTAAACTTGAGGGGTGGCCGGGTAATGCTGGCCACTTCCTCAAAAAATATTAAAATAATTTTATGGCCAAAAAAAGAATGTTCAGTTTACAAATAGTAGACACAGATGCATTCCTAGAAATGCCACTATCCACTCAAGCGCTATATTTTCATTTAGCAATGAGAGCAGACGATGACGGATTTGTAGACAACCACAAAAAAATAATGAAAATGATAGGGAGCGCGGAAGATGACTTCAAGGTTTTATTAACAAAGAGATTTGTTCTTGGATTTGAAACAGGAATAATGGTTATCAAACATTGGAGGATTAATAATTTAATAAGAAATGATAGATATACTGAAACAACATATATTGAACAAAAAAATAGATTATTAATAAAAGAGAATGGATCATATACAGAGCTTGATTGTGATAATAAAAATGGAATAAAAAAGATAAAAAAACCAAAATGGCTGAAAGACAGACAAGATGCATTAAAAAATAGCTCACTTCCGTATAGTTTTAACTATAAAATTCGTCAAGAATTTAATGGAAAGATATGTCCAATTTGTAATTGTGAAATGCGCGGTTATAAATATAGTGATAATAAAAGACCAACGATACAACATAACATACCAATATCAAAGGGAGGCAAACATGAAGTAGAAAATATTTCCGTTATTTGTAGAAGTTGTAATGAAACAATAAGCGATCAAGAAACAGACGAGCTTAATAATAAAGAGGTTATTGATGTTTGGAACACAATCGGCAACCAAATGGCACCACAGGTTAGGTTAGATAAGGTTAGATTAGGTAAGAATAATATAGCTTCGATTAGTTACTTGAAAAATATACCAAAAGAAGATATTGAAGAATTAACAGAAAAATACAAGGTAGGAAATAAATTTATTTTAGATCGAGCAGAGGATGTTATAGACTACTGCGAATCAAAAGGAAAGGCATATAAGAACTACAAGGCAGCCCTGAGAAACTTTATAAAAATGCATATTAGAAAAAACCCAACTGAAATAGTAGTAAAAACAAAAACATTTGAATCAGGAGAACGTAAAGTAAGAACCCCGGAAGAGCAGAAATCAATAGATGCTAAAATTAAAAAAATAAGAGATGGATTGAGTGATAAAATGTCAATGAAATAATATTATTATTTTTAAAAAGTATGACACAAGAAACTTTATTCCAAAAAAAACAAACACAAGAGAAAAAAATTTTGAAAGAACTGATAAAGAAAGACGGAGCATGGATCAACGGCCAGTTCTTTCTAAAAATCATGATGATCAGTCAATATCATCGAGCAATACATAATTTAATTAAGCATAGAGAGCGGTACAATTACACCGGGCAAATAGAGCCATCAACTTTTAAAGACGAGTTCGGTTTTAAATCATATCGCTTAGTATAAAATATATGGAAAAAGAAAAAGAGAAAAAAATTGAAGATTTAATCTGCGGCGAAAAAAAGGAATACATTAGAAAAAAGTTTTTTAGCCAGAAATTAGGAGAACTTGTAACCGAGATACAATCGAAAAGAGAAATAACAGAAGAAGACCAAGAAGAACTAATGATATTTTTATCAGAAATTGAGTTGCAAGATAAAAGAAATGTTAAATTGCTGCTTGATACTTTTGGTGGAAAAATAGTTGGAGAAGATGATGTTAAGCCTCCATCAGTAGCAGAATTAACCACAGGGATAAGCGACAAGGAATGGCGCGAGAAAGCTGACAAGATTATTCAGTTCATAAACACAACCCTTGATGAATTGAGAGTAGTGATAAACGATTCAGAACAGAAGAAAAGAATACCAAAGAGCTATTGGTTAGACACATCAGTAAAGTTCCTAAGCTATCAGGGAATTATTGATAAAGACATAGTTTATAAAAATCAATTATATAGATCTCAAATTACAAGATTTATAGACGAGCATGGATGCAGTAGAGCCGAGGCAGAGGAAAGAGCGCGGATCACAAAAGATTATTCAGATTACAAAGAAGTAGCTTGTTTGAAAGAAAGAATTGAGAGGTTTGAGATGCTTGCCAAAAAATATGATGCTAAGTGCTAGAATAATATTAATAATAATTTGTTTGTTTTTTTGGGAAATATATTTTGCTGCCATTAGTTATCCACCAGTAGAAGTTAAACCGGAAGAAATGAAGATCGTGAAAGTAGAGGAAGTCAAATATTACGCAACCGGAACTGCATCATGGTACGATTATAAACTAGAGGGGATTGAGTGGAGCAAAGACCATAATACTGCGGCATCGAGGACCTT
>Ga0307928_10002689_pt1 | contig 13650 bp, 31 predicted proteins | sample AceLakmetagen232_FD_201815 | JGI IMG/M metagenome (GOLD analysis project Ga0307928, IMG submission 201815) | Saline water microbial communities from Ace Lake, Antarctica - #232 | ecosystem: Environmental > Aquatic > Non-marine Saline and Alkaline > Saline | place: Antarctica: Ace Lake... | reverse complement strand
AATGAAACAAATGTACCTTCTATTTCAGAACTATCAACTGCTTCTTTTCTCATATATGGGTCAGTAAATAAATCGATGTTTCCTATATTTTTTGTTAACCCCTGTAGTTCCCCTATCACTCTATTCGCCTCATTCGACTTTTCCATTAAAGACAAATCGTTGCAAAAACTTTTCATATCTGGTAATGGATTCGGCATAAAATAATCGAATTCTATTGATTCTCTATCAAAAGTAGCCCAACGTCTTATTAATTTTCCCGACTTACCATTAAATTTTGTAGTATCCATAAAGTATTATAATAAGGTATAGTATTTATATCTTTCTATTTTTACAATATTAAAGGTTACTTAGATATTGCTTTAATTGTTATATGTTAATATGCTAATAAACATATAACAGTGACACACTCCTTTTTCTATCTTATTAACGTTTCATATGGTAGGCGTTAATAAGATAGAAAGGTTTAAATAGTAACTATACTAATATATTATATGGAAAACGTTAATATAAGAATGGAACACAAAACAGAATGCCCACAATGCGAAAGTAAATCCATTAAGAAAAATGGCTCTCGTCAAACACAGAACAGGGGAAAAATTCAGCGATATAAATGTAGTTCTTGCTCTAAGAGGTTTACAAGAGATGACGGCTTCTTTAGAATGCGGAATCACCCTAAGAAGATCACAGCAAGTATAGATTTATTCTTCGGTGGGTTATCGACGAGGAAAGTCCAAGCACACCTTAAAGCGTTCTTCCCTCACAACTGTACGAATATGACCGTTTATAATTGGGTTATCAAATACTCTAAGAAGATAAGCAAGTTTACGGACGGATTAAAATTAGAAGTTGGCTCTGAATTACAAATTGACGAACAGGCTCATTTTAGAATAGGAAAGCAAAATTGGTTGATAAATTCTATTGATACCAAAACTCGTTTTGTTGTTGCTTCTAGCTTCCATGTTTCAAGGGGACGGATAGAGATTAAGGGAGTTCTTAGTATGGCGAAACAAAAAACACTAGACCAATTTCAAATAGTAACGTCTGACGGTCACAGAGCCTACCCACGATGCGTTAAGAAAGTCTTTGGATACAACAACAAGATAGGAAAACATAATGTCTTCCATAATGTCAAGAAGGGTTGCGACGGTAACGGCTTTAATGTTCCTATCGAGAGATTTCATAATAATGTAAGAGATAGAACTAAAATAATGCGTGGCTTTCACGGAAGCGTAGAAAGCGCCGACGCTATTTTGAAAGGTTACGTTGTTTATTATAATTTCGTTAGAAAGCATCAAGGGATTAACTGCTCCCCGTTTGAATTAGCGACGGACATTAAATTAAAAAATCCTAATCGATGGGTTGAGTTGATTGAAATGAGTTGTTAAAAGAAAATAAATCTATCTTAATTTCCTTATTTCTTTTTTTATTTTTTGGAGTTGTCCTTCAAAGAAGATAATAGTAAAGACAACTATTATAAAAACAGAAATAGCCAAACTTAAAACGAAATTTATTTTTAGTTCGTTAAAATTAGTTATCAAATATGTGGCAAATGAAGAAACTAATAAAATTATAATAATATTTAAATAATTTAGAAGTTTCTGATGTTTTAAATCCAAAATGTTTTTCTCTCTTTCAGCCTTTTTCATTTCAAGAAATTGAATCTACAAAATAAAACAATCCTATAAAAAAGATTACTAGCCCTGATAATGAGGTAGATAAAAAGTTATGAATTATATATGACGACGGGCTGTTTATACCCATCATTAATACTACTAATCCGAACATTGAGAATATAAATCCAAAAGATTTCTCAGAATCTTTATCTTTGAAAGGATATATCATTATGTCTTTAATACCTCTTTGTTTTTTATAGGTTTTTCTTCTTTATATTCTTTGTTATTCTTCATTTTGGTTTTTTAAACAATTAGCACCCGTTAACTATACAGAGTACCTATGGTTTGATCCGTCTCCGTATTCTTGGTGCATTGTTTTATTCATTTTGGGCGGTTGATCTTCCTCGTAAATCTTGTGTTTTGGTTTTGCTAGTGTTGTTTTGGGCGAGAGACGTGGTGGAAGTCTTGTGCGTCGTTCTTAATGATGTCACTATCTCATAGATTGCAAATGGTAATGTAATAAACGCTAACGCAAAGTTTGGCGATAGGTCTGATGGCATCCATACGAATATTGAGAAGAATATATTTACTGTTATTAATACGGATCCTAATATTACATGGTATAATTGTTTTTTAATCTGATCCTTCATGCTTTCACCTTCCCTGTAAAAGACGCACCTATTTTTATTCCTTCTAGTATTGCTATTTTATATCCTTCATAATTTCCTCCAACACAATAGCCCATAGGAAACATTTCTTTTATTTTTTTGTCTGCCAATTCTTCATATTCCTTATTAAAGTTTTTAGCCATTTTCTTTAATTAGACTCCTCCTTATTAAAGTCTGCTTTAACATTCCTGGAACCATGAAACTGCGTCGTTCTTTTAAATGCCCACAAAACAAAAAATATACCTAGACCTGCAATAATGACATCTAAGTGATTTAATATCCATCCGTTCTCCATAATAAACTGAGAGTATATCCCCCAAGCTCCTCCTGTATAAATTAAGCAAACCCCTGTTGCTAATTTAATGAATCTCTTAGTTGGAAAAGGTTTTTTACTCATCCTCATCCTCATTTTTAGATGTCGAGTCACTTGTTAACGCCGAAAAGATACATCCACCAATTATTACTACTATCCATAGAATTTTCATCCAGTTATCAAAGTGATCTCTAAGTGAAACTCCTACTATTCCAATTACAAATATAATGCCCAACTTCCAATTAAAATTCATTCTTTCACCTTCCTTTGGATAAGTGGCTCTGTTGCTGTTATTACAATAATCAATCCAATCAATAATACTACTGGTATTATCCAGAGTGGTCTAAATTCCCAAATCCACCAGTCACTTGCACAACCTGAAAAAGTATATCCAAATACATTCCTTATGCAACCTAATGTTATTACACTAATTGCTGTAAGATAAATGGCTGTCATTATTTCTATTATCTTCATGCTTGTGAATAAACCCATTTCATTATATTTATTTGTAAATAAGAGAAGATTGCTAATAATACTATTGCCATCCACATTTTATTCGTTACGCTAATACAGGGCAATACTGATATTTTAATTATGATTGCTATCATAATTATATATGGAGTACAAAGATTCCATATGAATGCTATAAACCTACTGTCCATTTCTAACCCTCTCATTAATCTCTTTAGTTATTTCTTCCAAAAAAGAATATCTCAATGACTCCGCCCTTTTATTTGGCTTTCTCAAATCAAAAACTAGTCTAGCCGCTTCTCCACTTCTCAAATCTTCTATAAAAATTTCTCCCTCTGATGCTACAATTATTTTATAATCAAAATAATGTAGCAGACTAGATTTATGCAATTCTCTTCTCATATCTCTTAACATAAATATGTTATTGTTTTTTCTAGATATTGATAGATTAAGGACTGTTTTTTTATGTATTGCGATTGTAGATGATATACTATATGGATCTGCTCTATGTATTATTACATCATTTTTAAACTTTGCAAAATCGCTGTGGTTTATCTCATCTTTAAAAATTACATTCTTATCTTTGAATTTTATCTTTCTTTCATTCTTAGATACGCTTTCTCCTATAGACACACACAAATTATCTAACCCACATCCGCTAGGCCCAACTATTATTATATTTGTTCCCCTCTTGGACTTATGTCTCTTTATTAATAACTCTGTTAGTTTTTTCATATCCATTTTATTCTGTCTCCCCACAATTCTCACATTCCCAACAATCATTTTCTTCATCCCAAACCCATGCTTTGTCACTACATTCACAACTTTCTATCTCTGCCTCACAGAATGGTTCACTCATCTTTATTCTCCTTAGTTTTATTCTTGTAACAGTTAGATTTAGGATTTTGGAAATACTTTTTACACTTCGTACAATGTAATACGCTTTCAATTTCAGTTGCTCTTAATTTGTTGTAACAAATTGGGCAATGTGCTTTACCTGTCTTTTTATTAACCGGAATCATATACATTTCAATTATCATCTTTCTTTCTCCCATTTAGTTTCTTGCAAAATTCTCTTATCTCATCCTGACATCCAGGAGAAAATGTTAAACATTGGTCATTATCTAAACACTCTTGCATAATCTTGGGAGTTATCATAATGCTCCAGTGCATCCATTGTCCATTTCTAACTTTGGCAACCCAGCAAAGTTCTACATCTGAGGAATTGTAAACTCTATAAACATCTTCATGCTTTTCAAATCTTAATCTAGCTTCCATTCTGTGACTCCTTATTTAGATTTAATTGTTTTCTCAAATAACTTTCTGGTGAATCCCACCATATCTTTCCATCGCTACTCTGCCATTGTTTGCACTCTTCTGTTAATGATTTTAATAATTTCTCCATATCGCTTACCTTAATTACCTCTGTTCCATTTTGTAGATGAATTACATCCCAAATATCTATTGGACAATTTCTTTCAATTCCCATTATCATCACCTTTCGTATTATTTAGATTCTGGGAACCCCGAAGGGTGTCAGCAGTTTTGTTACGGTCAGGCGAACTTCGGTACTGGTTTAGATCTACCTCTTCGTTTCCAGAACGATTGCAATTCGAGGTGACCTCCTTATCCGCTATAACGCTTTTTATTTGCTGACTGTGATTCTTACTCTTTAGATTAAGCGTCGTTAAATCCATTTTACTATAGTTTCTCCTTTAAATCCACGCTCCCATACAAACCAAGCATAAGCTACTGCTGATACTTTGTATTTATCAAACTGCCCATTCATAGCACAAGCTTGTCTTTTTGAGAATACATAAACTGTTTTTGGTGGATATTTCTTAAATAATTCTTTTCTCTTTTGACCCTCTAAAAATTGTAATTTTAAAAACATTGCAACCTTCGCTCCGTTTTCTGTTATCTCTAATGACTTTTCTATAAATTCTTGTGCAAATTTGTATGGTGGATTTGTTATTATGTCTCCATTCCAATAACCTTCAAATATTAAGAAGTCTACTTGCTCTCCTTCTCCTCTGTTTATTAAATCCGTTGCTCTAACTTCTTTCCCAAGTCTTAGCATCTCTTTAGAAAGATGACCTTCTCCACACGCAGGTTCCCATATTTTATTATCAAACTCTTCTGAAACAAATAAGGGTTTTATTGTTGCTGGGTCAGTAGCATAATAATCATCTTCTTCTCTATTGTGTTCCGCATGATTACTAGCACCAAGTGTAGCATAGGTACTTTTGTAATTTCCAGTCCAGTTCTTAGGCATCTTTCCTCCCATAGCACCAGATGGATTCGAACCATCGCACTTTGCCGCATGAGGGCAACGGGCTGACCAGACTGCCCCATAGTGCTATCATTTGCCGTCCTCCTCAAAGAACTCTACATTTATAATTGCTTTGTTATTACATACATCCATTAAATCTGCATGCATATATTCTTCTTCTGACATTTCTCTTATTGTTCCGTCTGTTAAAGTTAGTCTTGTCATTCTCATTTTTTCTTCTCCTTATTTTTACAACACTCTTCTGCTTCACTATGCCATTCATAATCATTCCCACATTCATCACATACCCATGAAACTGATTTTATTGGATTAACCATTATGACGACGCCTCCTGGACAACTGGCGACGCTTTATCTTTGCATTTTTTAGAACAGAATTGTTTTCCAGATGTTTGTATACATCCTTTTGATTTTATCCTTATTCCAACCCATTCTCTTAAAAATGTTTTTACTTTGTATTTCTCTCCCATCCTTATTCCACATGTATCACATTGCATTTTATTCATACTCATTTATCCACCTCCAACGACGGCTTGTTGATAGATCGGGAACTTCTTTTCTTTTGGTAGGCGTTAGCTTTCTCTCGACATTTATCGCAATTTGTATACCACTTTTCATCATCTTTATATTTGGATGTTGGGGCCCGACAATGAATACATTTATGTTGAGCCTTTACTCTTTCCATAAGTTTTTTGTTAAAAATGCTTTTTTGACAATCAATGCAATATGGACTAGACCCTTTCTTTTTAGTAAGTTCTTTTTTACCGCATAGCTCACATATTTTCCTTGGCATTATTTATTTTTTCCCAACCTTCGGCGTTTTTATCATAACCGAATTTTTAAATAAAGCTTCAAGTGCTCCTGGTAGATTCATTCTGTTAGTCCAAAAGTCTGAATGATCAAAGGCTCTAGTTGTCTCGCAAACTGGGCAGGAATAATAATCAAAGAGTCTCATACCTCCGGCTACCTGGGGACCTTCGTACTGGAAGTTCCTAGGTTTCTTACATTTGTTGCCGTGGCAGTATGCCACTTTCGGTGCGTGTACTTCGTCTGGACTCATGGTTGCTCCCGCCTTTTGTCTTTCAACTCTTTTTCAGCATTGTCTCTTCTTGTCGCCGCCTTATCCCTAGAAATTCTCAGCTCTTCACACTTCTGTAGTATCTTATACCCCGCGTCCATAATTCTCCTAGCGTCCTGCGTGGTTAAATAACTATCGTCCACTATGTCTTCGCATTCTTTTAGAAGCTCCTTCATCTGAATCTCGGCTACTGATCTTTCTGATTTCATGCTATCTGATATATGATTCATGTTTATCAATCTCCTGAACCTTCAAATTTACTTCGTTTATCTTTATTTCAGAAATCTTTTTTATCTTCGATAACTCTACAGCCTCTCCCTCTTTTATTATCACTTGAACATATCCCTTTCTTGTCTCGATAAAATATCCTTCGTTCTTCCCGTCGTTATATGCTACTTTTTTTATAATCATACTGTTTATAATTAACTAATGTTTAAATACTTTCGTCTTCATTTTATAGGGATGAAAGTTTAGTAAATCCCAACTGCCTTATTAAACTCTCTAACATCCTCCAATGTAAACTTTGAATCTTTTACTCTTATTGATTTTTTATTCACTCTTTCTACTAGGTTTAATATCTCTAGTTCTTTTATCACTACTGGCCTTATTGAAGTTGGTATTCTCCATTCAAATAAGAACTTCATCGCGTCTTTTGTACTTAGCACCGTCGCTGTTCCATACTTTTCTTTAAGCATGTGATGTATATAGTGATAAAACACGCAAGGTATTTCCTCTTTTTTGTTCATTATTTTATCCTACTAGTATTGGTTGCATGCACGTTTCTTTCAGAACTTCTATGTAATTGAATAGCTCACTGAAACCCAATAGCACCATCGCTACTACTGCACCGACTGCTATCAGCCTTATCAGATTCTTCCTTCCTCCGAACACTACGTTTATTATATTCCATGATCCATCTTCGTTTACTGGCGGATAGATTCTTTGCCAATCTCCTGTTAATGGTGTCCTGGATCTTTTCATATAGACTGTCTCGGTTATTCCTGGCGCACCTTTCGTCGGGTGGTATGTCATCTCTGACTTCACCGCGTCCCTTTCAATTCTATCTAAAAGAACTTGCTTTAATTTTTCAAACATTATTTAATTGTCCTCCTTTCATCTTATTGGAATATTACCTCTAGGTATCCGTTCTCTGGTTTATCTTTGAAATAGAATCTTGCGTACCAATCGCCCAGCTTAACCTTCTTTTTTCCTACCTTGCCCCTCTTGTATTTGTGATACTGGTGCTCCCTGATCTTTATTCGTTCTAGTTTGTCCGAGAAGTCTCCATCTGTTTTGTAGTCTAACTCTACATTGCTGAAAAGAGGAATCTCCACCATATTATTCTCTACGTCTTCCGGTGTAAATTTAATATACTTTTTCTTCTTTCTCTTTAACCATCCTTCTGCCTGGTGTTTTGGTAGCCACTTCTGATACCACCTTTGTTTTATTAGGAAGTTTGTTACCAGTCTGTTTAATATGAAGAACATAATGAATGGTAATAGCCCGAACTGTAGAATTATCATTAGAAATTCTCTTGTGTGAATATCTGCATTGTAAAATCCCTCAAATTTCCCATACCCATCCATGTCTCCGTCTAAAAATTTTACTAGATATGTTTTGTTGTCGCAAGTAAAATTTGCTCCCCCTACCCATCTTTTGTATTTGTTTACTGTTATATTCTTCCCGTCCACATCTGTGTACCACGACATGTTCAAATAATGTTCGTCTAGACTAACATTGCACTCTTCTGGATAACTCAGATCTGCCTCAAACCCGTTAATGAAATATGGATAATACATAAATCCTACCATTATTATAAGTAGAATAATAGTATGCGGTCCAAACCTGTTTTGTTTTTTTGCCTGCTTCTTCGCGCTGTCTCCGTTTTCCGGATATGTAAACTTGATCTTCGGTTTCTTCTTAGAGTAATCTACATCTACTCTAGCGTTCGCTGGCCATGTTCCATGTTTTTCTGCCATTTTTTATAATTACTCGCACACTGCGATTGGATCTCCGTAAATCTTACCTTTCTTCATAACCTTCTGCACTTCTGCCTCGGTTACGTTCTTTCCTTTTCTTTTCAGATAAGCTTTTGCTTTTTCTTCTTTCATCATTTTCCTCCTTGCTGATTTAGTTATCAATATCTTGAATCTCCCGGGCCCTCGCGCATGCTAGTCCTACTCCGAATCCTATAACTAACGTGCTCACTGCCATGTACGCCGCTGTATAATAATCGAACCCGTAAAAGATTCCTATTGTGCTAAATATTACGTTTCCGACTATCCCTAAAAATAATACTGTCCACACCATAATCAAATAATTTATCCGGCTTATTTCTTTCTTACTCATCTTTTCCTCCTATAAGTTTAGTTACGCTTCCCACGTGGGACGCACCTAATATTATTACTATTCTTTTTCCTGGGTTGTCCCTTTCTGATTTTAATATTTGATTTGCTATGTACAGATTTCTCATGTTGATTAAGAACTCGAATGCTGTTGGGTATCTTGATTTCATTTCTGTTAAGACCTCTTCTTCTTTTACCTTCTTCTTTACCGACTCCTTCTCAAATTCCAGGAGTTCTTTTTGGAAACCTTCTTGCTCCTTAATTGGAATCTTGCTGAATAGATCTTGGATTTTTAGTATTGGCATATCTACTGGCACGTAATCTAGTTTGTTTTCTAGGGCGTAGCTCAACGCTGCTTTCATGTCGCTTCCGTATGTCATTCCTTCCTCTTCTGCCTTTTGCTTTATCTTACTCGTTATCTTTCCTAACAAACTCTTCTCTTCCTCGTCGCTGCCTAGGCAACTTGTGATTATTGCATTCACTCTCGCTTCACATAATTCTATTCCGATGATGTCTGGGTTCTCTTTCTTGATTAGTTCCTCTACTTCTTTTTCGTCCATCAAGTGATTTGTTCCTATAATCTTAATCATTTTTTCTTTCTCCTCCTCTTCTTTTTCTTAGGCTTCTTTGTTTTTATACCCATCGCTTCGTCCATTGCTTCCTTGACTCTTTTTAGTGCTCTGTACTTTTGTATGTTTCCTATAAACTGAACTGAGATTATAGGCAGGGACCCGCCCAGTATCAGGACCATCCACCATGTCCCCGCTATAATCATCACCGTTATTCCCCAGATTAATCCTGCAAAAATAGGAATGAAACTCCACATCGTCGTCTTGGTCTGTTGTAATGGTGTTATGTTCACTATGCCTTCCTTGTATCTTCTTCCGAATTGTCTTAATGTTAATTCACTACCGTCTCTCGCTCTCCAAAAAAATCCCCTCGACCTGATCTTGATTATTATAATTATAACCACTGATATGAATAGCCCTAGCACGACGCTATTTAATAACTCCATAACGCCTCCAACAACTTTTTCTGTCTTTTTTTAATTTGTTCTTCCGGCTTATCCTTTGCTTGCATCCTCTTCCTTATCTCTTTTTGAGATATTATTAAATTTCTTATCCTCTCTTTTGCGTCTTCTGCCTCTACCCCTCTTTGGACTAGTATTCTAAATAATACTTGTTTGTCCTGTAACGTTAAATAACTTTCAGATTTCTTCTTCGTCTTCGCTGGTTTACTACCCTTTATTTTCGGTGGAGATACGTCTGCTTTTTTTCTTTCTCTTTTTGTGTGCGCCTTATCATATCCCTCTTTGGCTTTTCTTGACAACTCCATCATCTCCCGTCTTTGCTTTTTTGTTTCTTCTCTGTGATCTTTTCTTACATGGCTCCTACATTTTTTATATAGAAGTCTTCCGTTAATTTTTCCTAGATGTCTTATTTGGGTTGGTCTTTCACATTCCACGCAATGCTTTTCAGCCATCTTTTTTCAATCCCTCTTTAATCATACTAACTTTAAATCTCTTTTATTTATAAACATATTGTGTCCTTTTAAAGTGGTGAATTTATAAATTAATCTACTTTGAATAATACTCTATCATTAAACTCGCTTAGTTTGCCTTCGTTGTATTGTGATGTCGGACGTAGGTATCCGCAAACCCTCGACCATATCGTGCACTTTGTTCTTTTATTTGCCATGTTTTATTTTTATAACCTCCTCTTTTAATTCTTTAACTGTCTCGCTCAATGTTTGAATAGCCTCGATATGACTTCTCATGTTTTCTGCGTAGTAGCTCATACTTCTCGCATTCTCTCCCACTAATCTTTGAATCTCTGATGGTAGTAACACCTCTTTCGTCAGGTAGTCTTTTGTTATCTTCTCCATCTTTTCTTGGCCTCCTGGATAATTCGCTTCTTTTCCGAACGGCTCTGACATGTCTACCCAAACTTTCCTCCTTTCGTCTATCTCTACTAAAAACTTTCCCTTAATTTTCTTCACCTTGTTTGCAATCGCGTCATTCATCCTATTGAAGTCATTATTCCTCACTTCTAAATGCGGAACTCCATTACACCAGAAGTCAAACCTGAAACGCTCACAGAACCATTCTAAGAGGTCTAGGACGTCACTTAATGCTTTTATTGAGGTTTGGTACGGGTTATTTGAATAGTACCTCTTACGGGCTATTATGATTAATGATTCTGCATAGCATTGTATTACAAAGTTTTCGTTTATTATTTGATGGTATGGGTTCGATCCATTCTTTCCGAATTTTACTTCTTTGAACTGCCATTCTTTTAATCTGAGCAGATAGTTCTTTCTTTTTGACCACCAGTCCGGCTTCTTCAATAGCTTGACTACGTATGAAATATTATGTAATTCAAAGATGTTATCACTTGATATGAGAGATTGACAATAACTCGACTGACCATTAACTATTTTCCAGACGGGAAACACGTTTCTTATTAGTTTTTTTTCTCTTAATCTTTTTAGAATTCTATAAATTGTTCTCGTCGGTATATTGGTAAACTTAGACATGGACTCTACCCTTAGTCCCTCCGGTCTTGTTGATAGTTCTTTAAGGATTTTGAGATCGTTTTCTTTGAGGTTGTGGGATACAATGTCACGTTTCACCTCGCCACTTTGACACTTCTCTTTACTCTTCATGTCTCATTAAAATCACCTTTCTTTAAATAGATTTATGACAACTTTTGAATGACAACCTAGGAAATTCTTTTATGCGATGTATCATACTTGCTGCTCTTTACTTCTTTACTATCTGAAATCTTCTTTTTTACTATCGTATTTCTTGCGCTCTCTAAATCTATCTCCCTACTCGAAGACACTCCTTCTCTTTCCATATCAATATCTTCTTTTGACATCTTTATTATCTTCGTCTTAGTGAATCCACAGATTGGGCAGTACGTTATAATATGTTTCTTCTTAACAATAAATCCCCTTATCGACCTCTCTTCCTTTAATTCTCCCTTGTTGCATATTGGGCATATCATTATACTTTATACCTGTTTCTATTTATATATTAGAGGTATTATAATGCCTCCCCGAAGGGAGGACTTTTAGGCTCGGAATTATATCCCGACTGTCCACCACCAGTTTTTAAGAAACTGGAAACTCTCATCGCTTTGTTTTACGCAACTTTACAGGACGCAACTTTACATTGCAATACAATACAACACGATGTGAATATGATTGGCAGTTTATAGTTCTGCCAAACTTTCTTTACTTTACATTGATATACAATGCTAAACGTCACCCAACATTACTGCACACCGTAAATATGAATCACTTTTTAGAGAAGTGTAACTCATCTTTACCTTACTTTACCTTACAAGACCACACAACACACAACATCACCGGTCGAAACAGAACAATAAGTATGAATATAATCTATAGACTAAAGACTTTCTCTTTAACCTTTTCTGTACTTTACTTGACCATACTCTACGACACTGAACTAAACCGCACTTTACTTTACACAACTCAACACAACTCTGCCCCACCATGCCCGACCCATGAATATAAACTTGCCTCAAAAATCAAAGGCAAAAACTAAAATATAATCTTTACTTTACTGGACATTACTTAACATTACTATACAAAACCTTACAACACTGGTAAGTGTAAGTATTATTTGTCTTGTCCTTTGAAAAGTTTCATAGTAACCGTTAAGTTCTCAAGCATAGTAATCATTTGATTCAATAGCTGTCTCCTGTAATCCACTTCTTCTATCGCGTCATGTAGGCTAACATAAACTGTTTCTTTTTCTTCAGTTGTAACGCTTAGAAATGATCTCTGGTCTACTGGATTTCCATCGACTACTATCTCTTCTACTATGTGGCTGGTAATTCCTCTTGCCTGGTTCAGCCTGTGTTGTTCGCCACAAACCGTATCATCCCATTCAAAATGCTCGTGCAATGGATTCTTCTTAGCTTTAGCTTCTTTAACTATCTCTTCGCTTCTAAGCTTTCCTCCATTCTGCTTACGGATTTTATCTAAAGTTTCTCCAATAATCTGTGCCTCGTCTTGTTTAAACGGCGCTCCGGTTCTTGCTTTAAATATCTTAACCGAGCTTGTACATTCCATAGCTTCCTCCACTCTTACATCTTGGAGACCATATACCAACACCATAGTAAAATCCTGCGTAGTTTATTAGGTTTGCCAAATCTTCCTTTGATATATTGTTCTGGTCAAATTGAATCTGTAAAACACATTCCCAATCGTGAAACTGTGGTGTATATTTTGTATTGCTTTGAATACTGTGTTCTAATATATCCTGTTTCTTAAACTCAATTGGAACTAAGCCGTCTGTTGAATTTACAATCTGTATACCTTTTAGTAGCTTCTTTGAAAAGAACTTATCTCCAATGAAAGATGTCGACTCGATTAATCCTGCTTTGAATCCTATCGCTGGGAATCCAATACTTCCGTCTTTAGTTCTGTGTACGGCCTCTATTGTTTCTTTATCAATATCTCTTGGTTTCTTTTTGGTCTGGCTCTTTCCACTTTGTTTATCTGTAATCTGCTTCTTAGCTTCATCAGGAAACTTATCCATTAACAGTGGGCTTGTTCCAGTTATCTTGAAATTGACTGTAGATAAATTAATTGGTTCTACCAATACTACTGCTTCTTTTACCTTTGGTTTTTCTTTATTTTCTTTTTTCTCCATTCTGTGTTCCTCCTTTCATTTGATCAAATTTCATCTCTTCTAATAATTTATCAATTGCTACTTCTACCATGTCAGAATAACTTATTCCCTCTGATTTTGCAATCGTCCTTATGTTTTCTATTTGATCTTCTCTTATGCTTATCGAAGTTCTCTTTCTTTTATTCTTTCTTTTATATTCTAATAACT
>Ga0307928_10002687_pt1 | contig 13666 bp, 20 predicted proteins | sample AceLakmetagen232_FD_201815 | JGI IMG/M metagenome (GOLD analysis project Ga0307928, IMG submission 201815) | Saline water microbial communities from Ace Lake, Antarctica - #232 | ecosystem: Environmental > Aquatic > Non-marine Saline and Alkaline > Saline | place: Antarctica: Ace Lake... | reverse complement strand
AGAGTGGATTATAGAGGACGCGCTGGATGTTAAGTTTAGTCTACAAATACATAAGGTTATTTGGGGACCAACTAAAAAGGGAGTATGAGTTTAGAAAGCGGTTCAACAAAACCAAGGAGAAGTCAAATTGACCGAGAGCTGTTGCGCGCTGGGGCAGATCTTATCCTTAACGCTATTGAAGGGGGTAAGAGGCGCGAAGGAACAGAGCGAACAGCAGAGAGGATTGCTAGGGATTGGCCAGAGCTTTTCGAGGGGTACAATTACGATGTAGAGGATATTTTGAACAGAACTTTTGATGCGGAGGGGTATGACGAGATGATAATCAGAGAAGAGATAAGAGTAGATTCTTTCTGTGAACACCACATCTTGCCCTTCACAGGTCTTGCGTGGGTTGGCTATATCCCTGGAGAGAACATACTTGGGTTAGACAAGATTGATAAGTTAGTTCAGATGTACTCCCACCGCTTACAAAATCAAGAAAGATTGACTCAACAAATAGCGAACACCTTGTGGACAGCAATAAATCCGAAAGGTGTAATGGTAGTTTTGAGGTGCGAACACGACTGCATGAAGCTAAGAGGCATAAGGTCAGAGCGGGGGTTAACAACGACATCAGCTGTAAGGGGAGTATTCAAGGAGGATTTAGATGTGAGAGAAGAGTTTTTGAGACTAATTTCAAGAGGTAAAGGATGATGAAGGTAGTAACTATTATCTCAGGTGGACTCGACAGTGTTGGTTACTCTATTAAGTGGGACGGACCATCAGTTAAACTCTACCCACTAGTATTTGATTATGGACAAAAGGGTAGAAAAGAAATAGAAGCCGCTGTCGAATTAAGCAAAAAACTAGGGTTTGAGAAACCAAAGGTTCTAGATATTTCCTTTATGACAGAATTGTGGGGAGGAACACAGCTAACTGATAACGAAGTTACAGTCGAGGAGGTATATACACCAAGCGTTGTCGTTCCTATCAGAAACGCAATCTTTCTAACTATTGGTACTGCGTATGCGTACACAATAGGTGCGAATAAAGTTATCTATGGATCTCACCTTGGTGATTGTAAACCAAGCGAGGACTCAGAGAATCTTTGGTTTGCACAGTATCCAGACTGCTCACCAGAGTTCGTACTAGCTCTGGAAGCAGCCCTGAGAGTGGGACACTTTAGACAAAATAGAGATTTAGAGATTTGGAGTCCCGCTAGAGAGGGAATGACGAAGGTCGATATTCTTCTAACCGCATACCACCTACTTGGGAAAGACAAAGACCTAATCTTCTCAACTTGGAGCTGCTATAAACTAGGAGAAACTCACTGCGGTGTGTGTGAGAGTTGCCGAAATAGAAAAGTTACTTTTGAAGAAGCTGGAATAAAAGACCTAACCAAATATGCCAATTAAACTCCTAATCATAGGAATAGGTGGTGTAGGTAAGGAACACATTAGGGCGGCGGCAATACTTGGGATTGACGATACTGTTCTAATGGACATCGATACGGAGGTTGCTGCGGAGTTTGTAAAAGGATTAGCAGATGGGTATGTATTGAACAAGTGGGACACCTACGAGGAGAAGATTCCACTTCCGAAGGGCGCTGTACTAGTCGATAACCTTGCTAGCATAGGTACTCCTCCCACACATGTTGTCATTGCCACCCCAACGGAAACCCACGAGAAAGTAACAATCCAAGTTAAAGCCAAGTTCCCGCAAGCTAGGATACTACTAGAAAAGCCCATCTCAGAACACGAAACCAAGGTTGTAGTAGACTACGTGGGCTACAACTACGACTTCAAGTTTAAGAGGGGTGCCAACATTCTTGCCCTGTGTAACTCAGAAAGACAAGAAGACAATGGTAGCATTGCGTTCGACTTGCTGTCGCACCTAATCGCGGCAGCTCTAAATAATGAAAGGAGAGTAGTCGGCCTTCGAGTCGTGAGTGCGAACTCCTGTGTGGCGTTTACAGCAGCGGGAGATGTCTTAGTAGCAATGCGGAACCAAACCAGGCACTCAGTTTTTTTCAACGGTGATGCCGTCGATGTAGACTACGCAGAGTTGTTTACAAACCAGCTAAAGAGGTTCCTAGACGGCGAGTCGAACTATGAAATGGCTCTAGAGGCTGAGCGCATTGTGCAAACAGGTTATCGATACTAGAACTGAGATGATTTATGTAGTTAGAGCACCACAGTATGTCGGAAGACCAGAGAAAACAATAGCGGATCTGTTGTTGGAACAGTGGGATGAGGCGGGGGTTACTTTTATAGAGATAGGCGACCGTGTACCGAAGAAAATAGTAAAGGGCGTGTTCTACGACCACGAAGAGAGCCTTAACCACTACATAGAAACGTTCAATACGCTCAAACGACGCATCAAAGACGGAGATACAATTCTACTAATAGAGGGCTGGAATGCTTCGGTGCCGTTTTACCGACAGTACATCGACACGCTGGATTTGGAAGTCGGGCTGTTCGGAATATTCCACTCCAGTGTTTACGTGCCTGGAGAGTTCTTTTCAGATTTAGCTTGGGCAAAGACGTTTGAACACTACTTGTACAGCGCACTAGACAAGATTTTAGTTGCTACTGACTATATGAGGGAGCACCTTGCTACCAACAATGCTAGAGTCACAGGCCTACCACTACCGAACGATGTTAAAACGGGCACAACATTCGCTGAAAGAGAGAACATCATAGCGTTCAGCCATAGGTGGGATAAAGACAAGCGGCCCGAAGTATTTCTAAGGTTGGCCGAGATCTTAAAAGATACTGCGGAGTTTTGGCTGCTAACCCCGAAGGAGGTTGCAGTAGACAACAAACATATTAAGGTTGTGGTAAACAAAACTAGAGAGGAGTACCTACACAACCTAAGTAAGGCAAAAATTATATTCTCGTCTGCTGAGCTAGAGACGTTTGGGTACTCTGTTATTGAGGGAGTCATGTCTGGATGTCGCCCGCTGCTGCCACATGCGGCCTGCTATACAGAACAGTATGTAGACGAGTATCTTTACAAGAACGAAAACGAAATGGTGGAGAAAGCGACTAATCTTCTTAGAGCGTATTCCGAGAAAGATCCCATGAAGATGTTGCGAAAGTATGAAGATGCTCCAATGAGAGTACTAGAAGAAATTACAGATGAAAATTTTCCTATCCGCGGTTGAAACATACCTAAGCGCAGTTTCGGAGTCAAAGTACGAAAACCTCCTAACGAGCTTCTACTACAGTAACGGAGCAAAGAGGGTTATGGACACCCTGGGCGGAAAAAGAACAATCATGGTCGACAGCGGGGCGTATTCTTTCTTTTCGCAGAGACTTAAAGACGCGGCTTCGGTAGTTAAGAGTACGACACGACAGAGAACCTCACTAACAAACGTAGATAATTATGTTAATGAGTATAGAGAGTTTATAAAAAAGTGGCGAGATAAGGTTGATTACTTTGTCGAACTAGACATTGATGTTTTAGTAGGTAAGGAAAAGCTTCTGGAAATTAGAGAGAGTTTGCGTGAGGTAGCAGGAAAAAAGCTTATACCCGCGTATCACGCAACGATGGGTTCTTGGGAAGAAAATAGAGACGAACTGTTCAGATACGACTACGTTGCACTTGAGGGGGTGGCTGCCGTAGGAAAGCCACGCATACCGTATATGCGGTGTATTAGGGACTGCTACGAAAATAGGAAAAAAGTTCACGTGTTTGCGATGACAAAGGTGGATTTTCTAGAGAAGTACCCAATTTACAGCACAGATAGCATAAGTTGGAAGTCTGTTGCTATGTGGGGGAGAAGTCAGCTATCTCCAAAATGTGGGAAGCTCGCTAAATACTACAAACATAATATGAGGGGTGGCGGAAAAAGTATAAATAAGCACCTAGTGGACGAAATAAAGCTTTGGGACGATTTACAGACATATCTAACTAACCTATGGAAAAAGAGGGGGATCAGTTGGGAAGACTAGCTAAATCTGGTATAATGGCTGGATAGGGACACTAGTATGGAACCCACTTACCACCACGAAATAAAACTCGTCAAAGCTAGCGAAATCAGACTTAACGATTACAACCCCAATATCGTCAGTCCAGAGCTTTTGAGCCAGCTTGAAAAAAGAATAAGGGAAGAGGGATTCCTCCAGCCAGTATTACTCCGTCTTATCAAACCCCAAAACGGTAAAAAGTACGAGATGATAGACGGCGAGCATAGATACGAAGTTGCCGTTAATCGACTAGGCTATGAGGAACTCCCAGCTATCGTCGTGGATAAAAATCTTCCAGACGCTATGGTGGCTACAATTAATATGAATAAACTTAGGGGCGAGTTTGATACTCTAAAATTGGCTGAGGTAATTCACGAACTACACAAAACGTATACTATAGATGAGCTTGAAGATAAACTAGGATATAATAAAGATGAGCTAGAGGGGCTAGAAGGCCTGTTCGAATTCGACTTTGGGCAGCATGACGAGGAAGATGTCAGCCTCGGCGAGGGAGATAGCGTCCCCGAATACCGCTTCGAGGTTGTCTTAACCGTAAAACAGTTTAAAGTAGTTGAGGCTGCCCTAAGTAATACAGGTAAGGAGGATAGCGCAGAGGGGCTTACTGAGGTTTGTTTGAAGTATATGACTAAATATGGCAAAGAAAAGCGCTCTTGAAAAAATTAACGAAACGGTTCTTCCTGAAATTGACCAGGTAACAGCTCCCGTAGTTGGGGGGGAGGTCAGCAATATTTCTCTGAGAAGGCAGAAGGTTAGGGAGCTTCACAGGCAGGGGTTCGATGTCAAGAGAATCAGTATGATTCTCGAACAGGGAATAGGGGTGAAGGATGGTGTTACAATCACAGTCCCCTGCTCAACAGATACTATCAAACAAGACATAGCTTATATTGAGCAGGAGAGCTTATCAGAAGATAAAGAGTTCCTTGTTAAGAGGGCAGAGATTCTAGACAAGCTACAATACCTATACAACCAGACAATAATACAGTCTATAAACTCAAAGAATCCTGCTGTCAAGAACAGCTTTATTAACACAGCGATAGCAATCCTGGGCAAAATTACAGATATAGAGGGCGTGGCCTCTCCGCATAGACTCGATATTGCGGCAAGCTCTGAATCGCGCTCTTTTTCAATAGCTAAGGAAATTAAATCGTTATCAAAGGAGGATCAAGATGCAATTATCTCCACAATTACAGACGTTCTTAAAGGAGCAGGCGAATTACAAAAACCTGCGGGAAGTCTCCTTCTTCGCGAAACACCCAGAGTTCCAGCATCGTCCGGCGATGATGCAGGAGTTTCTGGAGAGTCCTGATTTTGTCGGGGAAGAGGATAAACCTAGGGAACATAATAAGAAGCTTCTAATAGAGATCTTCGATAAGGGTGACTACGAGGAGGTTCTGTATATTGCTGGAATTGGCTCTGGGAAAAGCTATCTCTCATCCAAGGCAATAGAATACATCGTCTATTATCTGTTGTGTTTAAAAAGTCCCCAATCGTTCTTCAGATTTGCTAAGGGGACAAAAATCGCGTTCGTCAATATTTCTAGGTCTTTTAGTCAGGCTAAAGACATTGTGTTTGGAGAGATTAAGAATAGAATTGATAACAACCCCTGGTTCCAAAGGTATTACCCCCCCGATCCACGAATTAAGTCGAAAATAAGACTACCTAAAAATATTTACATCCTTCCTATTGGCTCTAACGAGGAGGCCCCTCTTGGGTATAACATCTTTGGGGCGGTAATTGATGAGGCCTCCTTCCATACGGCAACTGATGAAAAGGACTACGCCGAGGAATCTTATAACCAGATAAAGAAAAGGATTAGATCTAGGTTTCTCGATAAAGGAAAGATGTTTATTATTACATCTCCTAAGTACGTTCACGACTTTGCGGAGAGGAAATTTGCCGAGGATGATAATCCGAAGCTATATAAGGTAAGAACCCCTCTTTGGGACGCTCTGCCCGAAGATATGTTTTCTGGAGAAAAGTTTGATCTTGGGAGCTATTTTGAAAATTTTGAAGGGACTATGGTCCCTGTCGAATACGAGCAGGAGTTTAAGGCAAATCCAGAAAGGGCGATGCGGGACTATGGGGCGCAGCCATCACTGGCAATCCAAGGATTTTTTAGAAATCCCGAAGTTATCATACTAAATTCCTCGAAGAGCAGAGAACACCCAATTGATAGAAAGTCTGGAAAGTTTTTTGAGTGGTTCTATAATCCCTCTGGCGCAGAAAACTACGATTCAGACCCAAGATATATCCATGTTGACCTTGGTCTTAATAGAGCGGGTAAGGGGTGTGCTACTGGAATTTGTATGGGTAAATTTGATGGGTGGCAGGAAGTCAAAACGCCTGCGGGTAAAATTGAGAAGCGGCCGAAAATCTGGATAGACTACATGGAACAGATTACTGCTGGGCCGAAGGAGGAGATTATGTTTGAGGATGTAAGACGAAAAATTTACAGACTGAGGGAAATAGGGTACAATATAAAATTAGTAACCTTTGACTCTTGGAATTCGCGGGATTCCATCCAGATACTAAAAGGAACTGGTATTCACTCAGATGTCTTTAGCGTTGATAGAAAACCAGAAGCGTACTACGCGCTAAAAAGTGGCATACTGGAAGAAAGACTAAGCTATTACGATTACAAGCCGTTTATTAGAGAGGTCCAGCAGCTAGAAGAGATTAAGGGAACAAAAATTGACCACCCAAGGTCGGGCTCAAAAGATGTTTCTGATGCAGTTGCTGCGGTTTGCTGGCACTGTTCGCAGGGAAAGCCTGGGAGGGGGCTTTTAGGGGCGTGAATTTTACACACCAGCTTGGAGCTTTAAAAGATAAAAGAGATGATCGGGATCTTCTTCTGTCAACCTACCTTACTCCTCGAAAACTTCCTAAAGTTCTAACATGGGGGGATTGGAAAATACCAGCCAAGAATCAGGGCGGATATCCGGCATGTGTCGGATTTTCCTGTGCTAGTATGAAAGAAACCCAGGAGAAGATAGAAAGCGGAAAACTTTGTATCTTTGATGGACTTTCCCTTTACAACGAGTGTAAAAAAGTAGATGGTATCCCAAATCAAGAAGGAACTTATATCAGGGTTGCTTTAAAGATTCTTCAAAACACTGGGGCGCAACTTGGTGGTAGGTTTTACAAGGTTGCTTCTTATACCAGGGTAGAAACTGTTGACGAGCTGAGGTTCGCCCTTGCTTCAAGTGGTCCGGTTGTAGCAGGTGTTCCAGTTTATGATAGTTGGAATAATCCTAATATGAGAATAGATCTTCCAAAAGAGGGCGAGCCGTCTAGAGGAGGACATGCTATACTAATTACTGGGTATGACGATAATCGTGGGGTATTTTATGTAAAGAACTCTTGGGGGAGTGGCTGGGGGATGGGCGGAAGGATTCATCTGTCCTACGATTATATAGATAAGCTGCTTTATGATGCGTGGGCTGTAGTTGATTTTGAAGATAAAGTGGCGCAGACTTATCTAAGAACTGATAAAATTGCTAGGGATATTGAGAAAGTTACATCATGAGATTACCTGAATTTGTAGTTAACGCCGTTTTGAGTGCGGACAACGCAAAAACTAGGGCCAACAAGGAAACCGCCAAAGCTGTTGAAGAGGCGGTAAATAGTGCAAAGGACAGGTGGGCAGTAGCAACCGCTAAGGTACTTGAGAAGAAAGTCGGCAGACCCCGGAAGTATGTAACATCCACAAGTACAGAAGAGTTTTGGGCGCAGGAATACTCCTCTGGTAAAAACTGGGGAACCCTCTACACCGCCTATTCTGAAACTCCTGGCTCAATCCAGTGTATAAATCGAATCCGCGGGGCCGTTTTGGGTGGAGGATTTGTTATAAAGAAGATTGAGGGGGCGAAAGGAAGTAAAGAAGATCTTGCACGCCTTATTGAGTTTTTTGATAGGCCAAATCCAGACGATACAATTGAAACGCTAGTTGGCGCTGGAATCGTTTCCCTTCTTGGATACGGTAATTGGTATATTGAGAAGGTTCCTACAAAGGGAAGTGCTGGATCCGATCAGCCGGAGCTTGCGGAGATTTACAATTTGGACGCAACGAAGATGAAGCTCCTGGTTGACCCCGCTAAAAAGAAGAGGGGTGTTTTGGAGAAGATTGGTTATGAGAGGGTGGTTGGCGGAAAGAAGATTGTCTATGACCTAGAAGAGATTTGCCAAATTAGACGACCGGACTCCAAAGGCGGACTTTATGGTAGGGCTGTTTTAGAGGATAATACCTCGGTAGTACAACTTTTACTTAGGGCACTCACTTATAATATCGGAATTTTAAGAAACGGTGGAAGGCCACCAGCGCAGATAGTTCTTCCTGAGGATTGTAACGAAAACGATGCGGAGGCAGTCAGCGCATTCTTTGAGAAGAATTTTATGGGGTCACACAACGCCGGAAAAACCCCTGTTCTGTTCAAGGGTGCAAAGCTAGAGGCTCTCGGAATTACTCCTGCGGATATGTCTTATCTGGAGTTGCTCACGTTCGGAGTTCGTCTAGTAGCTGGCCAATACGAGGTTCCTTTATTCCTGATTGGCTTCCCAGAGGGGTCCAACAGGTCTATTGCTTCTGAATCAAAGCGAGCTTACTACCACTCCAATATTTACCCGCTAAGAAAGATGATTTGTAATAAACTAACTCAGGAAGTCATAGTAGATGGGCTCCATATTGACAGCTACCGAATAGACTTTAGAACTGCGGGCCTAGAAGAATCTGAATCCGCTAGAAGGGATATTATGGCCGGAACTGCTAAAGGGATGTATAGGTGGAACGAGGCGAGGGTTAAGATGGGGCTATTGCCTGTAGATGAGGAGTGGGCCGAAGGATTTTACCTGCTTAGCTCTAAGAACGATGCCATGACTCCTATAGAAGATGCGATTGGTGCTACACCAAACGACTCCTCTCCCGATGCAAAGAAACCAAGGGGGGGAAACAGAAGTCCAGGGGAAGGTGCGGATGAAAGTGATGAGTAGCGGTTGATATTAAAGCGATTTTATGCTATAATGCGTTTAGGTTGAAGTAATTAGGTAGAGTGAGAGGAGGCGATAAGTTTGCCAGAGGCTGGACCAATTCCACAAAATCCACAAAAATCAATTAAAGCAAAGATGCATCTCGCCACCTTCGTTGGTGATGTTTCGTCTAAGACGGGTATCGCTGCGTTCAATAAAGAGGTTGAGGCCTTTCTTGAAACCGTTGATAATGTTAGTAGGCTCATAAACGGAAGGAACGCCTACTCCGTAGGCGAAAAGCGTATTTGTATTCAAATTTGGTATCTTGAAACTATTAAACCGGAACCCGTTGTTGAACCGATAGGAAAGAAGGGTAATGGGAAAAACAAATCCTGAGGAATTAATAACGGTTCCTCTTGTTAAGTGTAGTATTTGCGGTAATCCCTGTACCCGCGGCCTACACCAGATTAGGCTTGTGCCTGTTAAAAAGGCGCAGCAAGCTGTGATCGGTGGTCAGCTAGTATCTAAGCCCGCAGTTATGAAAAGACTCGACTTCTATATGTGTATTAGTTGCGTTGAAGATAAATCTAAGTGGCCAGGAAAAAGGCCATGAAGAAACAAATATTTAATATCGATCTTCCAGTGCCGGAGACGATGAATCCGTTGGAGAAGCTTAGTTATGATGCGCATAACAAAGCGGCCCTAAAGAATTTTGACGCTGTTGGAAGGGTTCTAAGGGTGTTAATTGAAAATCAGAAAAATATTGAAAATCGACTAATGGAAATAGATAATAAACTAAAGGAGGAAACTAAAGATGATGAATAATCAACCAACATATGATAATGGGGGACCAGGATTTCCTATTATTCCCGACCTATATCAAAAATTAAAGATAGATAACTTCAAAGAGCGTCTTAAGAAGCGGGAGATTTGGATAAACGGGCCGCTTACTGATGCTTTAGTTGAGTTGCTCTATGTCAACCTAGTTGAGCTTAGTAGTCAGTCTGCTGATGTTCCAATCACAGTGGTAGTTAATTCCCACGGCGGACTATTTTACGAGGCAATTGTGGCAACAGATATTATGGGAACTATAGCCTCCCCAGTAAGGACAATTGCCCTAGCTAATGCTGTATCGGGGGGATTCATATTATTCATGGGTGGGGAGACTAGAATTTGCCATGATTATACAAATCTTATGATACACTGTGCCGGATTTGGTACGATTGGTAAGGCCTCCAGCGTTAAGAGGGCTGCAGAGTATATTCTTCACTCTATGAGAAAGACTGCCAAGTTCCTTGCTAGCCAGACCAGCGGGAAGACAACTGAGCAGTTTTGGATGGATATATTCGAAAGCGAGGAGGATCGCTGGTTTACTGTTGAGGAGGCAATAAAGCTTGGGATAGTACATAAAGTTGTTAGGCGGCCGGAATTTGTTCCTGTGGAGCAAAAAGAGCCGTATACTTGGAGCGTAACTCCTAATGTCGGAAATAAAGCCACTTAAGGCGGAAGCCGTAGATATAAAAATTGGAAAGTACCAGTGTTCGTGTTGTCAGATTAGGTTTGGGACTAGGGGCGAGCAGTCAGCGATGGTATGGGTAGTTACTTCCGATGGTCAGGATACATGGTGCGAAAAGTGCTATCGAGATGGGCTAAGGAAAGGAACATGCAAGAAGCTTATCAAGCTAACAAAATCAGAAAAGAAAAGGTTGAAGAAACAAAGGAGAACCCATGAAAAGTAAAATTTACACATCTCTAATTATTCTCTTAACCATCGTTGCTGGAACCTTTATAGGAGATTTCCGCGCTACTAGAAGGATTCCGATGATCGGAACAGCCTTTTATGTAGAGGGGTCCGATTCTGTTGAAGTTGATCCTATGGTGATGCTAATTAACAAAGAGCGGCTGAAAGTAAACAGCCCTATGCTTGATAACAGTCCGCTACTATACGAGTCAGCACACCTCAAATCCCAGCACATGTGTAGTAATAACTACTTTTCCCACATGGCTCCTGATGGTACCACGCCTTGGGAATTCTTTAGGGTCGTTGGGTATAATTATAGATACGCTGGGGAGAACCTATCTCATAATATCTCCCGTGACAAACGGATTGTCGAGGAGTTTGTGCTCAGTGAGACACACAGGGAAATTATGCTCGACCGGAAATTCAGAGAGGTGGGAATAGGAAGATGTGGGGAGTATGTAACAGTACACTTTGGAACACTGATTGGGGTAGAGGATTGATTATGTTTCCAGGAGATAACATAGTAAAACTAAATAAAATAATCAAGGATGTGGCATCGGTTAGGCGGTGGTTAATAGCTATTTTTATCTTACTGTTGTTACAGTGGTTATGAAAAAGAAAACCGAGCTTTACCAAGGACACTTAGGACACCCGCCGGACTATGAGGGTCCAATCGGTAGAAGGGATACGCCTTTAAAAGGAGATATAAAACCCTTGTCTTTGTTTGAAAAGATAAAATTTTGGTTTAACCAATTATTTGGAAGGGGGTGATAATAGATGAACAAGAAAATTAAATCGGCTCTAGTGACTCTGGCCAGTTTAGCTCTGGCAACTGGTGTGGTTTTCGCGGCTTACAAATTCTTCGAAACGACACGTACGATTACGGTTAACGAAGCACTTGACGCAACGGTTGCGTTTGATGGGGGGGATAGGGAGCTCTATGTTGGTGAGACTATCTCTGGAACTGTTACGGTTACTAATTCCTCGTCAGTTTGGCAGTCGGCCACAATTGTTGGAGTGCTGAGTGATGATATTTTGGAGTCTGCGAATACTACGCTGTTTGACGGAGGGATTACTGTCTCTATTAAAGGCGACACAGCTTATACAAAAGATTTCTCAATTACCGTAGCTCGTGGTGCCGAACTATCAGGGAAACACGCACTAATAGTGACAACGCTCGAAGAAGCTGTTACTTTCACAGTAACTAGAGAAGACTAATATCGTCCTAGATTTCTTTCTAGGGGTGGGTTGTAGCTATAGATACGACCCACCAAAGAAGGAAGTCTAGTCAGCTAAGAAAAATAATGTCAAAACGCAGAATTCTAATTTACGGGGAGTATTTTCGCCATAAGACAGGCTTCTCTCGCAACCTGAAGGATATGCTCCCTTACCTGAAAAAAGGTAATGAGGTGGCTCATGTTGCTTTGGGGTGGAACGGGTATCCCCTTGACCACTCGATGAAGGTCTACCACACCAAGGGGGAGGATGTTAAAGATTACTATGCTGCCGAGGTTCTCCAATACGCAATAGACGACTTCGAGCCGGACATCGTTCTAACAATCCAAGATTACTGGATGCTCCACAAGATAGCTTTTGAGATGGCGCACCCCTATAAACTAAAGTGGTTTCACTGGGGAACTCTCGATAGCGACCCAATCCCACATAAAGCTAGGGAGGCCTCTCGTTGGGTTCACGGCCATCTTTACTATTCCAACTTTGGTAGAGTGGAGATGCTAAGTATCCTTCCACAAGTCTATGGAGAGTTGCTATACCCGCCAGTTAATCCAAAAACCTTTCACGCACTTGATAAAGAGGCGTTAAGAAAGAAGTTTCATCTAGACCAGCATAAAGTAATCGTTTGCTGCGCTAGAAACCAGATGAGAAAGAACCTTCCCGTTCTATTTGATGCGATGCAGATTGTAATCGAGGAGATTCCTAACGCCGCCCTAATTCTCGGCTCTTCAATCTACGCAAAGACCGACACGGGCGGTATGGCAGGATACGATTTAGATAGGTATATTCCAGAAAGAGGGCTACAAGACCACGTTATTATTCCACAAACACCCGATAGGGGTCCGATTGACGACGAAACTCTAAATATTCAGTACAACTTAGCCGATATTAACGTTCTACCGAGCGTTGGTGAGGGGTTTGGGCTCCCATATATTGAAGCTGGGATTTCGGGAGTTCCCAGCGTTGCTGTCGATTGTGCTGCCTCTACAGAGGTTGTTAGGGATCGTGGTATTTTAGTCAAGCCAGTAGCCCATACCTATAATCAAGAGGGCGGAAGGTATTACATGGTTTCACACAGAGATTTGGCCGATGGAATAATTGAGCTGTTAACTAACGATAAATTGCGTGCCAAGATGGGTAGAAACGCCAAGAAGTTCGCTAAAACACTTACTCCTAAAAGTAGAGCAGAAAAGATGCTAGAGTTATTCGAAAGATCAATTAAGGAGGACTGGCAGCCCTTAGCAAGAAGATGAAAAAACTTAGCTTAGTGACCATACGAATTTTAACTGATGAGGCATACGAGGAGTATAAAGACCACGCCCCTTTGCCGTTTGACTGGGAGGAGTTAGAGAGTAAGGGGAAAACTAAGATTGCTAGTGAGTTTGATGGTGGAAAGGTTGTTACTATGATAATGTTGGAGGAGGTAAAAGATGACTAAAGCGGAAAAGCTAAATAAAATAATTGAGATTGCGATTGATGGGGGTTGGGAAGGGGGCGAGTATTTTAGATGCGTTGGCGATAGGGTTGGTGCTATGAAGAGCCTCGAGCCTATCATCTTCTCCCACGACTTCCTAAAGGCTTATTTTGGTAAGGAAGTAGTTTATACAAAAATGGCTTACAAGAAGAGCATAAAGACAGCGGGGGACTGGGCAGATAAGCAACACTATGAACTGGATTGGCCTAGTGGAAAGTTACTAGCTTGGCAATACCACGCCCAACAACTAGTCCTGGCCGAAGACTATATTGAGTACCTATGGAA
>Ga0307928_10002685_pt1 | contig 13670 bp, 16 predicted proteins | sample AceLakmetagen232_FD_201815 | JGI IMG/M metagenome (GOLD analysis project Ga0307928, IMG submission 201815) | Saline water microbial communities from Ace Lake, Antarctica - #232 | ecosystem: Environmental > Aquatic > Non-marine Saline and Alkaline > Saline | place: Antarctica: Ace Lake... | reverse complement strand
CGCGCCTGAAAAGGGCTCTGCAATGGTGGACGGATAACGCGGGGCGGCGGGTGAAACAAGCGGATGTCCCGCCATGGGTATACCCAGTGCCGCGGAAGGAAGAACCGGCGGTCGACCTCACGGGAGCGGGGGAGTCCCCGGAGGGAGATGTGACCGAGAAGGTGCGGGCGCTTCAGCAGCGAGTCGCGGCAATCCAGGTGAAGAGGACCGACCGGAAAACTCGCAAGTTGATCTTGCAGATTGAGGACGCATTGCGCAGTGGCCACCCGAACCAGGTGGCGCTCGCTGAAAAGTTCATCGGGAAGCTCGAACAGAAAGCAGGCAGGTGACATGGAGTTACTTGAGGAATTCGAGCGGGAATTGGCCCTGCTGGACCGGGAACAGAAGCCATCCTCGGGCGATGATCTTCTGTCCCAGTTCGAGGCCGAGCTGGCCGAAATCGAGACGGCTGAGGCCGGCGGTGTCTACCAGATGACCGGAGGCAGCGCTGCCATGCCCGGGGCCGGAGAGCTGGCGAGCGGCTATTTGCAGCAGGGCAGCCGGGCCGTCGGTGTGGGTACCAAGGCGCTGGCATCGGGCACGGAAACCACCGTCGGCAGTGCCGGGGACATCACGCGCTGGTTTGCGGAGAAGGGGCAACGGGCCGCAATCAAGGGGCCGTTCAGCCCCAATGCGGCCGCGGGGCCGGTCCTGACATCGGTGGCGAACTACATCTACCGCGAGGGCGTTCCCGACCGAATGAAGAGCTTCGTGGCCAACGTCTACACGAAGGTCGCCGAAGCCGGGAAGGGCTTCAGCGAGAGAATGAGCCGTGCGGCCAACACCGGCTGGGAAGCCCCGGACCCGAAGCTTGCCGAGGGGTCTTGGCTGGATCGGCCCTGGGAGAAGACCGCATCGGCCGTGGGCAGCGGCGCCCCGTCGTGGTTGACGGCCTTGGCGGTTGGCGTTGCCACCAAGAACCCGGAACTGCCGGCCCTGATCCTTGGCTTTCAGGCCGGCGCCGGCACGTACGCCCGCCAGCGCGATCGGGGCGCGTCGATCGACAAGGCCGACGCGCTCGCAACAGCCATGGCCGCATGGGAGACGGCAACCGAGAAGGTTGCTTTCGATGTAATCTTCCATGGTACCGCGAAGACGCTGCTGCAGCGCCTGGTCAAGACCGGGTCGGTGGAGTCCCTGCAGGAACTGGTCCAGGGCATCGGCGAAAACTGGCTCGAGTACTTCGGCTACAACACGAAACAATGGCAAGACGTGCCGAACGCCGTGAAGGTGGCGTTTGCGCATACTCTCGACGGGTGGTTCGAGAATATGGTTGCCGGCTTTGCCCTGGGCACGATCGGGGGGGCGGTGGTTAAGAGCGACGCGGAGCAGGGGACGGCCGAAGACCAGGCCGGCGCCATCAAGAAGGAACTGGAGGCATTCCGCCAGGAAGCGCCCCTGGACAAGGACCCGCCCGTCGTTCAGATGAAAGACGGCATGGTCGCCAAAAAAGAAGGGGAGAACTGGACCGTCTACATGGGGGATGAGAAGTTTCGAGAGATCCCCCCCGACACGGGCGTCGAGCAGTTGGACACAGCCTACCGGCAATTGGAAGAAAGGTGGGGGAAGCAGGAACAGGAGAACGCCAAGAGGCAGCACGGCCCGACCGCACCCGCGGACCAGCAGGCGAAGGCCGACCAGCTACTTGCCACCGTCAACGAGAAACGGAAGAAGGCGGGACAGGAGCCGTTGCCGGACGGGGCCTACAAGGCCGAGACAGCCGCATCAGACACACAGAAGGCTGCCGAGGCGGTGTTGACCAAGGGCCTGGACCTCGACGTGGTATGGACGCGCGCCACGGACCCGGAGGGAGCCTTCTGGAACGGGGCACACCTGCAGGACCGCACCGTCTTCCTGGATGTCGGCGAAGACACCGAAGCGCCCTTCCTCGAAACCGCCATGCACGAATTCACGCACGTGCTTTCCGAGGAAGGCGGGGAGACCTGGCAAGGCTACCTGGCCGCGGTCAAGAAGCATGCCAAGGGCGAAGCCGAATACAGTCAGCGGTTGCGCGCCCGGGCGCAAGCCGCCGGCATCGCCAAGAGCGAGAACCTGGATGAACTCACCGATGGCGAGTGGGAGGACCTCGCGGCCGACGTCATGTCGGACCTGGCCGTCGAACCGGAATTCTGGGCCGACCTGAAGACGAACAGCCCGAACGTGGCCGAGAGGATCGCCGCGATGTTCGCGGAGTGGATCCGCAACGTCAGGGAACGGCTGGCCGGGAACCGGATGGCCCTGAGCTACATCGACGAGAGCGGGTTGGAGAAGGTTCGGCACCACGCCCTGCAGGCCGTCTCAAAGCACATCGAAACCGTCGAGTCGGAACGCGCGGCCCAACCCCGTTCGCCAGCGCGATTGCAGTCCGAGACGCGGCAGAAGAGGCACGCCGGCGGCGAAGAGCTGACCAGGGAAGAGCTGTACGAGGAAATGCGCAAGGGCGAGAAGTGGGCCGGGGATGCCTTCGAGAAACTCGACCCGCAATTCCGCGATGGCGTGACGGTACACTTCCGGCCCGAACAGCGACTGGCCAGCGCCAAGCCGCTGCGGGGCCGGATTCATGCCTACAAGGGCGCCGGGCAGTACGAAGTCAAGTACAAGAAGACCCGCAACGCCAAGCCCGTCTACCACATAGTTCCGGAAGACCGCATCGAGCTCGTGAACCAGGCCGCGGTCGACGCCAAGCAGCAGAAGTATTGGGATGACCTCAACACCTTGCCCGAGGCGGAACGCTCCGAGGCCAAGCGCAAATCCAAAGAGTTCGATGACCTGTTACGCAAAAGCATGTTCTGGAACTGGCAGCTCGCTGACGAAGCATCCGACCACGAGATTCTGCGCCGAGCGCGCCGGGAAGCTGCCGATGAACTCGGCATGTCCGAAGAAGAAGTGGAACGCCCGACGGCCCGAGCCGAGAACATCGAGAAGCTGCAGGCGCTCCTCAATGAGCAGTCGGCCGAAGAGACGGAGAGCGCCGACGAAGAGGAACGCGACTTTCCCTCGGGAGATCTGGAGGCGGATGGGGATGTCTTCGAGAGCGGAACGCCGTACGCGGCAGAAGGTTTGACAGCGGAACAGATTGGGCGTATAGTTCCAGGAGAGAAAAACGAGGAAGAACATGTCAGCGAAGGCGCGCAATACGCATCCCAACCGGAATTCGGGTTCGTCAAGAACCTGTCCCCCGAAAACCCACAAGTACCCGGACCTCGAAGTCAAGGAATGGGACATGGGACCGCCGGGGACGGAAACGCCCGGGAAGTACACCACTCGCGCCTGCGCGACCGACTCACGAAAATAGGACGGATACACGTCCCCCACCTGCGTATCAGCCAGCCCGAACAGGCCGCGGAAATCCTTTGGGAGATCCGCAACGGCGGCCAAGAGAAGCTCGTCTTTCTGCCCCTGGCCAAGGATCGCCGCGTCATGCCTTGCGGGCCGGTCCTCCTGACGATGGGACTGTCGGACCGCTCGGCCGCCCCGATCCAGCTCATTCTCCGCGCGCTCAAGCTGACCGGGGCCGATCGCTTTGTGTTGGCCCACAACCACCCGAGCGGCGATCCCACCCCAAGCAGCGAAGATCTCAGGATGACCCTACAAACGAAGGAGGCGTTGACGGCAATAGGGCGGCCGGCGGCGCTGGTCGATCACATTATCATCAACGGCGTGAACGCGTTCTCGATGTCCGGCGAGAAGATGGTCCCCTATAAGCGTTTGGGCACGAAACGCGAGCGCCCGATCAGCATCATGGGGGAGTTTGGCAAGGGCAGCCAGGAGTATGACGTGCCGAGCGATGAACTGCCCGTGGCATTCCACGACGAGAATCGCGACGCGGACATGAGGCTGGGGTTTCAGATCGACTCGCCCTCAAGCGTGGTCGAGTTCGTCCGGAAGCTCATAGGCAAGGACAATGTAGCGACTGGCATCGTGGTCGGCCTGAACGTGAAGAAGAGGGTTGTTGCAGCACACGTCTTGCCTCTCGAAGCGATGACGCGCCTACGTGCGGGCGAACTGGTGGCCGAAGTGGGCGGAGAGCCTGGGGTCACGTCTCTATTGATGGCCCGATCCCTGCCCGACCGGCAGGCGCAAGCAGCAGCGGACGAGGCGCTCCCGGTGCTCAAAGAGGCGGCGAAGAAGACTGGCATCAAGCTGTTGGACATCGTCGATGTTTTCGATCCCGCCCCAAGCGAGAACCCGGAGGGGCGGCGATCTTTGAAGTACACCTCGCACAGGGAACAGGGGTTGATCACGAAGGAGGCCGCGCCGGGTTCGAGCTCTGTCGAACCCCTCTTCGAGCTCAAAGACGACATCCTCAACATGTCGCGGGCCGAGCTCGAGCGTCGCCTCGCCCGTCTCGCCCCCCACCGCGCCCGGCCCGACCTGGCCATGCCCACCAAGCGCCCCCCTGCATCCCGCGTGGTCGATGCCGTCGACCAACTGCGCAACGAACTGGGCATCCCCGACCGCGAAACCGTCGAGCAGTGGCAGAAGGATGCCGACGCAGCCCTGCAGGGCAAGGGTGAGGACGCGTTGTGGCGGGAGCTTGTAGCCGGCAAGCTCGACATGACCAACGCCGAGAACACGCTTATCGGCAAGCAGCTCCTGAACAGCTACGGCTCGGAGGCAATCCGGAGCATGGATCCGGACAAGCTCCGGGAAGCCATGGTCGCTGCCCACCAGTACCGGTCCGCCCGGACCGAGATTGCCCGAGCCATGCGGGCCGGCTTCGATCCAAACAAGTCGCGGGTCGAGCAGGTCCGGGCCTTCGTGAACGGCGCCTTCCTCGATCCCGGCAACATCAAACTCGACCTCAACAATATGAGCGACGCCCAACTGCAGGCAACCCTGGCTGACGCGCTGGCGAAGCTGGCGAAGGTTAAGGAGGCACTGAAGAAGAAGGGCATTGACCTCGACAACCTGACCGAAGAGCAGGTTGCGGACCCCGCAAGCCTGGCCGACCTGGTCCGGGAGATCCAGACGCAGAAGGCCGGCAAGGCGGACATGCTGTACGAGTATTGGTTGAACTGGGGATTGTTGTCCGGACCGGCCACCCACGCGGCCAACATGTTGGGGAATACGCTCTACGCCACCGGAGAGCTGACCCTGCAGCGCGTGGTAGAGGCCACCATCAACCTGGTCGCGAAGAAATCCGATGCCGCGACCTTCGGCGAGTTCCGGTACATGACCAGGGCGCTGAAACGGAACTTCCGGCAGGGCCTGAGCAACGGAGCCCTGGCCTGGCAGACCGAACAGCCCGTTGTCGGCCGGTCCGAGAAGGTCGAGCTGTCGGACCGCGGCGGCGCCATACCGGGTCAAGTCGGCAGGATTGCGAGGGTTCCGACTCGGTCGCTGCTGGCCGCCGACGAATTCGCCAAGAGCATTCTGCTGCCCATCGAGGCGAACGCCAAAGCCTACCGGATGGCCAAGGCCGAAGGGCTGTCCGGACAGGGTCTCGAGGACCGCATGCTCGACCTTGTCAACGATCCGACCAGCGAAGCAAACGTCTGGGCCATGAACCGGGCCCTAGAGCTTACCTTCCAGAAGAAGCTCGGGGGCATAGGGCAGATGATGCTGAACTTCCGCACCATCCCGTTCTACGGCTGGGTGGCCAAGTACCTTCTGCCCTTTGTCACGACCCCGAGCAACATCATCAAGACCACGGTGCGCAAGTCCCCGCTGGGACTCATGAAAATGCTGGGCAAGGCCGGCTTCGGGGGCTACAAGGGCAATGCGGACCTCGCAACCCGCCACGTGGCCGAACAGGTGGTGGCCTGGGGAACGGTGGCAGCCATCTGGTCGCTGATGGGAGACGAAGACGACGACGAACTGCCGCGCATCACCGGCAGCAAGCCCGGCTACTTCCAGAAAGGGAAGTACGGCTTCATGATGGAGAACCTACCGCCCGCCAGCATGCGCATCGGCGATCGCTGGTTCAGCTACCAGCGTCTGGAGCCCTTTGCCGGCATGATCACGATGATCGTCGACGGCATCCATGCATGGAAGGACGCCGACAACGACGTCGACGGCGGCCGCATCATGAAGAACTTGTTCAACAGTGGGCTGCAGAACGTTCGGGACAAGACATTCCTGCAGACCGTTGGCGACGTGATCCGCGCCACCGAGGATCCCAACACCTCCGGCCGACTGATGACCAATTTCGCGGCATCCTGGGCCCCGAATGCGATCCGGACAACGCTCCGGGCCATGGATGACGAGATCCGCGACAGCCGTAACTACGACCGCGGCGCCGCCTGGCTCGGCGAGCAGCTCGGCGACAAGACCCTCGAGAGGATCGGGGTCAAGCGCGCCCTGCCCAAGGTCAACCTGTGGGGCGAGGACCTCAAGAAGACCGAGAACTTCCCCCTGCAGGCCACGAACGTAGCCTGGCGCATCCTCAGCCCCGTCTACGCGGCCAAGCCCGACTGGAAGCCGGCCGAGAAGCTCATCTGGAACTTCAACCGCAACAACCCGAATCACGCCAACGGCAACGGCTACTGGCCGGGCATCCCCGCATGGTGGTACACGCAAGACGGCGAGACCAAGTACATGACCGCCAAGCAGCATACCCGGCTCTGCAAGACAGCCGGCAAGAAGGCCGACGAAATCCTCACCCGCCTGATCAGCGGCGGTTCCCTCAACGTCGCCAACCCCACCGAACGCGACCGCAAGATCGTCGAGAAGGTCTTCGCCAAGTCCCGCGCCTACGCCAAGCGCCAGGTGCTGCCATGAAATTGGTAAGGGTGGACTGGGTGGATTCGCACTTTGTGCCCGGCTGGGAATCGGGACACGAAGCCGACAGCAAGCCCGTAAGGGTGCGGTCGGTAGGCTGGCTCCTGAAGAAGACTCGGCACGGCGTGGTGCTGAGCTCGCACATTGTCGACGGCGAGGAATCCCAGCATTGCGGAGCCATGACGATCCCCGCGGCGGCAGTAAGACGCGTCAGAGTCATCAAGGAACGGTAAAGTCTTCTCCCGCTCCCGCGCCTACGCCAAGCGCCAGGTGCTGCCGGCCAGATGACCCAGCCCGGAACATATCCTGCGACAATCGTGTCATAGTATTGGGACGGCAATACGCAACAGAAGCATCATGTTTCTTGTTCCATGCGCGCGCCCGAGAGCGGCGCCCGAGCGTTGAAAAATGTTGTATAAGGTGTATTTTTCTCATTGTAAGACTTGCAAAGCCCCGAGATCATCGGCATACTTCTGTTGATAAGACAGAATATGGTGGGTGGATTTTCCGGGCATGTAGATTGGGGACAGGGGGTTGCGCGCAGAATAGGGAGCAATTGAAATGGCTGACCCGATCATCATCAAGATACCCAGTCCGCACGACCGGATTGTGGCACTCAAGTCGGTCGCCGATCCAACTGTGATTGCGCACGGCCGAACGCGCCAGGCGGTGGCCAGGAAGGCCAAGAAGGCCGGCTACGACAATCCCATCTTCATGTTCGTGCCCAAGCCCGGGGCCACGTGCATCTTTTAGTCCGAGGTGTTTGGATGGAGACTGGGCAACCGGAATGGTGGCAAGCGGTTCTGACCGTATGCGCAAATCAGGGGGCATTTCCTCTGGGGTTTGCCCTTGGAGCTTGCTTCGGCGGTTGGTGGGCCGTCAAGATCTTGGAGATGGCAACGAGCGACAACGTCGCGGCCGCGCGAGACGATCGTGCCCGCGTGCTGAACGCGTTCGAGCAACTAGAAGCAGCCCACATCCGGCACGACAACTTCCACGACCGGCTCTTCGAAGCCCAGGCGCAACGCGACGAGTGCAAGAAAGAGAAGTCGCGGCTTGCCCGGGAGCTCGCTGCGGCCTGCACCAAACTGGAACGGCTTGAGCGACGGAAGCAAGGAGACAAGCAATGAGTGTATTGAGCGTTCTACTGGCAATCCCCCTCGGTTTCGCGGCAGTCATGCTTGCCGTCGGGCCGACATGGCTACGGGCCCGGCGTCGGCGCCGCCTGGCCCACGCCAGACTTGAGATGACCGAGGCGGTTACCCGCATCGAGGGGCTGATGTCGGAGCCGGAACACGTGACCGGCGGCACCGTCCTGCACGATGTGGTTTACCCGGCGATGTTCTACAGCCAAGCCATGGAACCATTCCTCACCCTGCGCGAAGTTGTTGCACCCTACGGCAAGGGCGTCGATAAGATCGTGGCAATGTTCAAGCAAGAGATGGCGTCTGCCTCCGAGGAAGTAAGGGGCGCGGTTGTGCCGTTCTTTCGAGCATGCGGACAGGCTGTGCGCTATGACCGGCCCTGGCTGTACTGGCTTCTCGCCGCGCGGTTTGCTGTCGAGAACATGGTCGGCAAGGGGAACGGAGAGCGAACAATCACGCGTGTCGGCATGCTCGTTCCGGCGCGGGCCAAAGCGAAGACGGTGTGATCCGTCCCCACCCCTTTCCCCACCCCTTGACACCCGCCCGGATCGGGCGGCCCCGCGAACTCCGCAACGCCCAGCGCCCAACAGAGGGGAATTCCGAATGAGAATCGACGCATTGCTAGCCGAGTACGCGGCGGGCTGCGAGTATGTGGCCCACTTGGAAAGCCTGGATGTGGTCATCACGACGGCGGCCTTCTCAATTGGAGTTGCAGTCATGGGTGGATTCTCTGCACTGCTGCTTGCGCGGCCGCAGATTGCGGAGAACCGGAAAGCTGCCAATGTTCTGACTGTTGGCACAATGCTGGTCATGCTACTGTTGGTTGCCGGCTGGGCACTATACCATGGTCGTTGCTTGAGGATCCAGACCGTGACAGAACGGCGGTTGATGGAGATCGAGCAAGCGCCAAGAATGAAGACGAGAACTCTGGTACGCCTGCACGCGTTGCTCTCGGAATCACGCCTCCGGCGGTCAGGCTGGCTTGTTGCCGGAGCCCTCTTCGGCTTCGTTGTGGTGTATTGCCTCGCACTCAGAAAAGCAGTGGGACATCGAAGGCCTGCGAAAGCGTCCGTCGATGCAGGTACAGTGCCAAACAACACTTGACACCCGGCCGGATCGGGTGTATTGGTAAGATCAAGCGCCCGTAACAAGGCGTAGAGCTAAAGGTCTAGTCTAGTACTCTTCCTTTGGGTCACCGGCAGGGAGTCCTTCGGGACTGGCGGTTTCCTTTGGCACCGTTTTGTTACCCCTTCCGGTGGCCCTCTTTCACGCCCGCGTAACATCGGGCAGAGCTAGAGGAGGTGCACTATGGCACCGCGACTCCCCGCCACCGGCGTACCCACGCCAGCACTCACCGTCCGCGCCGGCCGGATCTGGGCCAAATCCACCGACGTTGCCGCGTTCTTCGGCAAGAGACACGACAATGTGCTGCAGTCGATCGAGAATCTGGATGTGCCGGCGGACTTCACTGACCTGAATTTTCAGGTGAGTGAGTACCTGGACGCGTCCGGAAAGGCCAACAAGAGCTACGAAATGACCCGCGACGGGTTCACAATCGTGGCTTTCGGCTTCACCGGGGCCAACGCAATGGCCTTCAAGCTGGCCTACATCCAGGGATTCAACGCCATGGAGCAGGCTTTGTACGGTCCGCCGGACCCGAGCATGATAGGGCCGCTCCCGGCCAAGAAGCTGAGCACCGGCGAGCGCAAGGAAATCGGGCAGCTTCTGCACCGGAAGGTCGCGAACGCGGTGCGGTACTTCGAGAAATCGAGTATCCAGGGCATGTCCCGGATGTTGTGCGAGCGTTTCGGGGTCAAGTACTACGGCAATATCCGCCCGGACGATTTGGTCGAGGCCCTGGAGCGGCTCGACGAAATAGACCCCATCGATGCCTTTAACATGTGGGTCGGGCGCCAGGAACAAGGGGAGGGGTGACCATGGTCTGCAAAACCAGCGAACGACAGCGCACGGTGAGTGAAGATCCGGGACTGGAACTGGTTGAGCCGCTCAGCTCGCAGGCAACGGTCGACTGGCTGATGAAGCCCGCCCAGCGCGAGTTGATCCGGACCATTGCGATTGAGGCTCACGACCCCAAGAACGTGGCCAAGGCCCGGGCGATCTGCAAGGTTGACCCCGAAGAAGAGTTCGCCGAAGTCCTCAGCGACGTGATCCTCGGCCGCATAGACCGGGGATCGGTATACATTTTAGCATGAAAGGGGGTTGCACTCCCGAAAACACGACATAAAGTAAGAGTATTGGGACCGGTTGCAGGTCTCCCCCCCCCCCCCTCCCCCTCTTCCCCTACCCTGCAGCCGGTCCTTTTTTATTCCCCGGCCGAAGGTGTTTTTTCATCCGCGCTTCGCCTGACCTTCGCCCGACTACCGTAGATGAACGTTCCGACGATCGCGGCCAGCCCCGCCGTTCCGAGAAACGTTCCCGCGAACGTCCGGCCTACATAGATGCACGCGCATGCCCCCATGATCGTGCCCATGCCGATGAGAAACGCAAACAGCAGACCGGCGAAGCTGTTGCGGGACTCGATTCGGAGGATTTGGCGATTGATCTCGACGGCCGCCCGCTGGATTTCCTGCTCATGGGCAACCTGCCTCTCGGCCATGGCGAGGAGCCGTTCCGCCGCTCCCTCGACGGTCTGCTCGTAGCCTGAGAGGATCTCGGGCGGCGGCAGCAGGCCGGAGAACTCCACCTGCATGTGTTGGACCGCTCTCGACTCTCCGCGCGGCGTCGAACGTCGACTTTTGTTTGCGGCCGTCACGCTTCCGGCCCCCGGCCCATGACCGTCCGGAGCGCGTCCCCCACCGTGCGCCAGGCATCGCGCAGCGCATCCCCGTTCGCGGTATAGGCGTCCTCGGCCGTCATCTCGCTCAGAATCCGGGCCGCCTGGTTGGCCGGAACGTCGCGGCCGCGCAGTCGCAGGACGGGATAACGCATACGTGTCGCTCCGAGATCGAGCACGCGACCGGCCCCCGATGTAAACGCCTCAATGGACTCACGCTTCATTGCCGGTTTCTCCGTGTGCGAGTGCGATGGTGTCGGGTCATTTCCGGAATATCGCACACTGGTGCGGACTGCGCAAGTCCGGCGACCGGTTCTCTTCTATCCATCCCCCTCGCACAGCCGGTCCCGGATCTCGCGCCAGTTCCCGGGCGTCATCTTTGCGAGTTCCTCGCGCACCCCCTTTCTGTTGGAGTTGGAGTGGGGAGAAGAGGGTCAGTTGTAAGGGTGGGGCTGGGGGGGGGGTTATGCTAATCGCCGGGGGCAGGTTGATCTGCCGGCGGATCTCGCGTTCGATGTTCGGGGGGACGTCCCAGAGCTGCTGCCGGCCGCGGCAGGGGATGGGTTCTGGCAGGGGGAAGGTATCCCGCAAGACCCAACAGATGGGGCCCTCGGTGTGGACGTGGTCCTTCGTCCAGGAGTATTCGTCCGGGACCAGGTTGCACATGACGCTGGCATAGTTGAGGCACGCAGCCAGATACGAGACGGCCACGATCGCGCCGAAGGCCATCTTCGGAAAACGCTTGGTGTCGCCCGGCTGCAGCCACGCCCGGGACTTCCCCGCATGGATGGCCAGAAGACCGCGATGCTTGGTCGACCAGGTTCGGTTCTCGATACGCTTCTCGCGCGTGACGCCGATCAGGTGGGCGTAGGGTTGACAGATGGTCAGGGCTTTCATGGTTGGACGTCCTCCTCCTCCTCCTCCTCCTCCTCCTCCTCGTCCTCCCTGTCGAGCCCCAGGGCTTCGCGGAGCATCCGGAATTTGATCATTTCTAGCGTTCCGATGACTTCGGTTTGGCTCACGTCGTTTTCTTCGGCATTGTAGTCGATTGCTGCGAATAAACGCTCCTCGAGGAGCCGTATGCGCTCGATGCTGGCTTCCTCGCGTTCTTTGCGACGTTCTTGCGGGGTCATGGATTCGGTTCCTTGTGTCAGACCATCCACGTCGGCGGGAGGGGGACGGTTGTTTCGGTCGGCCGCCAGAGGTGCAGGCAGTAGGGGTGATTGTTGATGTACGTGGACTGCGGGGGATGGAGCTGCTGGACGGTGTCCTCGGGGGCCCAGAACAGGGCCTTGATGTAGCACATTTCGTCCCAGATCGGGGAACGCTTGCGAAGCGATACCGACACGTGCTCCCAGCCGCCGGCGTTCGAGGCGATGACCAGGAGGCAGTTGCGCGGCCGGACACGCTTTCGGCCGGGGGGGGGCACAAGGAAGGCTCCCTCTTGGCCGACGTCGTCGGAACTGCCCAGCTCGCCCGCGCGAATTCGGTATTGGTTGGGAACGTGGATCATCGTTGGTTACTCCTGCAGGTTTGCCGTGAAGACCGGCTCGGTATGCATCGAGATGGTGAAGTCTTGCGGGTCGCCTTCGGAGATCCGGACGCGGATGGTGTTGTCAAATATGTCGGGGGTTTCCCAGCCGCCGTGCATGTAGAACAGGTGTTCGGCATGCAATGCGGCCGCAGCCTTCGGGGATCCCCCGCCGTACTCGTGGCCGTAGGATTCGAGCTCTCTTTTCGGCATCCAGCAGTAGTAGGTCATGGCTGTCGTCGTTCCTTCCGTCTGTTGGGCACAGCCGTTTGAGGGTTTGCCATCTGGCACACACACGCGAGCAGTTCGCGGTAGTCGTCTTTCCAGTCGACCATGCGGCGCATGAGGCCGGCTGGTTCTCCCTTGGCCCACAGTCCCAGGACCGGGACATCGCAGGCCCAGGCGGCCCCCACCTCGGCCCACGCATCTGTGCCGGAAGGCCCGAGATACACGACAAGGTCGGATTTCGTAGCGCCGTTCACGTCGAACTCAAATTTTTCGAGGCCGTCGGGGCTCCATATCCAATCCGTGACGTTGGCGTAATTTCCCTGGCGCACCTCGTCCTCGACATGGGTGACCTTCTCGACGAAGGACACGACATTGTGGCCGCGGGTTCGGAGCAGGGCCGTTAGCATCTCGACGGCGTGCTGGTGACGCCAACTGGCTGCGATGTAGATCTTCATGCGTCTGCCCCCTTCTTGTCGGTCTTCGTCTGCTTCTCTTTCTCGCGCTGCTTCGCCCAGCACTTCGGCTCGGGAAGGGCCTTGAACGACTGGCGGCGCCAGTCTTTGTGGTCATATCCGAGGGTGATGCAAAGCCACTTCAGGGCCTTTGCTTCGGGCTTGGTGGGGCGGTCGGTAAAGAGGAGGCGTTTCAAGCGGTCGGCTAACTGCGTCAAACACGCATCCCAGAGCGCGTCCAGGAGATCACCCTCGGGCTGCAGGTGCCACTTTCCCAGGCGGTCCCAGTCCGATCTCCAGCCCGCTCCCGAATCCTTGTCGCTTGCGCAATCCACCCCGAAGGCGCATACGACCGCCGCCACGACCGCCAGATCCGGCCGTGCGGGGCGCGCCTCCCCTTCGCCCTCGCAAAACCCCTGCAGGCGCTTGACAATCCATTTTTGCCGACGTTGTTCCAGGGCTTCCACCTTCTCGGCAAGCGTCTTGCTCTTGTTCTGTCCGGAACTGTTCCCGGATCCCCCGGTGTTCCCCACCTGGACGCTGAGCTCTTCGCAGAAGCGGTCCAGGTGGATGTCGGCAATGGGGATGGTTTTGATAGGCATGGCGTTTGTCCTTTCGTGTGTTTACTGTTCCGCCCGTTGGCGCAGATCGAACGGCAACTCGGCGCACTGGAATCCCGCAGCCTCCTTGTGTCCCCCACCCCCGTGGGCCTTTGCCACTACCGACACGTCGACGTCGTCACGATCATCGACGTACAG
>Ga0307928_10002682_pt1 | contig 13674 bp, 26 predicted proteins | sample AceLakmetagen232_FD_201815 | JGI IMG/M metagenome (GOLD analysis project Ga0307928, IMG submission 201815) | Saline water microbial communities from Ace Lake, Antarctica - #232 | ecosystem: Environmental > Aquatic > Non-marine Saline and Alkaline > Saline | place: Antarctica: Ace Lake... | reverse complement strand
TTCCTAAATTCCCACATATCATTGCAGTTTCTGTTTTACTAACCTTATGATAATTACAATAGAACTCACAAGATTCTTTAAAGTTTAGTTTTTCTTTATTCATTCTATCCAAATATAAATTTAAATACTGCTAAGAATATAAGTATTGGAAATATCATTTGTGCTATTCCAATAACAATCATAACTATAAGACCGAAAAGTGCTTGTACAACCTCGCCAAACGTCATATTATGTTTTTCATCTGTCATATTTATTTTCTATTTTTATCTACTAATGTACCATATCTCTGAATATCAATTCTTAATGAAGCATATTCAATCAATATATCTACTAAAGCTTCACTTTCATCTTTCTTTTTAGTAAAATTGATACATTCTTTTAATAATACTTGTTGTGCTTCTGTTAGAGAGAAACAAGCTGTGTTATCTTTCTTTTGTTTAGACATATCTTCTAACTCTACATTATTAAACTTATCCCAATCAAAATCTAATAAAGCTAATTCATTTTTCATAGTTTCTTCACTCCAAGGAAACATACTTCTTTGACCTTCGTTAAGTGCTTTCAATATTTCTGCTCTCTTTAATATATCATCTTGTCCTCTAATATTATTCAAAGCTATTGTTAAGATTTTAGCTATACTATCACTAATCACTCCAATATTTTCAGCTTTAATCTTTACATAACCTAATGCTGTGCAAGCCTTGTATCTATGTTCACCATCAATGATTTGAAATTTACCTTCTCCTAATTCTCTAATTAATATTGGACAAGTAAAACCATTTTCTTTAATAGATTTCTTTAATGAATTAAAGATTGCATCTTCTTGAATATTAGGATTCCAAGGGTTTGGTTCTATTTGTGTTAAGAAAGGCTCTATTTGTTTTGTTGTAAATTTTTTAGTATCCATCTAGTTCTTTTTCTAATTTATTAATTTTATCTAATATAGCGTCACGAGTAATTTTTTTACCATTCAACAGAGTATTATATGTGCAAATATCTGTATTAATTTTCTCTAATTGCTCTTCTAATTGTTGTAGTAATGTTAATTCTGTCATATTTTTATTTTAAATTTATATTATACATTGAACATTGTTCTTTCTGCCAATCAGTCGAATACCAATCCTTAAACATAATTGATTGCTTCGACCAGATTTCACATTCTCTTATCTCGTTTCGTTCTAATCCTTTCGAGAATAGGAAACCCAGAATCGCCAACATTATTAGAATCCATATAAAGTATTTCATATCTCTTCTTCGTCGGTTAACATATAATAATCTGATAAATCGTATAACTCTATAGCTTCTTCTCTGCTTTCAGCTTCGATTGAACCCATTTCTTCGCCGTCGTCGTTTGTAAAAATATATCTTTTCATCTTTTTTTATTTAATTTTTATTATGTTTGTATTATATGTTCTTTTTAAAAAAAAGTCAAGAGCTATGTTTTCCTTTTAATAATAACGAATAGAGAAGTAAAACTATAACTTTATGTAGACATAAGAATATATTTTTTAAAAGTAAAGTTGTTTGATTCTTTATCTATTAAGCTATCTTTTATTGTTAAACTTCTCTATCGTTATTTATATATTATGTTATTTTTAAAGAAAAGTCAAGAGCTTAATTTTCCGTAAATTTCCAATAATTCTTTTTTAAGTTCCTTATTATCTTCTAACTCTATAACTACTTTTTTAATTCCATTCCACTTATAATCTTTATAAAAGAACCAAGCTCCTTTCTTTTCTATAATTTCTTTTTTGACTAAAAGATTAGCAAGGTCTGTTAGTTTATCTATTCCTTTATTGAATATGATTTGTACTTCAGTTGTTTTGAATGGTGCTGATACTTTACTTTTAGCTATTTTAATTTTTATATTTGAGCCAACAGGTTCTTCTCTATATTTGATAGTTCCTTTCTTTCTTAACTCTATCCTAACAGAAGAATAAAACTTTAAAGCTAATCCACCTGGAGTTGTTTCTGGGTTTCCATAAGCTCCAATCTTCATACGAATTTGATTAATAAAAATTATAGTTACTTTATTCTTATTCGCTATACCTACCAACTTTCTTAAAGCACTACTCATCAATCTTGCTTGTAATCCTATTTTTAATGCTCCCATCTCAGCATCTATTTCTGCTTGTGGAACTAACGAAGCAACTGAATCAACAACTATTAGTTTAATCTTATCCGACTCTACAAATCTTTGTAATATCTGTAATGCTTGTTCACCACTATCGGGTTGCGATAGTATGATATTGTCTACATCCACTCCTATATTCTTGGCGTAGAGAGGGTCTAAGGCGTGTTCGGAATCAATATAACCTACATTTCCACCTAATTTCTGAAATTCTGCTGTTATATGTAAGGCTAATGTAGTCTTTCCAGAACTTTCCATACCATATATTTCAATAATTCTACCTTTAGGGATTCCACCAACACCTAAGATTTCATTTAGAGAATAAGAACCTGTTGGAATTGATTCTATTTTTTTAGAATCTCCTGACAAGGAAACTAATGATTCTTCACCAAATTCTTTTTTAATTTGAGCGATTGTTTTTTCTAATTCTTTTTTCATATTAATTGTCCCATTTAACTCCTCTAACTTCCCATAATCTAGTAATATCTTTTTCCATTTTAAGATTACTTGCAATCACTTTATTTAATTGCTGTCTTAAAGCTCTACGACTTTCTATATCATTCCCAATAGACTTGATGTCAAATCCTAATTCGATAGCGTCTTCTTTATTTTTGTATCTCAGTGTTTTTTTACCTCTTAATAAATCTTGATACATAGCTACATTTCCATATCTTACTAGACTTAACCAAGATGAAGAATCAGTAGAATAGAAAGGTATATCCCTCAACAAACTAGTTCCTGTTACACCAAATCCGTGTGTCTTTTTCTTTTGTCTTACTATACTAAATACTTTTTGTAACCAGGGTAATCTTTTCTTTGAAGATAAATCGTTTGCTGGAGAAATACCGATATAATCAGAATCATCTTCCATTAACTTATCAAGCCATTTAAAATCTTCGTGTTGATGAAAAACGTGCATTACTTTTAAACCTGCTGCTTTCATCTTTTGATAATTTTCCCAACCTTGAATAGCGGCTTTTTCAATATCTTCTTTGTTAGGAATAAATCCATATCTTCCTGGAATAACATCAAGATTAATACAATAAACATTTTTAGCTTTTGAAATCATTTGTATTTCGTGACAAAAATATATGTATTTATCAATGTCGATATCTATACCTTTGGTCCAAGTTGTAAAAGCTCCACTATCAATAATAATTGTTTTAGTTTCATCTAAAACCATTTTCTTAACAAGGTTTTTGTTCAGATAAGAAATTAAGATATTTTCAACGTTCATTTGATTTAAAGACTCAATATGAGCACTGGAACTGAGAACAAAATATAATCTCATTATCTTCCAAAACTTTCTGCTTTTTCTGACCTTGAGAATTTTAATAATTCTTTATCTCCAGTTTCAATTGTTGTAACAAATTCACCTCTCTCTGCAACTAATAATTGAATTGCTAATTTTTCAGGTTGTATCATTAAACTAAAATCTTGAAAAATTTTAGCAATAACGTGTTCGTGAGAAATAGGTAAAGTTTCATAACCCCAGAAATAAAGTTTTAAACTTTTTAATTCTGCTGTAAATTCACCAGGAATAAACTTTAATCTTACTTTGTATAAATCTCTAATTCCTGTCATTGGACATCTTGCTATTAATTCAGGATAAGAAAATTCTACTGCTATTTCTTTTCCTCCAAGATAAGGAATTCTTCTAATTTGATTTTCAATTTCAAAATCCATTGCATCTTGAATTCTTTGTTTTAATTGCTCATCGGTCATTTTTTCTATAACTGGTGCGTAATCCCATTTTTTATTTTCCATTTTTATTTGATTAAAGGGTCTTTAATATTATTCAATGCAAATGCTTCTGCTCGTTCGACACAAGTTCCACATTTACCACAAGGTTCTTCTTCTCCTTTATAACAACTCCAAGTATTTTCATAAGGAACATTTAATTCTATTCCTTGTTTTACTATTTCTGCTTTACTAATAAAAATAAAAGGAGTCATTATCTTAATTGGTTCGTAATCAACTACTCTTGCTAAATCAGAAATCTTTTCTACAAAAATTGGTCTACAATCAGGATAAATTTCGTGGTCTCCTGCGTGAGCCGCATAAGAAACTGCTTCATATTCTTCTGAGATAGCATACCCCATAGCAACTGATAACATTATCATATTTCTATTAGGAACAACTGTTTGTTGCATATTCTCATTTCCGTAATCTCCTTCAGGTATTTCTTTATCAGAAGTTAAACTAGATTTAAGAATATCTTTTAAACTTGATAAATCAATAATCTTATGTTCTACACCTAATAAATCGCAAGTCTTTTTCGCATACTCTAATTCTTTTTTATGCTTCTGACCATAATCAAAAGAAATTGCTTTGACTTGATTACCCTCTTTTATAAGTTTATATAATAGAGTAGTTGAATCTACTCCACCTGATAATACTACTATTGTATTCATAATTGTATTAATTTTAAGAATTCATTTCTTGCATCACTATCATTTTTGAAGATTCCTGTCATATAAGATGTTATCATTGGAGCATTATGTTTCTTCGTTCCTCTCATTTCTTTGCATAAGTGACGACCTTTCATTACTAACATTATTCCTAATGGTTTTAATGTTTCTTGTAAATCATCTACAATTTGTTGAGTCAATCTTTCTTGTACTTGAAGTTTAGCAGAATACCAATCTACTAATCTAGAAATTTTACTAATACCTACGATTGTTTCTTTAGGAATATAAGCAAAATAATATTCTCCGAAAAATGGAACCATATGATGTTCACATTGAGAATAGTAATAACCAGTATCAATAACCATTTGGTCTTGCATAACTCCATCTTCTCCGTTAGGAAAAGTTGTAACTTTAGGTCTTTGTTCTAAATCGTAACCTTTATAAATCTCTTTAAACATTCTAACTACTCTTTTTGGAGTATCTATTAATCCTGTTCTTTCAGGATTATCTCCAGTACCTTTTAATAATTCTTTTATTTGTTCTTCTGTAATCATTATATTTTTCTTTTATTACCCCAAACATTAATATGTAGTCTAGGTGTATATATTTTTTTATTTTCGACACAATAATTCCAAACCTTTTTACTAATTGCTAAATCTTTCTTTTCATCAAAAGTAGTTAAAGGCATTATTCTTGTAGCATATTTAAGCATACTTATTCCTACTTTCTTCAAATCTGTTACTATTTTAATATCGCAATATTCACTTTGAAAACCTTTAAGTAACTTCTTAACTTTCTTAGCAGTTTTTAAATCTTTAGGACTACAACCTATATAATCAAAAACAAAAAATACTTCTTTATCTAAAAAATCTCCATTTGTTTCAATATGATATTCTCTATCTGTTCTATCTTCATTACAAATTTCAAGAATTTGTTTTTTATAAAGTAAAGGCTCTCCACCAGTAAAACAAATATAGTGCATTTTACTTATTCTAATTTCTGTCTGTATTTCTTTAAGAGTCATATTTTTTCCTTCTGTGTGATATTTCGTATCGCAATAAGAACAATTTCTATTACAACCAGAAACCCTAATGAATAACATTGGATACCCAGCATATTGTCCTTCTCCTTGTACACTTTTAAAGATAGCGTTAATCTTTATTTTATTTTCCATTGTAAGTTGCAAAACTATCAGCAGTTTCGTATAATTTTATTTCTGATAAATGAACATTTCCTGCTAATCCAGAATATATTTGATTCCATATCCAAACAGAAATATTTTCGGCTGTTGAAATTTTAAAGTAACCAAGTTCATCTAAATATTCGTGGTCTAATTTATCAATCACTCTCTCTTTAACTAAGCTTTTTAATTCTTTAAAATCCATAACCATTCCTCCAATAACAGGGCCTTCTAAGGTTACTTCTAATTTGTAACTATGCCCGTGTACCTTTCCACAAGTAATATGTCCTTTAATTGTGTGAGCCGCTTCAAACGTAAATTTTTTAGTTACTTTCATTGTTTTACTTTTGTTCCACATTTGTAACAAATATCATAAGTGACGAATTTATGATTACAATTATCTTCAACTGGTTTTCCTTGTCTTACTCTAATTAAGTTTGTAAAATCTCTTGAAGTAAGAATTTTTGCATCAGCTATTAAATTTTCTGCGTCTTCTTTATTTTCAGCAATACTAGAAATAATTTCTAATCTCGTCTCAGGTACAGATACAAAAGAATTAATATCAATATCAAATTTTTTAATTAACTTATTAATAATCCTTCTCCATCTCTCAATTTTACTTCTTGGATAATATTTGTTAATATCTCCAAGATAACCAGCCCAATTAGGTTCTGCTCCTTCACCTTGAACGTATTTGTAAAGCTGTTCATCATAAACCTGAACCAAATCAAGGACATTTGAAATGAAAAGTTTTCTTCTTTCTAGTTCTCTTTCTTTAATTTGTTTATCAAGTTTAAAAGCTTTCTCTGATTTATTTTCGTTTTCCATTTTTATTTTTTATTATTTTCCAATCTTCTTTACCTGCTTCTTGTTTAGCGTTAAGTTTTAAATGTTGAAGTAAAGCAATTATAACATCCTTATCTTCGTCAACCTTTTCTCTTATCTCGTTTACTATATCTATTCCAATAAAATTTATTTTCTTTGTCATTTTTGAGTCATTATCAATTAAAGTATTTTGATTCTTTTGTAATCTCCTCATATCAAAATAAAGAATAATAACAAAAAATATTAACAGAACATCAATTATAAGATTATACATATTTTTTTAATTTGATTATTTTTGACCTTTATAAGATTCATATAAATGAATAATACTTGCCCTATCCATATCTAACAAATCTGCTACCTGAGAAATAGAAAACAACTTTTCATCTATTAATTTTGTAACTAATATTTTTCTTTTTCTAACTATGTAATCTTTTCTGTTAGGTATCTTTAAGTAATCTATTTCTTTCATTAAATTAAAAGAGTCGTCTAATTCATCACCATATTTTTCATCTATCTCACAAATAGGACATTTAGTTTTAAATCTCTTATCGTGTTTTTCACAATAGTAATAGAATTCTTCTTTTGGACTACATATTTGACCAATACGAGATTTACTAACATTATATTTTTTTGCTAATTTCTCATAGGTAATTCCTTCATTATGTAATCTTATTATCTCTTCGTTTCTTTTTATTTTTTTCAATTGTTTATTTTTTTTTATCATTGTAATCTTTTTACTGCATTAATAAAATCTAATCCTTCGACTTTCATAACATATTCAATTGTATCAGCTGATTTATTACAGCTAAAACAATAACCGAAATTATTTTTTATAAAAAAGCTTGGACGAGAATCTTCGTGAAAAGGACATAAGATAAATTTACTTCTACTTAAATCAATTAATTGTTCAAAAGGATACTCTGTTGCTCTTGCAATCATTTCATCATTTATTTCTGTCTTTGAATCAACATTATCTTTTTTCAATAAATATCTTAACTCACCTTCTATCTTTTTTATCTTTCTTTTCTTTTCTGGAACATTATACAAACTAAGAATAGCCATTCTCAACCAAGATAAATTATCGTTTATATTATAGAACCTATCTTTCATTTCTCTATTATGCTCATTAGCTAAAGAAATACTTTTTTCTAATTTTTGTTTTTCTTCTGAAAGATATTTTATTCTCATTTCTTTTCCACCTATCTCTTTTCTAAATTCTCTTAAATCGTTCATTCTTTTTTCTCGACTTTTATCGTATTCTTTTTTCGATTTTTCAATTGATAACTGTTCTTCATTTTCCCATATATCAAGTCTATCTAATACCTTATCACTAAATCCCATCATTTTTAAAACCCTTTGATATCCTAGAATATCTCTCATTGAAGCATATGTATTTTTCAGATTTTTTATTGTTATGTTTGTCATTTTTACTTATTGTATGTTATTTTTTACAGAAAGTCAAGCCCTTGATTCTCCGTACCAATTTCTATACCATCGTCCTCTCTTCCTGAAATATCTTTTTCATATAAATAACCATCTTTAAATAATAAGTTAATTTTCTTTCCCATCACTCCTGTTCGTCTATGATTTAATATATGTAAAAAAGTGTTTCCTGTATATTCAATATATTGTTGACCACCTTTTATTCTAATTTTAGATTCTCTTTGAATCATAATAGTTGAATCTGCTTCTTGGGGTATAAAGGAACTATCTCTAACACTATCCTCTGTTAAAGCCATACCGGGCTTTATCTTGGTTGTATGAGCCATTGTAAAAATTACTACATCATTCTCTACTGCAAATCTTTTTAAATCTCTAATAGCTCTACCTATATCCATTGAAGCATTTTTAGTGTACATATCAATCAAATAATGTAAGTGGTCAATAAAAACTATTCTTGTATTATATTTAATAATTCCTTCTAAGATTCTATTTTTAATCCAATTAACATCTTTATCTTTTAATATTTTTGGTAAATAAAATAATGGTAATTCTTTTTTAAATTGAGCTATAAATTGTCTCTCAGGAACCTCAAATTCAAACCATAAACATTTGATTCCTTGTCTTTCAAAATTTACTGTTAAGGATTGACTAAAAGCTGTTTTACCATTTTTAGTTGGGCCACTAATAATAATAAGCTCTCCAGCTTCAAATCCATTAATAAGTTTATCTAAACCTGGAATCTTAGAATCAAAATGATAAGTTGCTTTTGGTTGTGTCTTTATTTTTTCTTCTACCTCGTGAGATGAAATGACTTTATCTTCCCCATCATAAGAAGATAGTTCTAACTCTTTTTCTATATCCATTATTTTTGCTGATTAAAAATTGATAATCTTTTTAAAAGTGTTTCAAATGTCCATTCATAATTGCCCTTGTTTATTGAATCTAGTTCAATCCAATCGAGCATTTCTTTAAATTTAGTTGCTGGAAATGTTTTAGAATATGATATTGATTTTCTTAATAATCTTTTTATCTCTTCTCCAGCCTCTTCTTTACTCTCAAATATAAAATCTTTTTTCTTCCAATAAAGAGCAATAAAAAATAAGTTAATTCTTTTACTAGCTCCTTTCATTGCATATCGCCAATCAAAAGTTTCAGGGTCGGGGGTAATCTTAACTTTGTTCCTTTCAAGATAAGATGTAATTATTTCTTTGTTTTTGCTAAAAATCGAGTTTTGCTTATTTATATGTTCTTTATTAGTATTTATATCTTTATTAGTTATGTACTGAGGTCTACCTCTACGGGAACCTTCAGTATTGGCTTTTTCCTTTTTAGGTAAATGTAATTCATAAATCATTCTACCACTAGTTAATCTTGTTCTTGTCAAATAATCATTGTCTTCTAATTCTCTTAATCCTGATTGAATTGAATCAATTCCTTCTTTAACAACCTTAGCCATTCTTTCTGAAGAGAATTGCCAATCATCAGGTCTTGATTGTAAATAACAAAATAATCCTTTTGCTTTAAGACTAACAATATTATTATGTAAAAGCTTGTTTGGAATTTGAGTAAAACTACTTTTTAACTTTTCGATATTTGATTTCATTTGTTATTTTTATTTATTATATTTTTTTAAGATATTTTTTTAACCAAACTTTAAATGAAACAGATTCTTCATTACTATAAACATTTACAACAAATAAATTTCTTTCTGTAGAAAAATATCTAACCATTAAAAATCCATTTTCGCTTCTTTCGAGATATTTTTCCTTATTTCCTTTACCGAAAAAAGTTAATAAAAATTGTCTTCTTGTTTCTTTAACTTGACTTCTTTTTCTTCTATATTTTTCTGTTTTTTTTATATCTTTATTCATTTATTTAAAATTACTCCTTAATAACAAAATACTCCCACTATTGTGCGAGTAAGAGTATTTTATCAACAAGTGCACAATTAACTTATTAACAATTGTATTATAGAATTTATTGAAAAACTAATCAACTAACTTATAACACCCCCACCTACCTCCGTATCCTTCAGAAATCATTTGTTCGGCACAAAGAATTTGTATCTCTGGGTCAAATAAATCATCTCTCAAACTATACTTTATTACACAGAACTCTTGAAATGTTGATGGCGAGAATTGTAAAACTCCATAACTTCCTATTTCTATTTCTCCACTACTTAAATAATGTATATCTTTTGTATTAACTGCATAAATATTTCCCCCACTTTCACAATCTATTAAATTTCTTATTGTCGGAGTTGTTAAAATAGAACCTAATACTTTCGCGTGAATAGTAAATGGTGTCGATAATGATTTTAAGCAATTATCTGTTATTAAATACGCTGTGTTTTCATTTCTAAGATTACAAACTTCCTGTCTCTCGTTATTTTCATACTGAGAGGGGTAAATACTAATGATTAAAGCTATTAACATTGTTAGAAAGGCTCTGTGCATTTTTTTGATAATTAATTTTTTTATTTTCCGAGGTGCAAATAACAATAAGAATTAATCTTGCCTTTTTCTATCTTATTTAGGTCTATGGTCGAAAGATGAAAATGACCAACTTATTCTAAATAAAAACCTCAGTTAAACTATAAATCTATATCTTCTACTTTAATCTCGCCTTCTTCTTCAATAATCTTATCTGCAGTTGTATCTGTTTCTTTAACATTCATTTCTTTTAATCTTTTCTCTTTCATTTCAGCAAGAATATCTGTAACTGATTTTTCTGTTGCTTTTAAAATTAAAGCTTCTTCTTCCTCAGCTATTTTAGTATCTTTTCTATCAGCAAGAATACTATATTCGGTATCTAATCCTTTTCCTTTTCTGATAATAGTAATATCATAATTTGGAACTCCTTCAAATCCATAATCTTCACTTTTAGCTAACTTAGCTATTTCTCCGTAAATCTTATAACCGAATTGAAATAATTTTACTTGTGCATCTTCTCTATCAAGAACATAAGCCATAAATTGAGCTCTTGATTTATCTCCAGCTTGGCAATAAGAACAAGTATCTTTTCCTGTACAAATAAAGCTCTTTTTTAATTGTGTGTCCCAATGTTGTCCGAAATCTTCACTATCAGAAATTAATCTAATTTTATTGTTTCCTTCTTTTACAACTAACCAATTTCCTTTATTAGAATTAATTCCGTATTTTTTTTCTATTTCTCCTTCTTTTGAATTAAATGACATTTTATTTTTTATTATTTTTAATTTTTTTATTTTCTTCTCGACCTTTTGATTCTAAAAGATAATCTTCATAAGTTTTTTCTTTGATTGGACCCATTCCAAGTCTCTTTCTTATTTCGTTAATCGTTTCTTTTATTTCTTTATGATTCTTCATTTTCTTTTTCTGTAATAACTATCATTTAAGAAATTCTGTTTTTTCTGATAAGCTTCCCATTTATATGCATCATACAATGCAAGAAATGCTCTTAAATCTTTTTTATAATCACTTGCTATTGTTACAAATTCATAAGTTGTTTTAAAGTTTTCTATTTTCATATTATTTCCATCAACTCCTTTGTCTAATCTTAACACTGCCCTTTTCATTGGCTCTGTAACACCACTTTTACTTATCATATATTGATATATGGCGGTCTGTAAGAAAACATCCGTAGATATGTGTTTAGAAGTTTTAAAATCTACTATGTATAATACTCCATCTATTCTTGCAACCAAATCTAGGGTTCCAGCAAGAAATAATTCTCTGTTACCTAAAACTAATTCCGTTGCAAGATATTCAATAATATGTCCTTTCTCTTTCATTTCTTTTTCCCATTTCAAGAAAGCACTGTATGAATTTCTAATTTCATATTCAACTCTTTCATCTTCATCTACAATCTTATATGGACTGAATCTCTTATTCTGGTTAATACTTATCTCAATTAATTTATGAGTTATTTTACCAGACTTTAATGCTGGTCCACTTTTTAAATTTCTAGCACTCTTTGCTTTATTTAATAATGTAAAAAATTTACTAGGAGTTAATTCTTTTATCTCTTCTAATTTCTTTTTTAACCTTTCTTCAAAATGAGCTTTATGAGCATCACTTAATTTTTTATTATTAATTGTCTTGTCGTAATAACCAAGGAATTTAACAGCTTCTTTAGAAGACCAGGGCATAGCCCAATCCTGTTTCTTCATATCAATAACTGTAGTACAACCTCTTAAACTAAAACCATCAAGTTTATAACGATGTCCCTTTTCAGAGAATTCTATTGGAAGTGATTTGAAGCCGAATTCTTTTAGTATCATTTTATGTTTTTTACTACCCTAATAATTTCTTCAAAAATTATGAAAGCATAACCATTTAATCCTTCATCTAAGAATTTACTTGGTCCTTTATGGTTAAGTGTTCTATTTTTTACATCTTCTATCGCTTTCATTACTTCTTTAATTTCTACTTTTTTGTTCATCTTTTTTTTATGTTATTTTTATTATTATACGTATTGTATGTTCTTTTTAAAAAAAAGTCAAGAGCTTAATTTTCCTTATCTATATATTCTTTTAATCTTTTGATATTTTCTTCGTAATACTGAATAGTTTGAAATGACCCCTTACGCCCTTTCTTATGTAGTTCATTTAAATCATCGTTCCAATCAATTCCTCTTTTTCTTACAATATCTTCCTGCATTGTAAAATCTACCTGCTCTAACTTGTTGTGACAGGGCCAACAAACAGGTACACCATTATCTATAACATATCTTAAATTTCCGTGAGAGCCTTTCGGTTTGAAGTGATGACAACTATCTGTAGTATCTTTATGACCGTAAGCTTTCTTTTCACTATCATTAAAGAAACATTTATTCCCCCAATACTTTAAACAAGCAATATGAAATAATCTATCTGCTTCAGCTTTTAATTCTTTTTTTAAATTTCTTTTTTCTTTATCTTTCATAATTTAGTTACATCACAAACTGAAGTTCTTTTTGGGTTACCATTTTTGTAGCGACTTGTTATTAGTTTCCTCCAAATATGTAACTCTATTTTAATTCCTGCACTTTTAACTATCGGAAATAATTCACTATTTTTCATTTTTTCTAGGTGTGGGTTTTTCTCTTCCATTCCACCAGCAACCTGAACTGCTAGAACACTATTTTCTTTTACTGCAAGAATATCTATGAATCCCCACAAATCTTTTCTTCTATGAGTGAAGTAATTATAGTGTTCTACCATTTCAACTTTATAGCCACGCTCTCTCAAGGTCTGTAATGATAATTGTGCTGGGCTCATTTCTTTAATAGGTTAGGGTTTTCATAGATGTTGCCGATTACTTCAATATCTCCATCGTAAAGCTCTTTGCCTTCACCTGCAAAATCTTTTATGTTTTGGTAGTCATCGCCACCTTTTATACAAAAAGAACAATCGTGGAACTTAACCTCATAATTGCCCTCTCTATACTGAGCCAATATACGAAATATAACCTTGACTATATCTCCCTCATATATTTCTTTTCCGTTCTTATCTTTCAAGCCTGTGAATTGCATAAGAATAAACTTTTCATTTGTTCCATCAATTTCGTGTTGTCCTTGTATCCCTGCATCAAAGAATGTAGCACCTCTAGTTCTTTCCCTTTCATACTTCATTACCTCTCCATTTAAGCCTATAAAGATAAAGGCTGAATCATAAACTTCTGGAGAAACTTTACAAGTTCCATCATCGTTAGATTTTAACA
>Ga0307928_10002681_pt1 | contig 13674 bp, 28 predicted proteins | sample AceLakmetagen232_FD_201815 | JGI IMG/M metagenome (GOLD analysis project Ga0307928, IMG submission 201815) | Saline water microbial communities from Ace Lake, Antarctica - #232 | ecosystem: Environmental > Aquatic > Non-marine Saline and Alkaline > Saline | place: Antarctica: Ace Lake... | reverse complement strand
GGTTGCCTCCACTCCGTCTGCATCAGCCTTCGCCTGTTGGATGACCAGGTCGGTCACGAAGTCGGCCTCAAAGGACTCGCGATCTGTCAGGAATCGCTTGGTGCGGGCCATGCGTCCAGCGTTCTTGTCCTCCTGGAAGGCGGGGTTGCCGGCGGTGTGCAAGCACACCTTCTTGCAGCCATCCGCGAACGGGCACACGTTCACGCCAGACAGATCGGCCGGCGCAAAGTGCAGCACGGTCGCTATGACGTGCTTCTTCTTCTCGGTCTTGATGAGCTTGGGGTTGTTGCTGGTGATTACGCGGTAGGTGGTGCGAGTTGGGTGTACTGGTAGGTCTCTCAAATTCGGTCTCCGTTGTCAAGGTAGGGGTGGGGGCTTGAACTCCCCCACCCCTGGATTATTCAGACTGAAGGATCTACTTCACCGGTAGGCTAGAACGGCAGGTCGTCGTCATCGTCGGGGATGGTCGCCTGCTGTCTCTTTTTGGGCGGTGTTGTCGACTCACCCTCGCCCCCGCCGTCGGTTGCCTCGCGCTTCTTCTTGCGTGGGGCGCTATCCTCGGGCTCATCCTTTGCCGCTGCCTTGACTTCCAGGTCGGTGATACTGGAGTAGTCGCAGGTGATGGCGAGGTGGGTAGCGATGTCCTTGATCATGGACAGCATCTGGAACGTGTCGAGGTTGCCGGCGTCAACCCCGAAGTGCTCGAATCCTGCAGCGAGGTCTCCGTCGGCGAGGATCTTCATGGCCATTTTCATGCAGCCCACATACCGCTTCCGAATCTGGGCCGGAGTGATGCTCGGCCCCTTCGTCTTGGTACCACCACCGCCACCACCGCCACCACCGCCACCACCTTCACCGGCTTCAGCCTCGGCGTTCTTCTCGGAGTAGTATCTGGAATCCTTCATGTCTCCGGCCGCGTTGGTGAACTGGGTTGAGCTGATGGGCTTCCCTGAGGTGCCAATGCTGGCCACCTTTTGGATGCTGACGGTGTCACCCTTGGCTACGCCCAAGTCGGACAGGGCCATTTGTTCTCGAGTGTACATGAACCAAATGTGCTCGATCAGCTCGGTGCCGTCTTCGCTTGGAACCCAGACAGAGTGGATGTAGTACCTGTTGTCGTCCTTGCCGAACATCTTGGAGCCAACGCGCTCAAATTCAACCTTTACGACTTCTTCGCCGGGGATGAACTTGGGGCTATCAGTCCGCTGCTTACCCATTATGCATGTTCTCCTGATTGGTGTGGGGGACTATACTTCTGGAGCGTCGAGTGACCTGAGCGTTCTCAGGGCAATGATGTAGCGTTCCATGCGTGTGACGTCTCCGCCTCTGATCCTTGTGAGTCTGGAGGCGTCGAGGTTGTGCATAAGGTCGGCAATCTTAACCTTTACCGCAAGGCTATTCTTGCTAACCCTGGTGATGTAGCCTTGGTATGACTCCTCTTCGCTTCTTGTTAGAGCCGCGACAGCCTCCACCACCTCAACTGAGAACCCCTCCTGGCGCAAGTCATCGATTGTCCATTCGGAATCTTCTACAACGTCGTGCAGGATGGCAACTGTTCGCTTTACGGCGCCGTCCATGGCTTCGGCCACGTGAAGGGGGTGGTTGATGTAGGGCTCACCTGCCCTGTCGGTCTGCTTTCGGTGCGCCTCCATCGCGACGATGGTGGCATGCTCTTGTCCTGCCTCCACGTCAGGTCGCTTCCGCCAGTGCGACCGGAGCCTCGTATTCCGGCGTGAAGATGGCGAACTTGTCATGCGGGTCGACGATCTCGAGGAATTCATCCAGGTCATGGCGCCCCACCTTCCCGGCGAGGATGGCCTTCTTGATCTCGCTGGCGTTGGGCTCTTCGGTCTCCTTCGTGCGGATGAGTTCATCCTGCTTTATCTTCCGCAGTGCGATCAGAAGCAACGCCGCCTTGCCCTTGGCAACCTTGCACGTCATGCCCATCGCCCGACGACTGATCTTGCCGTTGATGAACGCCATCGACCGCACCTTGTCCGGCTGCTGTCGGAGAATGGCCTCCAGATTCCCCAGGTGCCAGTTGATCCGGTTCAGCGGACGTTTGGTGGAAGTCCGGCGATACTTCTTGGCCACCTCCACGGCTTCGTCATACTTGGCTTTCGCGGCTGCGATGTAGGCGTCCGCATGATCATCGCGGGTCTTCACCGTGGCTCTCAGCTTCTTGAGCCGGGTGAGGGTCAGCTCGATCTCATGTTCATCAGCCAGGTCGTGGGCGGTCTCCCAGACCTCGTCGTCGCCGTCCTCTGGCTCGAAGGAAGGCGTGCCCTCATCCTCACTCTCGGCGAACAGGTCGTATACCTCGTACTCCTCCTCCTCCAGCACCTCTTCTTCCGGCGTGATGTGGTTCTCGCTCATGGTGCATGTCTCCTATTCAACAAAGAGGAGTTCCCCGTCGTCTTCAGCGTAGACGGAAATAGGGTTGTCCTCGTCGGTGATTGCCAGGATTCCGAGGACATATTCCTCGTCATCATACTTCAGGCAGTCAATGCTTTGATGCCAGTGGCATTCATCCTCAATCTCAACCAAGCCTCTCGTCTTGAGCTCGAGCGGGCATGATACAAGGTTCCACGATAGCATGGGGATGTTACCCCTATAGCTGGTTCTCCCGGGTGGATCCAGTATCAAGTACTGGTAGGTTAGGGTCTTGTCTGGGAAGAACTGGGTGGTCTCCATAACCCGGGCTTGAACCATATCGTCAGGCTGCCATGCAGTCTGCGCCCTTATGACGATCCGCCTCTTCCCATACCCTCCGAGGTCTCTTCCCATCACGTCTATCTTGTACCCATGGCCAAACCCTTGGACTGTAGCAGCCTTCCAGCTCGTTGGCAGCGATGTAATCTTGATTTCTGGGAGAAGTAGCCGAACTCTGCGGATTGGCTGCCTTCCTTGCTGGGGCTTCCCTGCGTGCTCATCCTCTACGGTGGGTGATCTTGCGAGTGTCGTCACTGTGCATATGCCTGTAGTGTGCGCATGCGCTGCGCTGGTTTGCCTGTGAATAACAATGGATACTCCTTACGCTGTAAGTGAGATGCACGCGAGGACTCGGTCTCGTATCTTCCTGGAGTCTTGCTTCGGTGTCCCTGACACTGGGAACAGGAGGGCTTGTTGGAGGTTGCCAGCTATCATAGACTCAGGATCTATGGTGATTCCAAAGTGGTTTGCGATCATCTCTGTCAGCTGGTCTATGTTCGAGACTTGCATGACATTGTAGTCGGTGTTCATTGAATACTTGACGTGTCTCTTTATGAGGCCAGTGAGACGGCTGGCTGTGCGGTTGTTCATTGTCTGTCTCCAGAGGGTGGGTGTTGACGCGAGGCCCCCCGGCCCCGCGTCAGCGCCATGGCTTTTCTACCTACCCAGTAGAACTACATACCAGCAAACACCATAGGGAAGACCTTCCTCCTTTCGGTGGGAAGCGTGTTTGGGATTGGCCATCTTATGATGGTGCCATGTCCGGCTCCCCACCTCTGAATCTGTCATCGTAGGGGTTTGGCCGTGAAGGACTGTGGATCCACTCGTTGTCGAATCGGGCGAGGGCTGTGAAGCAGTCCTCTATTGCTATGAAGGTTGCGGAGAGTTCCAGTGCGATCAACTCGTCATCATCGCACTTCGAGGTTCGATCTGCGTTGGTTTGGTTCGTGAGGATCCTGCGCACCATGGATATATTGGCCTGAGCCTCGTCGAGTTGGCACCTCCCCAACTGCGCCTTTGACACAAGTAGGAGGATTTTGATGCCCTTTGTGAACCGCTCCTTCTCCTTGATCCTCACCTCCAGCTCCTCAATCCCGGAGATGGCAATCATGCAGAACATCCTTCCAACAGCAGCCCTCCTCCGTGCATATTCCTCGATCACTGGTCATCCTCGCAGTTGCTTGAGTAGGTGAGCATATAGCTCCGGACTCCGCCCTCGTCTTGCGCTTTCATTGATGCTGCTATCGCTCTCATGCGTGGGTCGAAGAAGATGTGATCAACCCCCTCCTCCGGCATGTCTTCAGCGTAAGACAATTCATCCTTGATCAGGTGGAATTCACTGTGCCCACCGCGGGACATATGCATGACGTCCCTCCATGCATTAGACTGGTCAGAGACCTGCCTCTGCCCCTGCAGTGACCGGCACACATACAGTGGATGCCCAGATAGGTGGAAGGTGTCCCCTATGATGGGCCGAAGCGACATGGTGAGGAATGCTCCGGTGTGTAGCTGTAGTGGTCTCCTTGGCGGGTATGAGGAGATGCTTGCCTTGCCGAATTTTCTGTTGATCCAATTTGCACGTAGTGGGTGCACTCTGACTCTGATATGTGGTGTAAGTCCGAAGCTTGGATCGTTTTTGAACTGCAGTGTAGACACTTCGCGCCTCCTTGGTGTGGCTTTAAGATAGTCAATCCAGGTTTAATAGTCAAGTGGCGGCGTTTATGGCTATCGCCATGGAGCCCCAGGGAGACCGGAGCCCCATGGATGTAGTGCTGGTTTACACTCCTCGCTGTTGGGTAACGACCTGGCGTGACCTGTACCCATGTTTTGGATTCTCGATTACAGGGACGCTGAGTCCGTAGCGGGCCCTGACATGTTCGTGGATGCGGTCTACATTTCGGAAGAACCCCTTGGTGTGCCACCTCTTCCGTGTCCCTCCATCAAGGAACTGGATGTGGTGGGCTAGTTCGTGGAATAGGGTTGTTAGCTGCATCCCGTTTGGGTCTACTAGTTCAATGCGCTTGACGTATGGACGATAGAACCCGAGGATCTTCCCGTTTGGGGTGATTAGCTGTAGCTTCGGGCACTCAACGCCAAGGTCTCCGCAGATATCTCTGAGCCATTTACGCCCAGCGGTTAGAGATTCGAATGGAACCTTTTCGTCTGGATTCACCCTGGCACCTCGTCCTGATACTCAGCCGCTAGGTCGCCGAAGAGCACGGGACTTCGCTCTGCGAACTCCAGTAGGACTGGGCGCATCAGTGCCCACATGTCGGGGTGGGCGGTGGCGGCACATCGCAGGCTGAAGATGACCTGCAACCACTCTCGCATATTGGTCTTGACCACGATCTCCGTCTTCAGATCGTTGGGGAGTGGCCCCCGGGCTCTCTGTGGAGACCACTTGTGGACATTGATGCGCCGGTTGTAGCTCCGTTCTTCTTGTTCCATGTTCAGCATCCACTCATACTCGTCGTCAGGGAGAGACCCTCCCCTGTCATTCAGGTTCTCGCAGGGGGATGTGAATTCCGAGGGCCGGATGAAAGTCATCCCCTTCTTGCTGTGGTTGATGTAACGCGTGGAGGATTGGGCGAAACTGCAGAGCCGGTGGCGCACCAGTTCATGAGTAACGCCTCTGTTTGTGATGAAGCGCACGGTGGCATCGGCGAATTCCAGCATGGCGCCGTGACCTCGGGCTATCAGCTTGGCCACCAGGATCTCAGCGGAACCGTCGGTGATCTTGTCCTCCGACTTGTAGCACGTTCGAGCGGCCACCTCGATGTCGATGAGTGGATTCGTTGGCCAGTTGAGGATCTCGTGGCTCTGGTCAATCACCTGCATTGGCAGATTCTCCTTCTCGTAGAAATGGGCAGGCTGTGATGTGGATCTCGATCCCAACGCCCTCCTCTTCGTCGGCCCCCTCGTGATGGCTGACCAGTATGTCGTCGGTGTACCTCATGGATCTCTGGTGGGTGCCTTCAATCGCGCCAAGCATGTCGCCAGCACACTCGTGGTGGGTGCACCGCTCGCAGATGGATCCCACTCTTTGGCTCTTCGCCCGGCATAGCTGGTAGCGGCTGCCAGTGTGTCACGTGTTCCATGGCATACCCATCACTCCCAGTCTCTATCCACAGCGCTGGGAACGCGTCGTCATGGTATTGCCTCAGGTTGGCCACTGTGGCGCGGCCATAACTCATCACCAGTACCCTGTCTGACTCGAGGTGTCCGAATATGCCGTTGCTGGTGTGCATCTCCGGCAGTCGCTCCTCCACGCTGATCCAGTTGTCATCCATCGGTCTTCTCCTCGAAGTAGTGACAGTCGCTGATGATCAGGGTGAACCCTGGGGTTTCTGCCTCGTTGTCGGCGTCCCCGTGGTGTTCTCCAAGCCAGCTGGTCACCAGTTGGAGTTCGGCACTCATGCGTTGGAATACATCCTTGAAGATGATGCGTTGTACTTCCTCTGCCATCCTGTCTGCGCAGTCCTGGTGCTTGCAGATTGCGCACAGGTCGGTGGCACACTCCTCGTCGCTCATGTAGCCTCGTACGCTTCGCAGGAGCACACCACGATGGCGAAGCTGGGCATGCTGGGTGAGGTGCCATCATTGGCATCCTCGTGTTCGTCGTAGAACCACTCACTCTCCGCCCAGAGTGCTCTTATGGCGTCCGAGGCGTCGATGGTGTCCTCCATCTTGGCTGCGCAGCCCCTGTGCTTGCAGGTGTGGCACAGCATGCAGACTGGTTGGTCGTTCTGGTTCATGATCGGGTCACTCACTTGAACACCTCCTTCCTGATCCATGTGACCACCTGGTCGAATAACGCCTCCCACTTCCCCGGCTTCGGGGGCTCGGGATCACTCCAGGTGGCGTAGGTGGCGTCGTAGATCTGGCACATGACATCGTCCATCGAGATGCTCTGGCCGGTCGTGCAGCGCCCCCAGATGGTGACGCCCATCACCTCACCCACCATTTCGTCGCGCTGCCCCAGCTGTCGCCTGAGCCAATCGGAGATGACCCAGTGCTCGTAGGCTTCGATGGGATCCCGGTCGCTCTTCCCGAAGCACTCTTCGCACAAGTCAGTCTCGGGGTCAATTTGCGTATCTGACTCCCACACTATCACACTGCCCGTTCCCAGGCATGTATCACATGTGACACCACTCTCAAATACCCCCTCGCCGTCGCACTCGGGACACTCGGGGGCATTCCCTTCTCCGCACTCATCACAGACCCCGTAGTTGTCGCCATCCGTGTCGAATTCGGGGTACTGGATCGACACTGCCTGCAGCTCATCGTAGGCATCTCGGTCGCTGATGTCCTCGCCTACCTTGAGCAGTTCGCTGACCAGGTAGCTTACGCAGCAGTGCACATGCTCACGCACCATCTTGCCCACGGCGTCCTGGTATTCGCCGCTGAGGCGGATCCGGTCGAAGTTGCTGGTGATCTTGGGTTCCTGCGTCAATGTGGTCATCTGGCGGATTCTCCTTAGGCTGCTTGGGCCTGTAGCGCACGCTGGGTGTCAGTGAACCGCGATATGGACTTCTCGATTGCTGTCATGTCTTCCTCAAGCCCGATCTGGATGGTGCGGAGCTTCCTTGCGGTGCTCTCCTGGCCGACAGCCTGGAATCCTTTGACCATCAGGTCGATGTTCTTGGTCTGGAATTTGACGCTGGCGGCCGTCTCCCAGATATCTCTGAGTAGATCGTGGGTGTCCATATCTACTCCTGCCCGCCTTTCAGAACTGCTACGCCCCCCTGCTCAACCTTGGGCAGCGCCGGCAGGCCGTCGTTCGTGGCCAGCTCGCGGACATCCTCCATCGTATACCCCTCGTCCAACAGGAAGGCTATCTGTGCGGGCACGTCTCCATTGTTGATGGCAGACGCCTTCTTGCCCATGACATCGCTCACCTCATCCGAGAGGGTGTCGACATACCGGTCGCGGGCGCCAGGCCCCTCCTGGGCGCAGATGTTGCATAGCGCCTCATCGGCCTTCCTTGCGATCAGAGCATGCACCGTGTTCTTCTGGACGCTGATCATCTCGCCACAGTCACTCGCGTCGACCAGGGCGTGCTGGAGGTCGAGTGCCATGTCATCGCCGAAGTACAGCACCTCGACTGCGAACGGGCATTCACTGGTGTTGTGGCACGCATAGACGCTGGACGAGTAGTCGTCGTAGGTCTTGTCGTCGATCAGTTCTACCTGCTCTCCGCAGATGGGACACACATCGGCGATGCCGTTCTCAAGCATGGACAGTATGGCGGCGAATGGTAGTATCTCTCTGCGCATGGCAGATTCTCCTGTGATTGGGGTCTACTTCTTCCTGCGGCCGTTGCCGGAGCCCATCACTACACCCAGAGGCACCAGCTTGTCCGCGATGAAGACGGAGCTTCTGTGGTGGCTGAGGACATCCGTCAGATCTTTGTAGCACTGTGGCGCCTCGTCCACATCGCCGCCGCTCGGATACAGTTCGTGGTATTGATGACGCACTCCATCTGCTTGACGACACCTGAGTCGATGGGGCCGAAGTAGGTGAAGGGGCAGTTTGACTTCATCTGGGTGATCATTGGGTTCTCCGTGTTGGTTGTTTACGCTGCGAGATTGATGACGAGGCGGGTCAGAGCTTCCTTGGCCTCATTGACTGCGTAGTCATTGCCGTAGCAGTCACAGCAGCCCTCGATCACCTCTCCATCGGACTCGACGGCCCACTGCCAGATGTCGCCCTGCAGATACTGGTCGTAGGTCTCCACCTCGCCGCGCAGCACCTGTTCAGCCTTGGTGAGTGCATCAGAGTCCAGCGAGCCGTACTCCTTCCTGATCTTCTCCGGCTCGGCGTAGATGATGCCCACCTGCCCTGAATCCCACGGGCAAGCGTAGGGCGTTGTGCTCATCGATAGGCCACTGTGGTCATACAAGAACAGGGGCAGGATCACAGTGCCGGGGGCGAATTCTCCTTCGAACTCATCGGGCCCCATGCTGGGCATCTCGTCGCCCAGATTGTGGTGGCCATGCCAGCAGGCCATGGTGCCGAAGTTGTCCATGTCTGTCCGGGGATTCATCGGGTCGATGTCGGGCTCAACTGTGATGGTGAGCGTGTGGTTCATGACGGGTCTCCGTTGGTGTTGTCCACTGGAACCGCTTTGATCATCTCCAGCATCTCTTTGGCGCGGGCGAGGAAATCCTCTTTATGGTCGATGACCACCTCTCCAGTTTCACCTTGGTAGAACTTGTCGCCAACCATTTGGCTCATGGCGTCGAACGGTACGGCGCACACGTGGTCGCCCCCACCAAAGAGTGGGCACAGCTGGCAGCATTTGTTGAATGGCTCTCCTTCAACCTGGAAGAAGCGGCAGAATGAGCACCGTTTTCCTGCGAGTCCATCCCACTGGCTGGCGATCTCCCCCCATTCACTTATGGTGGCGCGATAGATGATTGTCTCCCATCTTGCTATCGCAGTAGATCGGACTTCAAGTAGAACTGATGCGGTTGTCATTCTGTCAATCCTCCTCCGGCGCCCCGTAGGCGCTCTCCAGATGGGCATTGCAGTGGGAGCAGTAGAGGGCGTCGTCCTCCCAGTTTGCTTCGATGCTAAGGGGATACCAGTCGCTTTCCTGGTCGTCGGCGACCAGGGCCCTCCAGATCTCTGCGTAGTTCTCCTTGAAGCACTTCCAGCAGAGGATGTCACCTTCGTGTATCCATAGGAATTGCGGATACCCACCAGGCCAGATATAGGGGCCCCACCGATAGGCGGCGGCCAGGCTGACCTTGTCGAGGATGTCACAGCATGTGGTCATCAGAGGATCCTTTGTCTTGGCGATTAAGTGTCGGGGGATGAGCGGGAGTTAGGGGGGGGTGCCACCCAATGTCTGTTAAAGCGGCCCCCCCCCGTCACCCTACATCAACAGCAGCTCAACCCCCATCGAACTGCTGCCACGGCACTGGGCTTCCCCAGCCTGACCCGCGAATCGGGCCTCATTTGCATACAGCGCCGACCACCCGATGTCATGGGTGGATTTGCACAGTCGTTACTGTCAATCCTGCTTGAGCTCGAGCTTCAGGAACAGGGTCACGTAGTGGTATTGCTCGCCGAAGGCGTCCACCGTGCCGGAGAAGGCGTCCTTCGCGATCTCCATGGCCCCAATGCCTGCCAGGTTGCCATGGGTCACGCATGCATTCTCAATGGCATCGTCCGCGGCCTCCCTGCCGCTATGCCCGAAGCCGGTGCAGCAGTCAGTCCAGTCGGTGAAGGCCACCCCGGCTCCTTGGAAGTAGTCTGGTAGCTCTACGCCATGGTCGCGGAACTCGAATGCGTTCACTTGTCCCTCAGTAATCTTGCTGCCTTCCAGCCGGTCGACGACCCCGTGGAAGCCTATCCTGCGCAGGCCACTGAACCCGTAGTCTCTCAGCAGGCCTATGTCTTTTGCGGTGGCGGGATTGCGGCCTGATGTGGACAGGTCGATCGGCGTTCTGATCAGTGACCCATCCTCGGCTACTGGATGTCCCATGACGACCAGGGGCTTGCCTGTGTCCTTGGCGATGAATGGCTTCTGTGTCGTGGTTGTCATTCTGTCAATCCTCCTCCGGCGCTCCGTAGGCGCTCTCCAGGTGGGTGTTGCAGTGGCAGCAGTAGAGCCAGTCATCCTCCCAGTTTGCTTCGATGCTAAGGGGATACCAGTCGCTTTCCTGGTCATCGCTGACTAAGGCTGTCCATATCAGCTTGTATTCTTGGCGGAAGCACGGCCAGCAGAGGAATTCATCGGGATGCAGCCACAGGAATTGCGGATACCCACCAGGCCAGGCATAGGGGCCACGCCGGTAGGCGGCGGCCAGGCTGACCTTGGTGAGGATGTGGGGCTCGGTGGCCGCGCTCGTCATAGCAGTCTCCAGTCGCCATCTTCCAGGTATTTGATGTGGACGGCTCCAGCGTTCGGCCCGCCGTAGGCCCTGTCAATGAGGTATAGGTTGATGTAGGCGGTGTGCGTCAGTGTTGGTGGATCGGTGTGTTCCTCGATGCTGGTCATCACATTCATGGCGGATTCTCCTTACCAGGTTCGTAGGTCGTCAAGAATAGCGGTGGGCGGCGTGAGGCGGCGGGCGGCGAAACGGGACAGACCGTTCTTCACGCACATCTCGATCCTGTCCCACATGCTCATGAGATCGACCCATCGCTCTTCAGCTGCCTCGTATTCCCTTCGGTAGAAGTCGTCATCATCCAGCACTGGGTAGTCTTCGAGGCGACTGGCGATGTCGACCGCAGGCTCGGGAGTCGGCGTGAGGATGACCTCAAACCAGCCGGGGCCCCAGTGGTTGAACCGCGCAACGTAGTATTCGTGGCCAGAGTCATAGAGCAGCCGCTTCGCGGTCTCGAAATTCGACACATCCAGTTCCTCGCTGTCCCGGGTGCGCATTGCTGGCACAATATACCATTCCTGGTAGTCATACAGCATATACCCCTTGAGGTCGTCTGTGGTTGGACTCCAATCTTTGTATTGAATTGGTTCCATTATCGATTCCTAACAATCCCGTCCAGCCTGAAAAAGGCGTCGAACTCTTTGTGGCATTCATGGCAGAAGTACTCCTGCATGATGGTGTCACCGTCCACCCCCATGGAGTCTCCCTGGATGGCGAGGGATGCACAGTATGGGCACCTGCCACCACTGAGCCGTCCTCTCTGAATGTTGTCAGGTATTATCTCTGTAAGCATGGTTGGCGCGCTCACCATGGTGCCTCCTCGGCATGTGCTGGAATGGGTTAAAATTCTGGATCGTGGTATCCTCGAGACTTCATGATAGCGTTTATGACGCGCTCGGCTTCATCTTTGCTGCAGTCTGCGAACAGCTCGAGGTTTTCTCTGACTGCATCCTCGTTCACATCCTCGGCTCTTTGCTCCATCATGAGCAAGTCATACTCCTTCTTCGGGAACTCTATACCCTGCGGCTCCTCGCTGTCAAGTTGCACCCTAAGGCCATTGACCATGCCCCAGCGTTCGATGCAATCGAAGTGCACAGTGTCTACTATTTCGTCGTCCTCGAAGTATCCAGGGATCTCACTGTATCCACTGATGGTGAAGTCATCGCATACAAACCTTCCGCCAATGTCACCATCGTAGTGTGCGGCCGCCTCCAGCATTACTGCCTCAGGTTTCCATTCCACGGCTCCTGGGCGCTCGTTGTGTCCGATGCGGAGGTAGATGCCGGAGCATGCTACGACGCCACTGATGCGTCCATTGTTCTCAAGATTGGTGAGCGTGAGAGTGGCGCAAAATACAGTGCCGACCGGGATGTCTCTAATATTGGTGGGAGTGCTGAGTGGGCTCTGTTTCATGGTAGCCTTTTTTCTTGGGTGGTCGATAGGCGCAACAAGCGGAGTGCTGTTCATGGGCTTAACTTCATAGCGACAGATTCTATCGCTGTTAGAGGTGGCTTGATACTGTGTCGGCAAGGCGGCTGGCGTCTGGGTCAGCTACCTGGCGTAGGGCTCTAACGATGGTCTCCCAGTCGGTGCGGTGCATCCTCACTGGGTCTCGATACTGTGTGATGAGGTAGAGGTGTATCCGCTCGATGTTGTCGCCCCGGCCAGAGGTATCGTTCACCCATGGGAATGAGTTGCTGAAAAGCCGGCTCATGGTAGAGTTGTCGGCTTCTCCGAGATTGATTTCGATGTGGTCGCTTGTGTCCTGGTATACGTGGAAGACCATGACTTGCTCAATTACTGGCTCGTCGTAGAGGTATTCGCGGCATGGATTCTGGGTGCCAATGTAGCAGCCCCACGGGTGCCACCGCCACCCACCCAAGCTGGGCTGGTTTGCCTTCTTTAGCACTGTCAGTGCGACCATGAAGCGCCGGCATTCCGATTCGCGTATCTCGGGGAATCTTGCCAGCACCTGGTCGAAGCTATCGCATACCCCATATTGCCAATCATCCCACGGGGTCATGAACGGCCAGTAGCCGAACCCTGGGCGTTGATAGATCCCCTCCTCCAGGCGGACTGGCTCCGAGTAATCGCAGTCATCCATGTCGGCGAATATTGCGTTGTCGGCGACTTCTTGGGTGATGATCCTCGGTTCATCAATCAGCATTCGGTGCTTCCTCGCTATCTGAGTCTATCAGCTTGGTGCGCAGTTTGACAAAGTTCTTGATGACAACCTTGCCATGGAGGTGTTCGCTTGCGTTCCAGCCATGACCATATTCCATGTCAATCACTGCAGCCATGCCCGGTCTACAGTCTGTTATAGTGGTTCAGAGCTGCTGGGTGATCAAGCCGGCAAGGCGCTCGGCGTCGGGGTCGTCGGAGCCGCGAAGCGCGGTCAGGATCACATCCCAGTCGGTGCGGTGCATTCTCACTGGGCCTCGATATTGCACGATGAGGCGGACTCAGCTCCGATCAGGTATCGGATGTGGTTGCGGTCTACGATGTATGCGCTCATAGCGGCGGATTCTCCTCTGTCTACTCCGTGGTGACCTCCAGGCCCATGGTGGGCAGCTCAATGTCGAGATCGCTCAGCAGGCTCTCCAGCTCATCGAACGAGAGGAAATTGTCGAGCAGGTAGGCGATCTGCGCGGCCATTCCATTCGCGGACACCTCTCCGGCTCGCTTGATGATGAGCTGACCAATCCTGACGCCCAGGAATGCGTGGAGGTTGTTGGGCGTATCCTTCAGCGATGTCTCGATGGCCTCGCCTGCCAGCTGGTGGACGTCATCCTTTTCGAGGTGATCGGCGCTGACGCTCGAATCCGGTTGAACCAACACGTCTGGGAGGCTGATCGCATTTTGGGAGGACACACTGTCTCCCTTGAATGGGCATCCTTCTGTTGTGCAGTAGAAGGGGCTCGATGTCCAGCCATCTCCGGCGTCACCCAGGCCACTGTAGCCGATGTCTCCGTCGCACAACGGGCAGGATCCTGCTCCATACTCAGCGAGATCGGCGATATCCCTGAACGAGATGGTCTTGGGTGCAACTGCTACTTCGGTCATG
>Ga0307928_10002680_pt1 | contig 13676 bp, 14 predicted proteins | sample AceLakmetagen232_FD_201815 | JGI IMG/M metagenome (GOLD analysis project Ga0307928, IMG submission 201815) | Saline water microbial communities from Ace Lake, Antarctica - #232 | ecosystem: Environmental > Aquatic > Non-marine Saline and Alkaline > Saline | place: Antarctica: Ace Lake... | reverse complement strand
AGCCAGTGTATCCAGTTGGACCAGCCACTGTTGAGTCAGCACCAGAATCGCCAGTATATCCTGTATAGCCAGTGTATCCAGTTTCACCAATAGGACCAGTGTAACCAGTATAGCCAGTAACTGTTGAGTCAGCACCATCATCGCCAGTATATCCAGTTGGACCAGTGTAACCAGTGTAACCTGTATATCCAGTAACTGTTGAAGCAGCACCATCATCTCCGGTATAGCCGGTTGGACCAGTGTAGCCGGTTGGACCAATCGAAACTAATAAATCCCAGTAAGCAGTTTCTGTATCAGGTTCTTTATTAGTACCATCTTGTATAGATACATAACCAGATCCATTATATTCAACACAGTCATTTACTTCATAGGCTGTTCCAGAACTCCATGCACCAAGCCAAGGATATTCTGTTCCAGTGTAACCAGTTGGACCAGTATAGCCAGTGTAGCCGGTATAACCAGTTGGACCGTCAGGACCAGTGTAGCCAGTAACTGTTGAATCAGCTCCAGATGGACCAGTGTAACCAGTAGGACCAGTATAGCCAGTTGGACCAGTATATCCAGTAACTGTTGAAGCAGCACCATCGTCTCCGGTATATCCAGTTTCACCAATAGGACCAGTGTAACCCGTGTAACCTGTCACTGTTGAAGCAGCACCATCATCTCCGGTATAGCCAGTTGGACCAGTGTAACCAGTGTAACCTGTATATCCAGTAACTGTTGAAGCAGCACCATCATCTCCGGTATAGCCGGTTGGACCAGTGTAGCCGGTTGGACCAATTGGACCTGTATAGCCAGTGTATCCAGTCACTGTTGAGTCAGCGCCGGAGTCTCCGGTATATCCAGTTGGACCGGTGTAGCCGGTAGGACCGGTGACTGTTGAAGCAGCACCATCATCTCCAGTATAACCAGTATAGCCAGTGTAGCCTGTCGCTCCAGTCTCAGCCGCTGTTCCTTGAGGACCAGTATATCCAGTAGGACCGGTATATCCAGTTGGACCAGTGTAACCTGTATATCCAGTAGGACCGACTGGACCTATTACTCCTTGAACATTCATTGTGGTCTCAACATGAGACACATTCTCCGTTCCCTCATAAACAAAATGAAGTGTCTTGTTAAAACCTGAATCTGTTTGAGCGTAAACCTTAACAACTATTCTATCATCAGCAGCTAATGTAATATCACTTACCACTGTATAGTTTGTTTCTATTAAAGTCGCAGTTAAATTATTAACGTCTGCTGATGTAACTTCAAAAAGTAACGTTTCAGTTGTGTCAGTTTCGTATTTATAAACTTTATATGTAAAAGTAGAAACTCCAGCGGAAGCACTTACATAATGATAACAGTGAAATTTCTGAATACCTGCTGGTATTGTTGTTTCTCCTGGATCAGTTGATATTGTTGCATAAGAATCAATAAGTGTCTGTCCATCACCACTATTAATAGTAACACTATCATCATCTTCAACATTTAATGAAGGTGCTCTTAAAATACTCTCATATCCTCCAATATCAGAAGCATCACTTGAGAAATAATAAGTTTGTCCAGATGAGGCACCTTGAACACCAGTGTAACCGGTGTAACCGGTGTCACCTGTATACCCTGTGTAACCAGTAGGACCATCCGGACCAGTGTATCCAGTCGGACCTGTCACTGTTGAGTCAGCACCATCATCGCCAGTATATCCAGTTGGACCAGTATAACCTGTCGGACCAGTCACATCTGAATCAGCTCCAGAGTCACCAGTATACCCAGTTGGACCAGTGTAACCGGTTGGACCAGTATCGCCAGTATCACCTTCAGGTCCAGTATAGCCAGTTGCGCCAATCGGACCAGTGTAGCCAGTATCTCCAGTGTCGCCACTGCCAGTATAGCCAGTATATCCAGTTTCTCCTTGAGGACCAGTGTAACCAGTATCGCCAGTATCACCACCACCAGTGTAGCCAGTGTAACCAGTTTCTCCAGCAGGACCTGTGTAACCAGTATCACCACTTCCAGTATAGCCAGTATAGCCAGTAGGACCAGGCACTGTTGAATCAGCTCCATCGTCTCCGGTATAGCCAGTGTACCCAGTAGAGCCAGTATATCCAGTTGGACCAACTGGACCAGCTGTATGAGTATCAACCCAAGCACTCGTGTCAGAATCCCAAGTCCATACAGAATCGGTTGATCCTACAATAGCAAAATAACCATCTGCACCAACAGGATAAGCAGCATTAAGAGCCGCTGGAGTAGCGAACCATCCTAAGTTATTAGGATCGCCTAATTTATTTGCTAGATATGCCATATTTTTATATTTAATTATTATCGATTAAAAGAAGGAAATGGACTAACAGTGGTATAAAAAACAGTTACTCTTATATGGTCAATATAAAGAGTATCATCAAAAGAACCTTCATGAATTTTATATAAAATAGCACCAAATTTACTATCATTTATTTCTGCTGGTGTCCAAGCAGTTCCCCACAAATATTTTCCATTTCCTATTTTATAATATCTTTCTATTGGATTAAGACTTGGTGAAATTATTTGCCATCCAGCATACTGTCCTGAATCAGTTGCATCTTTAGTAATACCAGTCCAAAAAGCAGTTCCAAGTTCTCCGTTATCTGTTTTACCCTCATACTCTATATCAATTCCATCTATAATTGCATTAATTGGAATATTAAATCCAAAATTAGAAGCTACTAAATAATCAGATTTTTCATTTAATAAAACAACATCAGCATAAGTATTATTACTTACTTTTGCATTATTAGGATTTGACCAAGCTGCTCCGCCATTATCAACATTAGCCATTGTGCCTGGATTTTTTACGCCTGTATCAGCCATACGTTTAGATCTTCTTGTTTATTAAACCTTTTTTTTGACATTCCATAATCATCTTCGGTACTTTATCAATTACTATATTTGTCTCAAAAACATTTTTTCTATTCACTTCAATAATTTCCTCAAGGCTTACTGCTAAATTCTTTACTAACAAATCTATTTCAGCTGAATTCTTTTTACTCACTTGAGTAACGCGATCAACAACCTTATCTAACAAAAGTGTCTCACCTTTGAGAACTTCAAAATTAGACAATGCAAAAGAGACATCAGTTTCTAGTGATGTCTTTTGAGAAGTTAATATTTCAATTAACTTAATTAGTATAGGAATTTCTGTCTCCAAAGTTGATTTTTTAGACTGAAGAAATGCAACTTCTTTCGAAATAGATAACGGCAATTCACTTTCTTTAATTTTCAACTCTTCTATTCTTCCACGAATTACATTCATCCTAGTTTCTATATCCGTATTAGATTCAGCTAAACCTCTATTAGTCTTTTGAAGAGTTTCAGAACTAACTCGTAGAATAGAAATTTCTGAAAGTAGAGCGTCTCTTTGTTCAGCCCATGTTTTTAAATTATCTTTTTGCTCTGTAGTTAATTCTGGATCCATATTTTTAATATCTTAAAGAATAATGTACTGCTCCAGTGAAAGTTCCACCAGTAACAGTTAGTTTGAAATCTTCTCCAGGCGGACACTCGAATCTAGGTCTATTATCTTCTCCTGGTTCGTCTTGCTCTGTTATACCTTGACCTGCGTCCAATGCAAATGTTGCTAATTCTGTTGTTCCTGATAAAACGGTAAGATTTCCTGCTCCCGCTAAATCACCAATAAGCTCGTGAACATAAATCCAAGCTCCTGCGACAGCTGTTATCACAGCTTTTGTACCAATTGGTACTGATACAGGAATAGAAGTTTTTCTTGTGTGGGCATCTTGTAACATATGTTTTTTATTAGTTGTGAGTTAATTTACTCTTTCTGTCTAAGCTCCCAATTTCTTGGAAGCTTAATAGGAAGACTAATTTAAACAGTAGCACCGTCACCATCAGACCACATCCAACCACGAAGGTCAGAGGCACCCATAACAGCTAAGGAATTAAAGTTCAAAACCAAATCTTGGTTACCTAGTAAGTCAACGACTGCTGGTTCCGCACGAGTTGGTAAAGCTTCGATATATAAGAATCCGTAATCTGCGTTCATCATCTTAGTATCCATCATTCCCCACATTAATCCGTCCATAGCCAAATTTTGATATGGAGATAACTCTACAACTTTGAAAGTTTCAGTAGCTGGAGCGTTATTAAATAGATTAGTTTGTTGTGGAGCTAACCCTTTCTCAATTGTGCCTTTAATAGTTTTGGCAAATTGAGCAGTAGTTGATCCTCTTCGACATACTAAACAGTCTAAATCGGAAACAAGTGGATGACCACGACCATCTTTCTTAACTGAATGTAATCTACGAGCAGCTAATAGAGATGAGTAAGTGAATTGAGGTGAAGCAGTATCTCCGTCAACAATAACGTTTGACCAAGCTGTACCGCCATCTTCACGAGGATGAGCTTGTGACCAATATTCAACAGCATCAGCTCCCACAGTTGAAACTGGAGTAGAAGTACCTACTGAATTAATTGGAGTCCATGTGAAAGATGTTGTAAATCCTTGAGCTAAAAGAGACTGAGCTAAATAATTTTTAGCGTGCTCGATAGAGTTCTTTCCTTCAAGAACTTTTCCTTTAACAATGCCTTTAATTTTAGCAGCTGCTGATTCGAATAAGAAAAAATTAGTTTGGAAAGTCAAACGTACTTTCTTAGTAAAGTGCATTTGAACGTAGTTTTTTGAGTATCCTTGAATTGGGGCATCAGAAGCGCCGATACCACCGTCTGGGATTATTTGAGCCATTCCAAGTCCTGTAACACCAACGTCAGTGTAAGTTCTTTCGTTGTTGTCAACTTTGTACATGAAATCCAAATATTCACTGCGAACAGTTGGAGAACATTTTGGAGCAATGTGTTTTAGAACATTGTTTACAATGACTGCATAATCATTTATTGTTCCTACCATATATTTATTATTTTAAAATGAATTATAAAGTCACAAACTTACCAATGATAAGTTTATCTGATGATTCTCCATAGGGTTCGACTTGCACCACTATGCCTGCTGCGTCTGTTGTATGAGTGTTATTTACTTCCGCTGCATTTGTCAATACCATTTGTTCACCATTATCAGTGACGTCAGTATTGTTTGTTGTTGCGAAGAGGAAGGTATCTTCGTCTGAAGGCACTATATAAATTACACGAAGTAAAGCGTCTGCTGCCGAAATTGTTTGGTTACAAACACCTAACAAATCAGCCTTAACAGTACCGCTATCAGCATCAACAGCAAGACCAGCTGTGATAGCTAGGATATTTCCTAGTGTCATAACTGTTCCTGTTGCCTTATTTGCCTCTAACAATTGTCGTGTATTCTTTATAGTAGTCTGTTTTACAGTTACCATATAAGTTGTCTTTTAAAGGATTAATTAATCCGATAGAAGTTCGACAGCTTTTTCCTCTGACATTCCAGTTTTTACTAGTTCATCCAATGATGCACGCATCTCCGGAGAGTAATCAGTCTTAGCAACGGTTCCACCTGGGAACTGCATTGCGTTGACCTTCTCCTGAACATTCGCACCTTTCAATACTCTTTCCTGAATAGTTTCCGATGGTTTAAACATATTTTCGCGCGCGAGCTCTAAGACTGTCATTAATTCTTTACCACCTTTGTTTTGCCAATTGTAGTTTGAATCAACGAAGTCGAAAAATACTTCACGAGTGTCAACATCTTTAAGTTCGGAATGTCTATCAACGAAGTTATCTAAAGTGTTTTTAACATCTGTAGCAAGGCGATCTTGTTGGACTATCTCTGCGATGTCCTCTTTGGTCGCTCCGCCCAGTTGCTTTAAACGCTCTTTGTCAGCAGTTAAAGCTTCATCTTCACCTTCTACCGGTGTTACCGGGTTTTCCGGTGTTTCTGGTTTTGCCTCCGCTGGTTTTTGATTTAACGGATTTACAAACCTATCAGTTCCATTAAGAGTTTTCATTTGACCCTTCGCGGTCTTAATGTCGTCTGATAATTGTTGACGTTGTTCATCGGTTGTAGCAAGTTTCTTTCTTTTAACTAAGTCTAAAAGCTCTATACGCTTTTCGAATGACTCATCAGATTCAAACTTACCTTTGTTTGGGACACGAAATTGGTATTCCGCCGGTTTCTCTTCGTCAATAGGAGGAGTGCTGGGGTCCTCTGGTTTAGTTTCCGCAGGAGTTTCCTCTTTCGGATCTTCAACTTTCGGTTCCTCCGGTTCAGGATCCACGGGAGTATCCCCCGGTTTTTCCTCAACCTTGGCTTCCTCTTTTGGAGCAAGCTCTTTTCCAGCTTGGACAGATTCTATTGATTCAGCTAGAGTTTTGTCCAACTCTGCTTCTTCAGCAGCTTCTGCTTCTTTAGCGACTTCTTCTTCGCTAGGGGCGTCAGTTACAGGAACTTCAGCCTCGATTGGTTTATCTATATCCATATATTTATCCGCTCGTATCGTGAACGGCACCGATGGTTAATTTAATTATAAAACTTTTAAGGACTAAAGGCAAGTTATCTGTCATCATATTTAACAAATTTTTTCACCTTTTCTAATTTCTGTCTCAAGGTATCAACATTTACTGACCCTTCATTCAAAAATGAAATAGCGTGCTTTTGAAAATCTCCATCAAGAGAATCATTATATTCTCCTATTTCTACTGAATACTTAATAGGAATTATTACTATGTAAACTTCCTTATCCGATTGTTTATAGAATAGAATATTATCAGATGGTTTAAAAACCTTGTTAAACACTGACAATAAATCTTCTCTGTCTACTGGTTGACCACAAGATCCTTCGAATCCTGGTGGTACTATTCCTTTATAAAAATAAGCGCTTTTTAGAACCTCTTTGCCTGAAGTGTTCTTTAATACTATTTTTTTACTCTCAGACAATAACTTTGCATCAGCTTCTTTTTTATCCTCAACTACTTTTGCATCAGCTAATACCTTAGCCTCAGCTACTTTTGCATCAGCCTCTTTTTTAGCTTCAACTACTTTTTTAGCATCAGCTTCTTTTTTATCCTCAGCTACTTTTGCATCAGCTAATACCTTAGCTTCAGCCTTTTCTTTTGCTATTTTTAATGCTTCTTGTAACTCCGCTGGAGTTTTTTGTGTATTTCCCATATGTTTATCCGCTCGTATCGTGAACGGCGCCGATGGTTAAATTAATAAATTATTTTTTCTTAGTTAAATTTTTGAAACTTTTGTAAAATCTCTCTACAAACTTTTCTTGTTGTGGTTTTATCTTTGATTTAACATTATCGATATATTCCTTTGTTAATGTTGTCACAGGGACATCCATCTTAATTTTAGCAATCCCCATGGCTTGTTCTATTAAAGCGAATTCAACTGGGTAAGGATGCTTGTAATTCATTAGAATTTTTTCACCCTTTTTCATATCTTGATCCAACACGCACTCGAGTTGCCTTCCAACTTCTACTACATTCACTTTATCAGTTTCTACGAATATAGCAGCTAGAACGTCAGTATTTACTCCACCTGCGATCATAGATCCTAGCTCTTCCGCACTTATCTCGAATTCAGTTCCTTCTTTTGGAATAAATTTAAGTAGCTTTTTTTCGATAGCTTCCTCAGAATACCCAACTTGTACTGTGTAATTTTCTTTTTTTATTTGTTTTGGTAACATAAATTTTTATTATTCTTTAGCTTCATGTAAATTTCCCTGTCTAATACCCTCTAAATGATCAACCATGCTCCGTAGCATAGTCCCTTGAACTTCTAAAGTAATAGCATTGACAATAGTCTCCCATTCTGTTTTACCAACAATAGGTGTTTGAGACATACAGTCTTTCATTAGCTCAATAATAACAGGAGCGTGCTCACTAGCAGCTAAGACCATTTTCTTTTGATTCATGCTTTGTTCGTTTTCTTCTGGCATATATTTTATATTTGATTAGCTGCTCTCCCGACTGAAGCATCAACAGCGCTACCCATTGGTGATTGTGGTCGCGGTACCTCATTCGAATTCTCAGGATCCAATGGATTTGTTCCATCACCAGCCATATCAGGACCAGCAGGATTTGAACTTGCTCCACCATTTCCACCAGCTTTTGTTTGCATTGCTGAGTTCTGAGCGTCCAGTTGCATTTGTTCCTGCTCCATAGCTCTTTGAGATTCTGAAGGCTGTTTAGCCATGATAGAATCGTAATCGACCTTTGATATATAATCAAAAATATCACCATTCTGAATATCAAGTAATTTTTCCAAAGCCATAAGCTGAGAAGCGGCTGCTTCCGGATCTTTATTTCTCATTGAGTAAATCAATGTTATCTGGTTAGTAATTACTGGGAACAAAGCCATAAATGTCTGTTTCTGAATTTCTATAGAAGGTAATAGCATTGAGTCTGGATCAATAATGAAATCGATATAGTCGGACATATGTCCTGAGTCCTTCATCTCATCAAACAACCCTTTAGCTGAAATCTGACGAGTTGCAACATTCTCCATTACTTCTCCTTCTTGAGTAAAGTCGAAATCAAGTCGTAAATTTTTAGAAGCGGCAGCAACCATGCCAGTAGGCACACCTTCGTTATTTAATACCTCTTGTGATTCAATAAAGTAGTCAGGATTCTGTTTAGTAAACTCAGCTAATTGATCTTCAGAGTCGATCATAAATATTTTATCAACTGGATAGATTTGTCTCATCCAAGTATTAGCTATATGAGCATCAGTCTCCAATCCCATTACCATTGAATTTTTTGGTGAAGTTAATCTATTGTAAGCAGCTTCCTTCATAATAACAGTAGAACCAAGGGTACTCTCTGTGCCCGCGCCAGCGACAATGTTGTTAATTCCTGTATTTTCTTCAATGTTAATCTTCTGTTTATCAGCAAATCCCACACCTGCCTCAACATTACCAGATGTTTTAATAACATCAATGTCAGTACCTGGATTTTTAGGATTAACGATATTTGGTCCCCTCTTATATGTAGCAGATCCATTCTGTACTTGTGCACCAAAAAGCAACGGAAATATTTCCGCTTCTACTTGTTGCGCGTTAAGAGAATTAATATAAGTATAAATAGCAGTATTTCCTCTCATCATCTCGTACAATCCAATACCGTATGGATCGTTCATATTCTTTTGGAAACAACGAGCTGTCACAACAGATCCATGAGATCCATCGTTAGGAAGTTCTCCATCGTAAATTTTCATTTTTCCACAGACTACAATGTAACGATTTGATAAAACATTTTCATAATAACCAATAGTCACGCTAGTTTGAGCCTTCTCGTTATTTTCATCTTTAGCTTCCTCGGATACTGAAACGTACTTCAATTTCTTTTTATTCTTTTTAGCCTCTGGATACTTATCAAAAAATTCATCCTTCGGCATATCCTTTTCATAATAAACTTCACTCTGTGACCAAACGTCACCGTTATTAAATCCAATCCCCAACCAGGTACGAGTACACTCTAGTGGTTCTCTATATACATCATCGAATAGTATCTTATCCACACCATTCCTTTTAGTTTGAACTCTCCGCGGGTAAACTCTCCAAGAAGCCCAACCGTAGGTAAATAAATTCTGATAAGTAATCATTAGAGTATTTTCTCCATTACCACCAGTCATAGCCCAATTTCGTTTCCACAATTCGTACATTGCTTTTCCGTATACTTTATCGTCACAAACAACCTGAGCATCTGGTAATTTACCAGCTAGAACCGAAGTAGCTATCATAATTTTGGAAAAAGCAATTGGTTCCTGGGATACCGGAACTCCTGACCTGTTCTGATCACGATCTGTCAATTTCTGTGGATAAACATTAATATCGTAAGCACCGTTAGCCATTTTGTTATAGAAGACCATGGATCCCCAACCACTCTTCTCGTATAACTTCTGTCCATATGAAACAGTAGTATTCATTAAATTCGTATCGATTTCAGAAGCTAGAGCATCAAATTTCTCACGATACTGTGACTTTTTCATTTCCTTCTTCTTGTCATCAATAAACTCAATAGTAGCTTTCTCGTCCTTACGATTTTGTTTTTTATCTATTTCCATATATTTTTAAAATATAAGTTATTATATTCAAATTATACTCTTTTTTAAAAGATAGAACAAGTTCTATGTCAAGTGCAACCACTTTTTATCACTTTTTTGTCAAGTTTTTTCTTTTTTAATGAGAAATTATCTCTGTATTCTCCTGTGGCTCGGAAAACATCGCCTTCATGTGCGAAAATCCTTCACCTCCTGACGTATCATCTACATAAACTCCCTGCTCCTGTAAAATTGCGTAACCAATTGAGGCACTCATTATCACATCATCGAACTTTTTAGCCATGGCTTCAGGCTTTCCTTTCTCATTTCTGACGAATGTGAACATCTCATCGAGTATTTGAGCCGGAAATCCACTATCTTTTCTAAAAAACACCGCCTTGAGAGCCGCTAAGGCGAATGGACGGGTAGCAGAGGTCGTCTTCCACCCGAAATATTTAGTTACCTTTTGTGTTATGTCATCGAACACTTTTCTGTAGTAAAGATTGATGTATCCCATCTTTTCTAGTGAATCGTTCACCCATAGCCCATCCTTATTTACCTCGATACCCATTAGCGCCCAGTTGTAGAATTTACCCAGTTTATAGGCTTCTGTAGCCAATTCGTCCGGTGCAACGTGGGAGCGGTAAATCGCGTCACACTCCTCAGTCTTGTGATTTATCACATAAAGAACCTGCCAATCACCGTGCGCTAACCCCTCCGCGGTATCCCCGCCTATAATATATTTCACTCCCACCTCTGGTTTTTTGAATATTTCCAAGGATCCCGATGACACTTCGTTGAATATTACAGCCCCAGTTTCTTCAGTTCCGAGCTCCCCATTGGTACCACGTTTCGAGATAGCCAATAGTGAAGCCACTTTAGCAGTTGAGAAGTACGTCTGTCCAGTTGATAAAAAAGCCTCTTCCTGGGTAGTTGGGTATTCCTGCATTAGTGACTTCACAGCATCCGGGCTATTTTTTCCACCTGACTGCAACCACTTCATGTAGTAATAAGTTATTTCAATATCAGTCAGAGAGTGCTCCTTTTGGTAGGAACCCCAGTCAATTTCACACACGTCCATATCACCAACTGGTATCGGCTCGTAAATCTTCTTCATTTCCATATCATCGTACTGCCAGTTGTAGAAATGAGGTAGGAACTGCACCTGTGATATTTGTGGTGTTATTTTTTCCCGCGTCAACCAACTTTGCTGGAACATCTCGTAGAAACGCCCCGCCATACCCTCTGCAGTGCTCTCTATGAATATGAACCCATCGAACGGTACTGTAGGGAAGGTCCCCCTTTCCACTTCCTCGGCACGCTTCGGGTACGCTACGCACATCTTCGCGAACTCTGAAATATGCACAAAGTGGTACGTTCCAGACCTACCTGAAACAGCCACTGTAATACTAGATGTGGAACCTTGTTCCGGTCCGTAATCAATAACCACCTGTATCTTACGCGCAGAGCGGTGATTTATTTTGAAAAACGCATCTTTCACATCCTCTGCCATGTTACGGAGTGCGAACTCGATTTTTTTGTCAAAAATAGTTGTAGCATCTTCCACTTTATGAGCAATAATAATCGCATCCTTATTCGGATTAAACAGTATGAAATCAAATGCAAGAAGATCAATAAATGTAGTGAAACCCAATTGCCTACTTTTAAGAATCACATGCCGATGGAAGGGACGCGGTACATTTATATAGTTATCGTAGAAATGCTTCTGCGCACGGTTCATTTTGAACACCTCTCGAGACCCATCCTTAGTTGTTATAAAATAAAGATTATTCAGTCTCCACTCCTGACTCTTAATTAACTCAGGGTTTTTGGTTAACTGAGCTACTATATCATCATTATGTTCTTTCTGACTAAATTTAGATTTTGTTTTTTTATCATCCATCCTATTTCTTTATTTGATTAAACCCGGTATCCGCTAGTGCCAAGAGATGCGCTTCACGTTCCTCGAAGTACCGTATCTGCGCTCGTACCTCCGTTAATTGTTTGAATATCACAAACAAAGAAGTAGGTTCAACTGGTGATTTGATCATAGTGAACCTCTCCTCCTTCCCTAGGGAGTTGAATTGTCGATAGAAATTGTGGAGTTTCATTTCGTTATTTTAGAAATCCATTGGATCATCGTTAATTGCCTCCTCTACCACCTCCACTATTTCAGAAGCGGAGCTAGCGGTGGCGGGGGTTGTAGCATCAGGAGCAATCGTTTGATTCTCCACCTGTTGGAGTATTACAGTCCTCAGCTTATTGGTACTCTGGGACGCCTGCCTTTCTTTAGGAACAGCATTGAATTTAGACCAAGCAAGACCAATAGCGTTAAGTGCACCTATTAGATCCTTATTAGAGAAATCCTCGAACCCCCGAGCTTTGAATTCACTCATTGCTGCTAGGGCTAGATTGTTGCTGTCCAGCGCCAACTTGGACATGGCATTGTTGAAACCAAGCTTACTCTCGATATGAGTACCTACCGAGTTAGCTACGTTAGGCGAGTAACCACAGTCAAGAGCTATATTCTTTTTGGAGTCCCCCTTCGCCCCGAATACTCTCCTAGCATAAGCCATTTGTTTTAGTGATGATTCGTTTCTTTTTATAAACATATAAACACCCTACCATATCTTAGGTGCTATGGCAATTTTTACAAAATTGATCTTCCTTCTTTGTGCCATTTTCGCTGTGGATGCTTCCTAAGTATACTGTTTTCCTCCTTAGTTAACTTAGGTTTCGTTCTACCCTCAACCTCCAATATCTTCCAGGTAGTACCACCGCGCTTCACTCTAGCTTGTAAAACAGCGTAGTGATTAATACATAACCCTCTGGATCCACCGTAGGTATCCCTAGAACAATTCTTATCCATACAGTTCTCCACGAATTTGTTATCCTCTTTCATAATTTTGTACTTAATTAATTATACTTACATATTATCATGTGACATAATAGTTGTCAATGAGGCATAAGGGGTAATTCTTATGTCACATCACTATATATCTAACATTAGCCAATAATCACCTCATATGAGGCATAAGAGGGACATAACAAATACCTTATGCCTCGTCATTTTGTACCTAATATTAGCCAATAACAACCACTATGAGGCATAAGGGGGGTGTAAATACAATAAACTTCTCTCCTAAGATCAATAATATCTATGTAACATAATATAATACAATAATATCATCATATATTATTCCACAAAAATAGTTTTTCTATTTTTACCCCCCCTTATGCCTCATAGGTCTATATTAGACCTAAGATTAGCTAATAAGAGACGAGGCATAAGGTATTTGTTATGTCCCCCTTATGCCTCTTCGTCTCATATAACCCAATGTTTATGGGACTTTTTAATGGACATAAGTATTATAGTTATGTTGGACAGTACTGTCAAGTTTAAGTATAATACATGTTTTTAGTCAAAAAAATAAAAAATAAAAAAAATTAGGATCTTTTCAATAGGTTAAGTTTCACTGAATACGGCGAATGTGCAGCGAAAGACAAAGTTACTTAGAGGATGAGGTAGGAAACTTCTTTTTAAGTAATATGGAGGGCGTCAATCCGAAAGGGGTTACCCCCAACACCCCCCCCCACCCCCTCGCTAATAATGAGGTGTTTTTTAACAAAAACACAATAAAAGCGGTGTTATATATTAACGGCGGTATGCGTGTCTATGTTCTTTAGAGAACATAGTATGAATGTTTTGTCAATAGCTAATTATGTGTACAAC
>Ga0307928_10002679_pt1 | contig 13682 bp, 14 predicted proteins | sample AceLakmetagen232_FD_201815 | JGI IMG/M metagenome (GOLD analysis project Ga0307928, IMG submission 201815) | Saline water microbial communities from Ace Lake, Antarctica - #232 | ecosystem: Environmental > Aquatic > Non-marine Saline and Alkaline > Saline | place: Antarctica: Ace Lake... | reverse complement strand
TGTTAGTTATTTTGAATAACTTAGTATATCATAGGAGATTCAACGAAACAAATTGAATAATGTGATACTTTACAACTTGGATGATGTGATTGCCGGGTGCTTTCTATTGTGACACAGTCTGAATGACACGGCAAAATCTATTTTGCAGAATTCTTGTCATCTTTAAATCCCGGCCACCATACCAAGTAAGATTATTTTTACAAACGATTATTTGCTTCTCAATCGGCAAGCTCAAAAAGGATTATAAAATCTTCATAGCTACCTTTAAACCCTTGAGGGAGGGGGGGGAGGGGATCGGCCATCCGGACCGCCTGAAGGGTGGATTCATCCATGATCGCGCTCCCCGAGGATTCTTTGAGGCGGATAGTCTCGATATGGCCGTCCCGGTAGACCCGGAAAGAGACCAGGGAGGTTGCGGCTTCTTTCTTTACCACCGCTTTGGCCGGGCGGCTCCAGAGGCTGTACATCTTGGACTGGACGAAGTTGTTATACCAGGAATAGGGAAACCGATCCTGCCGGGAGGCGCTGATCGCCGGTCTTTCGGTTGTTTGCCGGGGAGCTGTGCTCTTTATCCGGGAGAGCCGATCCTGGAGGCGTTTCTTTAAGTTGGAAGGGGGAAGTTTAAGGGGTGAGACTTTCTTGATGATCTTCTTGGGGGGAGCCGGCGGTTTCTTTTTCACCTCCGGTTCTTCGGGTGGGGGCGGTTCCGGCGGCTCCGGCTCCGGCGGAGGCTTGACCTCTTCCATGATCGAGCTGACCTCGATCGGCTCTATCAGGTCGACCGAGGTCACTGGGCTGGAATAATATTCTTTTGAGGAAGGAGAGGAGATAAGGATGATAAGAAGAAGGAGCATCAGGTGGGCCAGGAGTACCCAGAGGAATATCTTTGTCTTCCTGTTCAGCATCTCTACTCCGCGACCGGCCGGGTCGCGATGCCGATCCGGGTCAGACCGCTGTTCCTGATCCCATCGAGGACCTTGATCACCTCTTCGTAACGAATCTTGGCGTCGGCCCGTAAGGTGAGAGGTGTCTTAGGATTGATCCGGGAGATTCTTATCAATTGTTCCCGCAGTTCATCGAGGGTAACCCGTTGATTGTTCAGGTATATCTTTCCAGGCGGGGCGATGCTCACCGTTATGCTTTCTTCAGAACTCTTGATCTTTGAGGGGGTAGAGGCCGGGAGGCGGACATCGATCCCGTGCTCCATGATCGGGGCGACCAGGATGAAGATAATCAGGAGCACCAGCATTACATCCACCAGGTTGAGGACATTAACCTCACTCAGGATATCTATGTTCTGTCTCGGTCGCCGGTACATTGTATGTAAGTTACTGAAGTGAGCTAAAGTGAACTAAAGTGACTAAAGTGAACTAAAGTTAAGCCTTAAGTTAATTAGCTATGCGCGGTATTGTTCCCTCAGCGCTATGGCTCTCATTATTTTTCGATCTTGGCGGCAGATTTTTTGGAATCCCTAATCGGCGTATCAACAGACTGGTTTTGAGCCCGGGCCAGGTTGATAAAATTCGAGATGAAATTATCCAGCCGCAGGGAATAATTGTTGATAAAATGCTTGAAGTGATTATAGGCGATCAAAGCGGGGATGGCGACGATCAGTCCGAAGACCGTGGTGATCAGGGCTTCCGAGATCCCCGGCGCGACCGCGTCGATGGTGGCCGAACCGTAACGGCCCATCCCTTGGAAGGCGATCAGTACCCCATACACGGTTCCCAGGATTCCCAGCAGCGGCCCGGTGCTGGCGGCGGTGGCGAGGAAGATAAGTCTCTCCCCCAGGTAGCGGGTCTGGGTATCGGCTGTCCTCTGCATGGTCTCCTCTAATTTCTCCCAGTTCTCCGGGCTTATCCTACTCTCTCCACCTAGGTTTGGCAGCCCTCCACACCCCTTTTTATAGACGGTGTAGACCGGATCGATCTCACTGGAGAGGTTGGTTGGAGAGAGGGAGAATACTCCCTGTTTGGTACGATCGAACTTTCGCAGGAAGGTATCACTAGCCCGCCGGACCTGGCGGAAGAGAAGAGATTTATAGATGATCAGAAACCAGGAGTAGCAGGATCCGGCAAAGAGGATGATCAGGATCGCCTGCCCCACCAAACCGGCTTCTTTGAATGATTGGATAAACGGATTATTCATAATCAAGCGATGTCAGAGATCGGGAGTTTGATCGTCACCGTAAACTCCGTGGTCTCCGTGTGCTCCGTGATTTTAAAAAGATTTCTTGCCCGCACTATTTTTAACCGAGAACCAATACTTATAAAGTACAGGCATTCTAAACAATCTGAGCAATAATTTCAAAACTTAATTATCCCTTTCGGAATTTCCGTTTGACAGGATATTCACGATGCCCTATAGTGGCGGGCTTTGTCAATATCAAGTATCCTTCATTCTGCTTCTGTTGTTGCCGGTCTCCTCAGTTGCGCTGTCCACACAGGAATTAACTACGAGGTTATTGAATATAATTATGAGTGATCTCTATGAAAAGATGATCCGGCGTTTTCTTCAGCCGCTCTCCGTACTCCCGATAGGGGTTGGGGACGCTTATTATTTTTTACGGAAGGACGACGCTTTTGTCTTTACCGAGGGTTATATCCATCCTCCCGGGGGCTTGATGGGGAAGGTAATGCTCTCACCAAATCCGGACGGCGACACGAATATTTTCGGACGGAAGTACATGAGCAGTTATAAACGGGTAGTCGATGGGAAGTTGATCCTGATCCCCCATCCCGAACAGATGATCCAGCAGTTCGAATTGACGCCGGGGCTTGACCCGAACGCACCCCGCCCGGTTTATGAGGAGTATCACGTCGAGTTTCCCCTGAGTGACTTTAAAGGAGTATTCGAGCACCATCACTCACTGTTGACGGCAATGGAGATCTATCCCGCTATAAGAAAGTCGATCGAGGATTTGAGCAGGAGTTTCGAGGTCCCGCTCTCCCGCCTGGGATGCACCGGATCGACCTGTTACGGAAAGTTCAAAGAACCCGATGATGATGTGGACCTGGTCTGGTACGGAAGCATCGCGGAGAACAAGAAAGTTCTCGAACGGATTAAGGAGCTGACTCGTAACCCGAGGAATCGGGTCTTCGAGTTCGGGCGCTGGTGGCCGATCCGCTTCTACTGGAAGGAGATGATGATCTGCTCCTTCTTCAACTACCGGCTGGAAGAGGAGATTCCCCTCCGGGACTGCCGGATGGAGGTACTGGAGGAGAACGTCAAAGGGGTGGGGATGGTCGACGACGATACCCACACCATCTATATGCCTTCGATCGTAAGACTCACCCATCTGCTTCTCAACGGCAAGAGATCCGGCGACCTTGAACTGATCATCTATGACGGATCCCTCCGGGGTGAGTTCTTTGCCGGCGATTATCTGGAGTTTCTGGCTCGCCGCGTCCGGGTTCAGACCGCGGACCGAGAGTTTGAAGCGCTACTGGTCAACTTAGGAGAAAATATTAAGAAAGAGGATTAAACCTAAATTGAAGCACACGTTTGATGAGATCATGGATCGGTTCCTCCGTCCCCTCTCGGAATTAGAAGGAGGGAGAGTTGCCGATTCGCTTTACTTTTTACGCCAAGACGGCAGCTTTGTCTTCTCCGAGGGGTATTGTCACCCGGCCCGGGGGTTGTACGGCAAGATTATCTATTACCCCCAAAAGGGCGGAGATATTAATATCTTCGGCCGGGAATACGGCTGCACTACCAAAAAGATGGTGGGAGGTGAGTGTATCTATGTCGGCCACGCCGAACAGATCAAGATGCACGGGGAGATAGATCCTTCACTGGACCCCAACTCACCCCGTCCGGCCTTCGTGGAATATGAGATGGAATTCCCCCTCTCCGACTTTATCGGTTACTTTGAACCGGTCCATTCACTCCGGGCCTGCATCACCCTCTACCCCTGGGTAGAAGAAGGTACCCGGTTTGCGGCGGACGCCCTGGCGGTGCCCTGGGAGTCCCTGGGGTTGACCGGTTCCCTGGCCTACGGCCGATTTGAAGAAGGGGATGACGACCTTGACCTGGTGATCAGAGGGACGATCGAGGAGAACCGACGGGTTTACCGGACCATTCGAAGTTTATCGATTCTGCCGGAGTACCGGGTGATGGAGTTCGGGCGCTGGTGGCCGATGCGGATATACGAGCAGGGGTACCTGATCTGTCCGTTCTTTCTCTATGACAGGTGGGAGGACGCTCCTCTGAGGGAGTTCCAGATCGATATCTTGCGGGAAGACGTTGAGGTCCGGGGGGTGGTGGTGGACGATACTCATACCAACTATATGCCTCCATTTCTTTCGCTGAGAGATGTTACCATCGACGGCATCAACGCCGAACCTCTGCCATTGATTATATACGACGGCGCGCTTCGGGGCGAGTTCTTCAACGGTGACATATTGAAGATGACGGCGCGCCTGATCAATGTGAACCAGTACGGGGATACCTTTCCGGCGGTTCTGGTCACCCTCTGGGACAATATCAGAAAAGTGAGTGAGACCCCTGAGTTTTCCCTGAACTCATGAACCTCCGAATAAAATTGTTTGAGGAAAAGACGCATGGAGGACAGATTTGACGAGGTGATGGAGAAGTTTCTCTGTCCGATCTCCCGCCTTGAGGGCCGGATAAAAGATTCTATCTACTTCTTGCGCCGGGATGGCTGTTTTGTCTTCTCGCACGGGTATTATCACCCTACTCCAGGTTACCTGATCGGCAAGATTATCCATTATCCCCTGGCCGCCGGGGATTCCGAGATCTGGGGACGCCCTTACCAGGCTATGCACAAGGCCTGGGTCAACGGCAAGCGGGTGGCGATCCGGAATGATGCCCAGCTGGTCAAGCAGTACGAGGTAGACCCTTCCCTCGACCCGAATAAGCGCCGCCCATCGGTGGCCGACTATCTGCTGGAATTCCCCCTCTCCGATTTCCGCGGATATTTTGACCCCATCCGTTCTCTCAGACTCTGTGAAGAGATGTACCCGGATCTGATTGTCACCTGGGCCGAGCAGAGCGCCGAACTGCTGGAGTTTCCGATTGAGAAGATGGGGGTAACCGGGTCCCTGGCTTACGGCATGGTTGAAAAGGAGGATATGGACTTTGATGTAATTTTTATGGGGAACCGGGAAGAAAACCTGTGGGTCAGGGATAAACTGATCAGGCTCTCGCGGGAACCCGAGCGCCGGGTTTTCGAGTTCGGCCGGTACTGGCCGCTCCGGATTTATCACCGGGGGTTTCTGCTCTGTCCTTTTTTTGTTTACCAGAACCGGGACGATCTTCCCCTGGCCGAGGCGGAGGTTGACGTGGTGCGAGAGAAGATAGAGATTGCGGGAACTATCATCGATGACTCGAATAATTCATATGTACCCATTGTCCTTGAACTGGGGGATGTTATTCTGGATGGGAAGGATCGAGATAATATCCGCCTTATCTGTTATGATGGTTCGGTCCGAGGAGAGTACTGGGAGGGCGAACGAATCCGGGTGATGGGACGCCTTTTGCGGATCAAGGACCGCTGGGGAGAATATGATGCGGTGGCGGTGGATATTAGCTCTAATATTATCAAGGAAAAGCCCGGCCAGTACCCTATTTAATTTGCTGCTTTTCCGTTTTCTACTTTATTTTGACATTTTGACCCCGTCTCCTATATTTTTTAATTTGCGATTTGATTATTTTTGATAGACTGCAATGGTACTCAAAGACACCAGGAGAAGAGGAGAAGAAGCAAGATGTCTGTCCATAAAACCGCGATTGTCGATCCCGCCGCCGAGATCGATCCCGGGGTGGAGATCGGTCCTTACGCGATCATCGAGGGAAAGGTTAAGATCGCCGCCGGAACCCGGGTCATGGCCCATGCCTATATTACCTCTAATACCACTATCGGTCCCGACAACGTGATCCACCCCTTCGCTGTCCTGGGGCATGCCCCCCAGGACCTCTCATACCGCGGGGAGGAGTCCTTTCTCCAGATCGGCCGAGGTAATACCTTCCGGGAAGGGTGTTCCGTGCACCGCGGCTCTAAAGAAGGCTTCGCGACCGTAATCGGGGATAATAATTTTTTAATGGGATACTGCCATGTCGCCCATGACTGTATATTGGGAAACGAGGTGATCATCGCCAATGGCGCTCTGCTGGCCGGGCATGTTCATATTGCCGACAAGGCGTTTATCTCCGGCAATGCCACCATCCACCAGTTTGTCGAGATCGGGACCTTGGCCATGATCGGCGGCCTTGCCCGGGTCACCAAGGGAGTGCCTCCTTACATGACAGTGGTTGGGGATTCCCGGGTCGTCAGCATGAACGTGGTGGGGTTGAAGAGGGCCGGCTTCACCCCCGAGGAACGTGTCAAGATCAAGCGGGCCTATAAATTGCTCTACCATTCCGGTCTCAATGTCAGTCAGGCGGTGAAGGCGATTGAGAAGGAAGACCTGGGTCCCGGGGCGGAGGCTATCCTGAACTTCATCAGCCGGGCGCGCCGGGGAATCTGTAAGCATGCCTGAGTTGACGCGCTGCATAGAGTGGTTTAATTCAGGTTAAAGGAGATCACCCATGTATCGATTGATAAGCTTGTTCGGGATGCTGGTGCTGGTAGGCATCGCCTTCTTGATGTCCAACAACAAGAAGAAGATCAGCTTCCGGATCCTGATTCTCGGGATCGCTCTGCAGGTCTTCTTCGCTCTGATTATCCTGCCGAGCAGTCCGTTCAACCTCCTGATCAAGAATGTTTTTAATATCGAGAGCGCACCGGGGGAGGTCTTCTTCGCGGCCATGAACGACGCGGTTATGAAGCTCTTGAGTTTCGCGGAGGTTGGTTCCCGCTTTCTCTTCGGCAACCTGGTCCAAAATTCGGTGCCGGTTCTGATGCCGTCCGGACCCGCTGGTACCGGGGCTCTTAAAAATGTTCCCGGGACGGTAGCGGTGACCGGGGCTTACTTCGCTTTCAATGTTCTGCCGACTATAATCTTCTTCTCTTCCCTGATGGCGGTCATGTATTACCTGGGAATCATGCAGCGGATTGTGGCTTTCTTCTCCATAATCATGGAGAAGTTTCTCAAGACCAGCGGGGCGGAGACGCTCTCGGCTTCGGCCAATATCTTTGTGGGGCAGACCGAGGCGCCCCTGGTGGTCAGGCCCTTTATTAATGATATGACTATCTCGGAGCTGATGGTGGTGATGGTCGGAGGATTTGCCACTGTGGCCGGGGGAGTGATGGCCGCTTACGTGGGGATGCTGAAGGATTACTTCCCGGATATCGCCGGTCATCTGATCTCGGCCAGCATCATGTCGGCGCCGGCCGGAATCGTGATGGCCAAAATCATGTATCCCGAGACGGGCGAACCCAAGACGATGGGAGGGGTTAAGATTAAGCTCCCCCAGACCAATGTCAACATCATCGACGCGGCGGCCAGCGGGGCCGGGACCGGGCTGAAACTTGCCCTGAACGTAGGGGCGATGCTCCTGGCCTTTGTCGCCCTGATCAATCTGGTGAACTACGGGGTCGAACAGTTTGGATATCTGCTGGACTTGATATTCGGGATAACCACCGATTTAAGCCTCTCGAATCTTCTGGGTTGGATCTTCTCCCCCCTAGCCTGGGTAATGGGAGTCCCCTGGGCGGACTGCATGGTGGTCGGGAGACTGTTGGGGGAGAAGACGGCGGTCAATGAGTTTGTGGCTTACGCCAGACTGGCCAATCTGCTCTCGGCCGGCGTCAAGCTGCATCCGCGGAGTATAGTTATCGCCACCTACGCCCTCTGCGGTTTTGCCAATTTCAGTTCCATCGCCATCCAGATCGGGGGTCTGGGGGGGATCGCCCCCAAACGGAAACACGATCTGGCCCGGATTGGATTCAAGGCCATGATCGGAGGCACTCTGGCCGCTTTCATGACCGGAACAATCGCGGGTATTTTTCTTTAAAATAATAAATCAGGGTTTAATAACGCGCTTGTTCGGGCGATTGACGAAGTAACTTTTAGAGTTCATGAATGATCTGGAACAAGGAGGTGCTCAACAAGTTGCCCCTGATTTTTCATTGGCCCTTTTATTCTTTAATGAGGAAAAGAGTGTAATCCCGGCGGTCACGTCTTTAAAGGACGCGCTAAATCAAGCCGGAATCAACTTTGAGTTGATATTAGTGAATAACGGTTCAACCGACCGGACACCGATCTTAATTAAGAAGCTGGTTTCGAGTGATCGCCGCCTCCGGCAAGTTGAGATAGAAGTAAATCTGGGTTATGGCTGGGGGGCTATCAACGGATTGAATGCGGCGAGGGGAGAGTGGATAGGTTTCATGGCCGGGGACGGACAGGTTGACCCGGCAGATGTGGTCAGGCTCTTCCGGGAGTCCGGTTCAGGCTATGCTTTGATCAAAGTGAAACGGGCCCAGCGACAGGACGGCCTTATCCGAACCTGGATATCGAACATATATGTGATGACGTTCTGTCTATTGTTCGGCCTTCCGTTTTATGATATCAATGCGACTCCGCGTATCTTCCGGAGGTCGTGGCTGGAAAAATTTCAGTTCTCTTCCCGGGACTGGTTTCTGGATGCGGAGATATTGATTAAAACCAAATTCCTGGGCCTGACGGTGAAGGAGATCCCAATCATTTTTCGACGAAGAGAGAGAGGAAGTTCCAATGTCAACCTGAACACTATCTTTGAGTTCATGAAAAATATAATCAGGTTCCGTTTTGGAAAGGAGTTAGCCCAATGGAAGAGAAAGACAAGATTAAAGTCGTAATACTCTGCGGAGGAAGGGGAACGCGTCTGGTGGAAGAGACCGAGTACCGCCCCAAACCGATGATCAGGATCGGGGGAAAGCCGATCCTGGTCCATATTATGGATATCTATTCCGCCTTCGGCTTCAAGCAGTTCGTCCTTACCCTGGGCTATAAAGGGGAGATGATCAAAGATTATTTCCTGAACTTCGATTATTACACCAATGACTTTACGGTTGATCTGGGGGAAGGAAAGGTGATTACCCCGCACACGCGCCTCCACCCCAACTGGCGCATCACGCTGGCTGCCACCGGACTGGAGACCTTGACCGGGGGGAGGATCAAGCGAATCGAGCCGTATATCAACGGCGATACCTTCATGGTCACCTACGGCGACGGGGTCTCGGATATCGATATCGACCGGTTAATTGCTTATCACCGGGAAAAAGGTAAGCTTGCTACCGTAACTGGTGTTCACCCGATGACCCGGTTCGGGGAACTGGATGCCGAGGACGGCCTGGTCAGTGAGTTCCGGGAAAAATCGCAGGTCAAGAGCGGCCTGATCAACGGTGGTTTCTTTGTCTTCCAGCGCGGGGTATTCGATTATCTCTCCGACAACAATTCCCTGGAGCGGGAGCCGCTGGAGAACCTAGCCCGGGACGGCGAACTGGCGCTCTACCGGCACGACGGGTTCTGGCACTGCATGGACACCTACCGGGACATGGAGAATCTGGAGAAACTCTGGTCGAGTGGACAGGCGCCCTGGAAGAAATAAAAGTCTGTGGCAATTTGTATAAACCGCAAAGACGCAGAGGACGCAAAGAAGAACTGAAGAAATAATAATTAATGGTTGCGTTCTTTGCGCCTCTGCGGTTCAAATAAGTTGTGAAGCTAAATTTTAAGATGAGGATATAGTATGAGTAATAATTTTTGGAAGGATAAGAATGTCTTTGTTACCGGCTGCACGGGCCTTCTGGGTTCCTGGATGACCGAGGCCCTCTACCGCCGGGGAGCTAATGTCCTGGGGCTGATCCGGGACCTGGTTCCTCAATCGAACTTGAATAAGTTGAACTGCTGGGACCGGATCAATATCGTCCGGGGAGATGTGACCGATTACGCCGTCCTGGAACGGGCCGTCAACGAATATGAGATCGACACGGTCTTTCACTTCGCTGCTCAGACCATAGTTACTATCGCCAACCGGGCCCCCTTCTCCACCTTCGAGTCTAATATCAAGGGAACCTGGAACCTTCTCGAGGCCTGCCGCCGGGTCGACACGGTCAAGCGGGTGGTGGTCGCTTCCAGCGACAAGGCTTACGGGATCCACGCCGATCTTCCCTATACCGAGGAGGCTCCTTTACTGGGTAGTCATCCCTACGATGTCTCCAAGAGCTGTACCGACCTGATCGCCCGGGCCTATTATCAGACTTACGGCCTCCCGGTGACCGTAGCCCGCTGCGGCAACCTTTATGGGGGAGGGGACCTGAACTGGAACCGGATTATCCCCGGAACAATCAAGAGCGCGTATTTAGATCAACGCCCGATTATCCGCAGCGACGGGACCTATATCCGGGACTATTTTTACGTCCCGGACGCCGTAGTGGGCTACCTGCTCTTAGCGGAGGAGACCGACCGGGAAGATGTCAGAGGCCAGGCTTTTAATTTCAGTGATGAGCGGCAAGCCACGGTCCTGGAAGTGGTAGAACTGATCCTGAAACTGATGAACAAGGAAGAATTGCGGCCGGATATTCTTTCGGAAGCGAAAGGTGAGATCAAGCACCAATACCTTTCGGCGGAAAAAGCGCGCCGGGTCCTGGGGTGGAAGCCTCTCTATACGCTGGAAAAAGGTCTCCGGGAGACGATCGATTGGTATATGGACTTTTTCCAGGAGGAGGAGAAGAAACGCCGGCGGCATGAAACCGACCCAGTTTAACTATCTTTCGGAAGAATCCGCCCCCTACCTGCGCTATACTGATTTTGCGGGCAGTCCGCTTAATCGCAACCGTCTGAGCTGTATTGTCGGGATGCTCGAAGCCTGCGAGGCTACTGAAAGTATCCATTCCATCCTGGAGGTAGGCTGCGGAATTGGAAATATCTGCATCCCATTGGCAAGCCTCGGGTACGATGTTAAAGCTATCGACATAGACGGAGCCTCAACGGAGATAATGCTTTGGAAGAACCCCTTTGATAATCTCCGGGTCGAAACTCTCGCGGTGGAAGATGAAGATGTCGGCAGTTATGATGTCATAGTCCTGACGGAAGTTCTGGAACACGTTCCGAACGCGGAAGATTTCTTCCGGAACATCGTACGGAGAATGCGGCCGGGAACGTGGATGATTCTTACTGTTCCCAAGGGATACGGTCTCTGCGAGTTGGTTCTGCGACCCGGTTATTCGTTGAAGAGAAGCGGGAAGGGTCTGGAGATGATTAAAATTATCAGGCGAATGCTGGGAACCAGGGAACTGACCACGGCCAATGTCCAGACGCCCCATCTTCACTTCTTTACCTTGAAGCGCATAAACGGCTTTTTTGAGCGGAATCATTTACAGCTTATCTCCTTTCATAGTATATTTTTTCTCTGGGTCCTCCTGGAGTCGTTATTTTCCGCGAACAGGTTGCCCGCATCCATGGCACGATGGGATTACCTGTTGTCGCAGAAATTGGCACCCGCTTTCTGCGCGAACTGGATATTCCTCCAGAAGACAGAATAAACCGGGCTCGCGGCGCGGTGCCGTCCTTGCTCGCGCGCCCGGCCCGGAACCAATGAACATTGAGTGATTTTAAAGATATCCCTGTTTTGATTACCGGCGCGTCGGGCTTTATCGGCTCGCACCTTGCCCGGAGACTTGTCCGGGAAGGGGCCCGCGTTACCGCCCTGGTTCAACCCGGACTTCCCCTGTCCCGGCTTTCTGATATTGTAAAAAAAGTTCAGATTTACCCGGTCGATATTCGGGACGGTGAGAAACTCTCTAAAATAGTTGGGAAGGTCGCGCCGCAAAAAATCTTTCATCTGGCCGCCGTCACCGATGTTAATCGCTCTTTGAGTAACTTCGACCTGCTCTTCTCGGTGAATCTGGGAGGAACCCTCAATCTTCTTAAGACCCTGGAAGATATTGAGTATGATGCCCTGGTATGTACATGTACCGCCGAGGCGTACGGGAATAACTCTCCTCCCTTTCGCGAGGAGATGGCCCTGGACCCGGTCTCTCCCTATTCCTGCTCGAAAGCGGCCGGGACCCTGCTCTGTAAAACGTGGGCCAACTCCCGGGGCAAGCCGGTCTCGATTCTCAGGCTGTTTTTAGTGTATGGTCCCGACCAGGGAAGAGAAAGGTTTCTCCCCCAGTTGATCCGGGCGGGGCTGACCGGGCGCCCGTTGCGGATGACGGCGGGAGAACAGAAGAGGGAATATACATATATTGATGACATTATCGATGGATTTTTACTGGCCGGGAAAGCCGGAACCCCCGGAGGGAGAGTCTTCAATCTGGGGAGCGGCCGGGAGATCTCTCTCCGGGAGTTGGTGGCAAAGGTGGCGGCTCTTTTAGGCCGCCCGGTGGTCCGGAGCGAAAAAATTCTTCCCTATCGAAAGAGCGAGCTCTGGAGAATAGTCGGAGATCATTCCCGGGCGGCTGAGGAATTGAGGTGGCGCGCGGTCACGAACCTGGATGCCGGCCTGTCAAAAACTATCAAGTGGTACCAGGAACGACTCCTGGCCTGAACCCCATTATTTCCGGTGAAGAAATAAATGACTGGTTCTGCGAGACGCTTGTTTTATAACCTGCTCCTGTGCGTGGTGTCTTTGGCCGTGGTTTTTTTCCTGGTAGAAGCCGGTTACCGCGTCTATGTGATCACCCGGCAGCCTTCTCCGGGAATCAAGTACACCCCCGATGACATCTGGACCGAGTATGACCCGGTCACTGGCTGGCGCCACATTCCAAAAGCCGTTGTGGGGGATGTTATTATCGACGAGCATGGTTTTCGGGTCGGGCAAGAGAATGAGATCACCAGACCGGTCGGAGAGCGGGTTATCTCGGCCGGAGGTGATTCATTCACTTTCGGCTTCGGGGTTAGGGGTGGAGAGGCCTGGCCGGCCCAACTGGAAAGACTGTTTCCCGGTCGGCCTTATGATGTGATCAATATAGGAGTATGCGCTTACGGTATCGGCCAGATGTATCTTCATTACCACCGGCGGGCACGGAGATACTCTCCAGAGATAGTTCTGGTCGCTTTTATGAGCTGGGATATAGAAAGGGTGGTACGGCGGAGCTGGCTAAATGGTCGGGAGAAGCCGCGCTATGTGCTGCGGAACGGCGAATTAAAGCTTACCAATGTCCCGGTCCCATTAAAACTGGATTTTGACAAGAAGAATATACGCTGGAATGATATTCTCTTCGATAGGCGAAAACTTTATCTGCTGGAGCGGTTCCGGACTTGGGAGAGACCGGAGGATTTATCGAAAAATCCCGTGGAGGTTTACCTGGCGGAGAAAATCACGCCGGATAAATACACGGAAGGGGTCTTGCTGTCTCAAAAAATCCTGGAGCGGTGGCGAGACGAGGTAGAGATAAAAGGCGGCCGCTTCGTGGTAGTGGTGATCCCCACAAAAGATGAGCTCAAGAGCTACAGATCTCTTCTTCAACGGTTAATGGTAAATTTAAGGGATGCGGGAATAGAAGTTCTGGACTGTCAGTCAGCTTTCCAGAAGGAGCAAGACAGGGGCGAAATTTTCCTGGATAATAAACATCCCTCGACTCGCTCTCACGAAGTTATCGCTTTTGAAGTCTACTATTATCTGCTGCATTCTTCGGAAGATAAAAAATAATAGTGGATATTTTATCCTCTAATTCTGACATAAGGACTATCGACGTCCAAAAGTATCAAAACGACAAAGGATTATAGCAAATGGAGAGCTTGTAAAAAAATAATTCTTGACCGAATCTCTTTTTTTGCCTAATGTCTGTATAT
>Ga0307928_10002678_pt1 | contig 13694 bp, 19 predicted proteins | sample AceLakmetagen232_FD_201815 | JGI IMG/M metagenome (GOLD analysis project Ga0307928, IMG submission 201815) | Saline water microbial communities from Ace Lake, Antarctica - #232 | ecosystem: Environmental > Aquatic > Non-marine Saline and Alkaline > Saline | place: Antarctica: Ace Lake... | reverse complement strand
ATGAATTTCAACAAGGACGAACTTGATTTCCACAAGAGAATGAACTCCTGGTTTTTGAAAAATGGAGTTTATAAAGCTGATGGAATAATAGACTATCCGAGAGACCATCTGATAACTCATGCTTGGCGTTCAGGCGATTGTGATGATTGGTCTAGCATGTTCATGGAAGCCAGTTTCCAAGTGGGTTATGAATCGTTCCTCATGACTGTTGATTCTTATCATACTGTTTGTTTTTTCAAATATAAAGACAAGTTATATCATAATTCTAATTGGAGTGGTGTTCGTGGTGGGTTTTCTAATCATGTTGAACTTGCTAGATCAATAATAACTGATTTTTCCAATGCTATAATTAGAGATAGGAATTTGAAAGAAATTATGAAGGTAAAAAATGAATAAAATTATATATATAATAATAATACTTTTTTTAAGTTTCAATGTTTGTTTTGGCATTGATCTTACTACTGTTGGTGTAACTGAAACTGAAGTTGAAGCTATAATTGATTCCAATACAGACATTTCCTTTAGGGAAGATTTTGTGGATACTGTTACCGCCACTTGGGATACTTCAGAATTGGGTATTATAAAAGTTGATATCGTTGGCATTCTTGGAACTACCGAAGTCGAAGCTATTATTGAAGAAGATGTTCCTTATTTGTTTGTAGATACTGCAACTGTAACTTGGGACACTTCTGAAGCTGGCATTATTAGGGCAAATTATATTGCTAGCACAATTGAAGTTTCTACTCCCGATATTGCCGGTATAGCTTCCGACATATCTAATTATTGCTCTGATATAAGAGGCATGTGGTTGATGGATGGAACTGCTACTGTTGCTTTTGACGAGTCTATAAATGAATATGATGGTTCTTGTGAGTGTGAAATTCGTGAAGATGAAGATATACCCAAGATAATTAAGATTCTCAAAACTTATTATGGAGATGATGCTAAATGAATATTGGAGAATGTATGCCTTTATTGCTTGCTATTTTGTATGCTTTGGTAACTATTCATTCCATTCATCACAGAAGAAAGGATCGTGATGCTAAATGAATAAGAAAGAACTTGAAATAAGATGCAAAGAGCTTGAGAAGTATAATCTTGATTTTGGGTTCGACAGAAGTGATATTTCATTATCTCACGGGAGATCAAATGATAACCGGCACAGGAAAATAGAATTTCTATAAGGTTGGTTCATCAACAAAGATAAAGATTTTCCAGCTTCTCAATAAATCTGGTGCGAGTACAACCAATCCAGCGAGTGCGTGGGGCAGACAGGATGTGACACCGTAATGGGTTTAATAATTAGTGGTGGTTATGGTGGTGACGGAACTATAATCACAGGTGGTTATGGTTCTGATGATGATGGCAGAGCAATAATAATAACAATGGATTTATGTTTAGAAAATTCGATAGAATTTGATGTATGCACTGAAAAAATTATGAATCAAAATTTTTGTTTTAATAATAGTTATGATATGGATGTGTTTTTTGACATTCCTCAAACTTTGATAGAAAGTGGATGAGATTATGTTTTATATTCCTGATGGATAGAATAAATTAAGATTAAGAGGAAAAGCCAATTTTCTACTTGATGAAATAGCTACAATAAAATTTAATATAAGAAAACCTGATGGAACAACATATCTTGTGTATGCCATAATAGAAGAACCTCTCACGGCAGACGGGTATTTTTATTATGATATATTAACCAGCGATTTTGTTGATTTGGGGTTTCACCAGGTAAGTGTATGGCTCATTTACGGTGATGATAGGATGATAAAGTCTAAAAGACCCATTGGTGTTGATGTAACATCAGAATTTGATGAATGCACCAACATTTGATAGTTTCTTGTTTTGTTTTTACCTGAGTCTCAACCGGCTCAGGTTTTTTAATATAAGTGGTCTTTAGACCGTAAAACCCAATTCTTTAGATTTGGGATATAAGTGTTTGTTTTAGTTTGTCGTTATACAACTTGACATCATCTAATAAATATGTTAGAATATAAACGTGGATATAACAAATAACAAAAAACAATATTACAGAAAACATTCAATTGTATATAGTTGTCAATATCACGTAATATTTTGTCCTAAATATAGACGTAAAGTTTTAACTAATGGAATTGATATGAGATTGAAAGAATTAATACTCGAAAAACAAGATGAATATGGATATTCAATAATTGAAATGGAAGTAATGTCTGACCATGTTCATTTGCTTCTTGATATAAATCCTAAAATTGGAATACATTCTGTTACAAGTAAAATAAAAGGATATACTTCTAATATTTTACGTAAAGAATTTAAAGGATTGAAAAGCAGATTGCCTTGTCTTTGGACACGAAACAAATTCATTTCAACAGTTGGAACAATCTCATTGGAAACAATCAAAAAATACATTGAGGAACAAAAAGGTAAATGATTACATATAAATTCAAATTATACCAATCTAAAAAGAATAAACATTTACATCAACAAATTGATATTGCTGGTATAGTTTGGAATCCCAATAGGTTTACCTTTGGGAGTATGTCAAACTTATTCTAAAGGGGTGATTTTTTGAAAAACAATTTTTATCTCATTAATCAAGATGGTGAAATGTACAATGGGGAAGAACCTGATTGTGACAATAATCATTGGACTACAATCATTAAAAATGGTTGCTTTCACGAAACTGAAGGTTCAGCTGTTGTTGATGCTAAAGAACTCATTGACAATAACAGAGCTGAAAAAATACTCTTGAAATTCGTTGCACCGTCATCCATGGTTAGAAATCCAGTATTACATAAATTTTTAAAAACATAAGTTATTTGGGGTGAGAATCTCTGGGAAGCCTTTTGTCAACAAAACGTTGGCAAAAGCCAGCAATGGTTTAGCAGGAAGTTCGATTCTTCGAGGATTCTTGCCCCTTTTTTTTGAAAGGTAGTTCACGTGAATGAATTAATACAAACTGAAAAATATAATCATATTTGGAATGTTAGAAAAAATAAAATGGATTTACAAATAATCAATGAAGTTTATACAGATTCAGTATATGATTTTAATAAAGTTGATTTTAAATATCCGGTAAAATATATATTAGATATTGGTGGTCATATCGGTAGTTTTTCAATTAAATGTGCTCAATTATTTCCAAATTATATAATAAAATGTTATGAACCAATAGAAGAAAATTTTGAATTGTGTAAGAAAAATACGGAATTATTTAATAATATAACATGTTATAATAAAGCAGTTGCAGGTGATTTAGTTCCTGTTGAACTTGAAAATTTTTATCATGGTGAAAACAGAATTAATACTGGTGGAAGTAATTATAAATATGGTGAAGGCAAATCTTGTGTTGATTTTATCCATATTAAAAAGATATTTGATGAAATTCCTCATGTTGATATTTTAAAAATAGATTGCGAAGGTGGAGAGGAAGCAATTATTCCTCACATTGATTTTTCAAAGATTAGAGGATGTATAATGATTGAGTTTCACATCAAATTATATGGGGAAGAAAAATTTAAAGAATTGGCAAACATAATAATAAAAAATGGCATGAAAGAAATTTATAAATTCAATCCTGAAAATTGGATTTGTCCTAAAATGATTTATATAAAATAAGGAGAAAGAAGGGTTGGTTGTAAATGGATTTGAATATTAATGATGTACAAAAAGAACTTGATAGTATAAGATACCCCGCAAATTACTACTACGATATATCGACACTTACACCAAAAGGGCGGCTTGCTAAAAGAATTGAAAAGTTGAAAATAGGAGCACCAGAATTATTTGAAAAAACAGATTCATATTTGGACATAGGATGTAGTCTTGGTTATTTTTTGTTTCATCATAAAAAAATAGGCACAAAATATGTATGTGGAACGGATATGGATGCTAAGCAACTTGCTGTTACAAGGAAGATAAAAGAAATAAAAAGATATGACGATATCAGAATAGACGAAAGTAAATTTAACGATTTTTCAGATCATAGGCAATACGATTTGATATATTTGGGTAATATATTTCATTATCTTTATAGAGATTACACATGGGATATTGTTTATAAGATAGCAGGATTATCAAAGAAATATGTTGTCTTGGAACTACCATTAACTTGGCAGTATCTTATTGAATTTGGATGGGGAGATAATGAAATAACAAGAGGATTTCATGAAGAAACATTTTTCAAAGCATTTAATAAATTTTTTGATGTGGTAAGGATATCTGATTCATTTTGTCACACAAGAAAAATTGTAGTTCTCAAAAAGAAAGTGAATTTATATGAAAATGAGATAGATATATCAAGTATTCAACTCAATAAAATAGAATTTAAATTGAATAATGCAAAAAGTCAATTTAATATTTTTATAGATCATGAGAAAAATATCAAATACAAAATTCTTAGGAACAAAAATACATTCAAATTAAGTATTCCAGCATACATAATGACATTAACTGAAAGCACTCCTGATTTTGTTTTTCATATAAAACGGAATGGAAACTACATAGGATATGGCATGAATTATATTGAAGGTAAAAATTATCCTGAAAAAAAAGAAATATTTGAAAAAATATTAAAAATATCGAGTTGTGCAGCTTCGTGTGGAATTGTTTTTTGGGATTTGGGAAGACAAAATTTTATAGTAATAAATTGTGGCAAAACAATGCACTTTGATATTGATGAATATTCATGGTTGTCTGAAATATTGGATGCTCCCAAGTATAATATTCAAGGCTTTCTAACCGTTAAAAAACATTATGATTGGTTTATCAAATCAACAATTAAAAGCAATGTTCAATGTCCTATACCAGATTGTATGAACTATTCAACATTCGCAGATGATTTTATAGAAAATATTGGCAATAGAAGTTGGTTTACATTACTTTTGGAAAAGTATAAAAAAAATATTAAGGAGGGTGAAAATGAATTATAACAATATTGGTATTTTTATGCCTCCCATGATCGCTTGGAAATGGATGAAACAAAGACCTCAACATATAATGGCAGCTTTCGCAAAATTAGGAATAAAATCTGCTTTTATTACCCCACAGAATCGTGGGGAAGTTGAAGTAATTGGATATAAAGAAATAGAACCCAATTTGTTTCTTTGTGAAGATAAACAAAATATGAAATTTGTTTTAAAAAAATGTAGTAAAATTTATATGTACACAACATGGTTTATGAATTGTGATTATATTGCAGAAAATCCAGATGTTGAAATAATTTATGACATAGTTGATCATGTTCCATTCTTGTCATATTATAATCAAGGTGGAAAAGTAAAACATGAAAAATTATTAAAAAAAGCAGCAATAGTTATTTGTACTGCTAGAAATTTGTTGGAAGAAGTTGTCGGAGAACGATCAGATGCTATTTATATTCCTAATGGGGTTGAACCTTCAGACTTCGAGGGTGATGTTGATATGAAACAGGATATGATGTATATATCGAATTTCAAGAAACCTATTATTGGATATTATGGTGCTCTTGCAAATTGGTTTGATTGGATTCTTTTCAACAAAGTTTCAGAATTAAGACCACAATACAATTTCATTTTGATAGGTTGCAATTATGATGGAAGTGTTGATAAATTTCTTGCCAAACGACCTAATGTGTTTCATTTAGGACTTAAAGATTACAAAGATTTATATTCATATTCAAAACATTTCGATGTTGCCACGGTTCCTTTTAAGATAAATGATATTACAGATGCTTGTTCTCCTATAAAAATATTTGAATATATGGCAGCCGGAATACCTATTTTATCTACAAAATTAAAAGAATGTCTAAAATATAAACAAATCAACATAGCTAATGATTGTGAAGAATATTTGAAAAAACTAGATTATATTATAGATTCCAAAGAAAAAGAAGTTATGAAAGACGAACTTATAAAAGAATCGCATAAACATTCGTGGGCATCGAGAACTAAACAAATAATTGAAAGGATTGAAATATAAATGTTAAATATATTAAAAAATTCAAAGGACAATTCTGTCAAAGATGAGAACGGCATAACTACAAAATTTGGAGAAAAAACTATAATATTTCTTCCAGGATGCAAATGGTATAATTATTATCAAAGACCTCAAGGTATGTTTACAGCATTGTCCAAATCGCTTCCAGATTGGGATTTTATTTTTTGTGATTTGGGTGCTGAACAACCTATAAAAAATGAAACAAACAACTTATTCATTGTTTCAAATGATTGGTTTGAGCAAACAAAGTCCGAATTGTATCATTGTGTTTTTTGCACGACCGTTCCCTGGAAATATGATGAAATATTAAATGCTAGAGGTAGATGGTTTGACTTCGTTGACGACCCTAAAATTTTCTATCAAGACGAAGATAAAGAAAAATACAAAGTATTGAGGGATACTAAAAACATACTTAATATTGCCAATATTACAACTTGTTCTTCGCAAAGACTTATTTCAGATTTTAGCAAGTATTCCGCAAACAAAATAACTCTTTTGAAAAATGCAGCTAATCCTGAAAATACACATCTTCCATCTTTTACCGAAAAAACATCTGTCGTTATAGGATTTTGGGGTTTTAGAGGTCCGTGGGTTAACACAGAACTTTTAATATTTCTTGCTGAAAGATTCCCTGTTCTATTAGCTGGAGCTGTAATACCAGAAAGTAAGACTAAAACAGTAGGAATACTTCCATATAATAAACTCAAAGATTTTGCAAAAAAATGTACACATCTCATCATACCTTTTAGGGATAACAGAGTTACATATTATGCTAACCCTCTTAAATATTACGAATATCTTTATTCAAATAGAGTTTTAATACTACCAGAAAGGTTGGAAAATAGAACGCCAGAAAGAACAGAAATAATATATACTGATAATAATTGGGATAAGTTAGAAAATGATATAAACAATATCAAATTTTGGGATAACAAAGATATACCATTTGAATTACATTCATGGGAAACGAGAGCAAAAAAATTTATCGAAACATATATAAAGTGAGGTTTTAATAATGAACAATGAGCAAATTAAAAATATGATGACACAGCACATGACAAAATGGGGCATACCTGAGAAAAGAATAATTGAGATAGTGGCACAGGACAATTCTAGATTCAAAGAAACATATGATGAAGTTATAAAATTATTCACTGGTGGTTCAATACTTGATATATCAGTAGGCAAAGGTTGGGAAGCAACATTTGGAAGTATCCTAACAGAAAAAGGATTTTCAGATGTTAATTTTTTTGGAGATGGTGATGTTAGGGACAAGTGGGATATTGAATCTGATTCTTATAATATGATTTTGGCTATGGAAATTTTTGAACATCTTATTGTCAAAGAATCAAATAGAGATAAAAATATGTTCGACAGTTCTATATTCTTTCTCAAGGAATGCAAGAGAGTGTTAAAGCCTAGAGGTATTCTGATTTTAACTACCCCAAACGTATGTTCAATACAAAGAATCAGAGATTTGATGGAAAATCGACCTCCATATTATCATTACCATTGGAGGGAATATAGTTTTAATTCTCTAAAATATTTGATTGACCAAAGTAATTTAGAATTAGTTGAATTGAAAACTATATCACACGAGTTTCCAGATAAGGACAAAGTTATTTTGGATTTTCTTAAAGTTAATAATTGCAGTCTTTCTAATCGTGGAAAACATTTGTTGGCAGTATGTAAAAAGAAATAGTGTGCCAAGAAAAATTTGTGGATTGGTAGGGCTAAACAAATTCAAGAAAGAATTAATGAGATTGGTGGTTGGTGATGAAAATAAAAGTTCCGAAAACAAGTGTAAAACGATTGATTAAAATGTTTGAAGATGAATATATAAAATATAGCAATGGCAAAAAACATTTGGAAAAAATAAAAGAAGTTTTAAGCCAATACGAAACTTTACATGAAGCGTGGAATAAGTGTGATAACGCAACTTATATGATAAAAGGATTGTACAAATTAGAATTAACAGAAAGTATTGATAAAGATAAAATATCCTTAGTATTTATTGAGAGATTAGATAAAATACTTGATGCTCATGGTCACTATTGGAAAACCATTATAGGATTACCCTCAACTACAACTTGTTGGTATGCTACCGACATAGAAAAAATGCATGCTCACTGGCATGAAACAGAATCAGGTATGCCAGATTTCGCAGGTGAAACTATGGATAAAGAAACCAGAAGATTATGTAATGCATTGAGAGCATGTAGTCATCATGGTGCTATTGGATTTGTTTCTAAATATGCAGCAGGAGGAGCAGTTGACCCTGTTGCTGAAAGTAAATGGCAAGCAGATAAACTAAGAGAATTACTTATTTTAGAGTTTGGAGATTAAATTGAATATATTCAAAAATTCAAAAGATAATTCAAAAAAAGGCAGAGATGGAATACCAATAAGATTTGGTGAAAAAACTATTGTGTTCATGCCGGGTGTTCAATGGAACAAATTTTATCAGCGTCCACAGGGATTGATTACAGCACTTGCTCAGATGATGCCTGATTGGAACTTCATATTTTGTGATAATTCTGCTTCAATGCCATTAAAAAGACAGGCTGACAATCTTTATCTTGTATCAAATGATTGGTATAAACAAAAGTTCGATGAATTGTGTGAAGGTATATTTTATACAACCATTCCCAGAATACATAAAGAATTTTCAAAAGCACGGGGTAAGTGGTTTGATTTTGTGGATGATCCCGATGTTTTCTATCCTAAATTTGACAGAGCAACTACTAGACCTCAAAAAGATACAGAAAAAATGTTGGAATGTGCTGATGTTATAACATGTTCATCACAAAGATTAATTGATGATTATGTTGAAAACGATAAAGATAAAACCATGTTACTAAAAAATGCCTGTTGGTCTAAAAATACAAGTCTTCAACCTTTCAAAAAGAAAGTCCCTATTGTCATAGGGTTTTGGGGCTTCCTTGGAGATTGGGTAGATGTTGATTTGTTGTCTTATTTGTCTGACCATTTTCCTGTTATAGTTGCTGGAAATCCTATTAATGTTGGTTCTATTCGTAACATGGGAATACTTCATCATAGTCAATTAAAATCAATGGCTTCAATATGTTCTCATTTGATAATTCCTTTTAAAGAAGGGAATATAAGTTATTATTCTGACCCTTTAAAATATTATGAATATCTTTATACAAACAGAATGATAATACTTCCTGAAAATATGGAAACCAAAACTGATGATAAAAGAGAACTTGAATATTCTTATGACAATGATTGGGAAAAACTTGTCGAGGATATTGAAACTGTTGAATTTTGGAATTTAGACCAGTTACCACATGATTTGCATTCATGGGAAACTAGAGCTTTCATATTCATGAAAAGATACATTCTAAGCTAAGTTTCAGCTTTTACTCAATTAAATATACATTTTTGAGAGGTCATTAACTTGACCTCTTTTTTTGAGCTTAATGGTCATCGGTAGAAAAAAAACGTTAAATATGTTAAAATAAGAGTATAATAGAAAAATATCTATTTTATTTATTTATATGTTTAGGAGGTGTAATAATGGATGAATTAAAAGATTTTTTAACAGCACCGTCAATAATTTTAAATGACGATGATGAAACAGCTGAATTAATTAATCAAGCTATTTTTTCGATGGGAACTCACAAGGATATAATTTTTACTCGTGATGACATTGATGAAATGGTAGAAAATTTTTATACTTTCAGTTCTTTTATGAGAATACCTGCCAAACTTGGTCATGGCAATGATAATTACGGAACTCGCAATGGCTATCCTGCTGTTGGTCTTGTCAAAGAAATGAGAAGAGAAGGACCATATCTTATAGCTGATTTTACTAAAGTTCCAATCGTTGTAGCTAAAGCAATACAGAGAAATCAATTTATGACTAAATCTAGTGAAATTCTTCTTGATTACGATTGGGGTTTTTCTGATTCTCAAGGAAGAGAAGTTGGACCAGTTGTATTAGGTGTAGCCTTTCTTGGAGAAGAAATTCCAGCTGTTCCAGATTTGAATGATTTAGATACACTATTTAATATTTCTACTTCTGAAATTGATTTTTCAAAAGTAAAAAGTTTTTCATTATCTTTTAAACACGAAGAAGAAAAAAATGATTCTGAAAATGTAAAACCAGAATCTAATAATAAAATTGAATTAAATGATGGTTATGAAGATATGCTTGAAGATGAACTTGAAGAAATTAATAAGAATAAAGAATTTTCTGAAAATTTGAATAAAGTTGTTGTAATTCTTGATAGTATTGAATCTGATGAATCGAAAATAGAAGATCATAAAGATGAATTGGATAAACTTGTTTTGACTATTTCAGATTATGATCCTCAAAAAGATTTTAACGATTTTTGGAATTTTTTTAAACAGATTAATCAACTCAGATCATTTGTTTGGATTTCTGAAAAAATGAAAAAACTTGGTTATGAAATTCCTGAATCAATTGAAAATTTCAATAACAAAAAAAACAAAGAAGATGAGGATGAAAATTCTGATTCTTCCAAAGAAATTAATAATAATAATTCAAAAAAGGAGGATTTTAATATGGATAAGGATAAGAAAGAACTTGATGAAAACGTGCTTGATGCAATCACAAAAGCAACAGAGGCTATTACTGAAAAGTTTAGTACTCAAATAACTGATTTAACTGAAAAACTTGATAAAACAACTACTGAACTTAATGAAACTAAAACCGATCTTGTGACAAAAGAAGCTGAAAATTCAAAAATGAATTCAACTATGATAGAACTTGCTAAAAACAGTGAAATCGAAAAAGAACGTCACATGAATGCTCAGATTGACCAGTCAATAGCAGGGTGGGTTAAAGACGGCAAAGTTGTTCCAAGGCAGGTAATAGAATTAAAAGCTTTACTTAAAAGTTCAGCAAAAGTAAGAAGTAAAGTTTCTTTCAGCCATGAAAATGCTGAAGGTAAAATGGAAGATGTCGAAAAATCTTCATTTGAACTTGTTAACGATATTATCAACGGTTTTTCAAAACAGGTTGATTTTAAAGAAACGGCTATTGATGAAGGAAAAGAAGTTGTTGTTGATGCAAGAACTAAAGCTCGTGATGAAGCCAAAGAAATAGCTGAAAATAACAAAAAAGAATATAAATCATAATTTATTTACCAAGTCAAATTGACTTTTAAAAAATTTTAGAATGGAGGTTTTAAAATGAGTAATTTACCTCAGTTTCGCGAAAGCGATTCCGTAGTAGCAGAAATTGTTCTTTGGGCATTTGAAACAGGTTCACTTCCTGAAAGGATGAACATCACTATCAAAGCTGATGATGTAACCACTTTTCCAATTGCTAAAGGGACGGTAATGGCGATTGATTCTGTGGGCGGTATTTATGCTGCTCCTTATACAGATGGAGATCCTAAATATGGAACCGCAATAGGATTGCTTGATGAAGAAATAGCCGAGGACGCAATTGGTTCAACTCCTCAGAATGTAGCAGGTATTATAGGTATAAGAGGGACAGCTTATGAAGCTGTTGTTACTGGTTTGGATGCAGCTGGAAAAGCTGATATGCCAACCATAATCTTCGTTTAAGGAGGTAATCACAAATGGCAACACCAAGTAAATATTTGAATATGTTAGACATGAATTTAATCAGAGAATTGATTGACCTCCGTAAACCTCTTGCTCGAAAAGGACTTGAATGGTTCGATGGTGCAAGAAAAAGACGTGACAATCAGTTTAAAATAGAATATGAATTTTTAAGAGGAAGAGTACGTTGTGCTCCTCTTACTAATCCAAAAGCACCTACTGTGCCTGTAATTCTTGAAGATTACGATCAGTATGGTGTAACCCCAGCTTCAATCAGAATTCACCATGTTATCAAAGACCATGACAAAATAGGTTTGAGAAAACCTGGGACTGAAGAAAGATGGGCAAAAGAGTTTAATGAACATGTAGCTAAAATACTTTTTGACAAAATGGTTTGTACAAAAGAAATGTTACTCTGGAAAGCACTTGCTGGCGTTATAGATTATTCTTCAGCTCAAACAAAATTGGCTTTTAATATCAATTTTGGAGTTGATCCTACTCATCTTCCAACGCTTCTGACAACTGCTAGATGGAATCAAACAGCTACAGCTACCCCTTTGAAGAATCTCAATGATTGGATTACACTTTTTGAATCCGACTCAGGTATTCTTCCTAACAAACTGATTATGACAAGAGTTACGTTTAATTGGTTAATTCAAACAACTGAATTCGGAAGTCTTTTCAATACTAAAGAAGTTCTTCCTTTTCCTGGTTTTGAATCATGGCTTAATTCTGTTTCCGAAAAAGGAACTCAGCTCGAACTTTATAATGGTTTATATAAAGATGAACTTGGAGCAGATAAAAACATGGTTAACGATGGCGAAGTATTTTTAACTAATACTGATAGTTCAATTTCTTATGAAGAAGTTGCTTCAGTTGAGAACGAACCAAGTGAAGGTAATTATCTTGCTGGTCCATGGGCTGATGTAGAAGCCATAAAAGACCCTAAAGGTGTTAAATTAATGGCTGGAGAAAATATGCTTCCGGTTGTTCTTGATCCAAATAAAGTTTTCAAAGCTATTGTTTTTAGTTAATTTGGAAGGTTTTTTAATAAAGACCCATTATCGGGGGAAGGTCTTCGGGTCTTCCCCTTTTTTATTAATTTTCTGGATGGTGAATGATTATGCCTTATAGTCAAGTTGAACAAGTTATATCTGAGATAAGATGTATTCGCAAGAATTTTGATATTGATGAATGTATTGTCAAAGAAAAAATACAAGAAGCTGATGATTATATTAATGGATATTTGGGGAAAGTTTATATCGTTCCTTTTCAGTGTAATGATATTAAAAATGTTCCTCGTTTGGTTAATCAGATAAGTAAAAAACTTGCGACATCATTTTATGTGGAATGGATTTTTGAAGCCAAATCATCATCTTCAGCTGGATTAACATCATCATCTATCGTTTATGAAAAATATACTAAATTGTTGAAAGAAATGATAGCTCGCAAAGATGCTATGCCTGTATTGTTTTGTGAATTAAAACCGGGTGTAGGTATGAACGCTGAAGGTGGATATGATTTTGAGACAACAGATGATTCAAGTGAAGAAGAATTTTCAGATTTGGGTTGGAGCAATACAGAAGATTATGTTCCTACTTTTGATGAAGGTCAATATGTTGAACAAGAAGTTGACCCTGATAAAATTGATGATATTGAGAGTAAAAAAACATCATGAAAAAGATATTTATAGGAAGTTTAATAAGAAATTGTGATTGGATTCTAGAAGATTTTTTAAAAAGAATCAAAGAACTCAATTATGATAAAAAAAAGATAACATTATGTTTTATTTTAAATGATTCAATTGATAATTCTGAAAAAACACTTCATGAATTCGCTAAAAACAATGCCAAAGAATACGAAAGAATCATAATTACGAACAAGGATTTCGGTGACAAATCTATTGGTGCTGGAAGTTCGAGATTAAACGAATCAGATCCATTAGGCAGAAATTATGGGTCGGCTGAAAATGATAGAATGAAATTGTATTATAATTTATCGGTTTTAAGAAATTTAATGATTAAAATTTTTACAGAAAAGTCAGATTCCGAATATATGATAAGTATTGATAGTGATATTCTGGTATATCCCGAAACAATTAATTTGCTGACAGATAGTAAAATTCCTTGTATGAGGGGTGCAATGGTTATCAACGATTGGTTAATTAA
>Ga0307928_10002677_pt1 | contig 13696 bp, 21 predicted proteins | sample AceLakmetagen232_FD_201815 | JGI IMG/M metagenome (GOLD analysis project Ga0307928, IMG submission 201815) | Saline water microbial communities from Ace Lake, Antarctica - #232 | ecosystem: Environmental > Aquatic > Non-marine Saline and Alkaline > Saline | place: Antarctica: Ace Lake... | reverse complement strand
CTTATATCTATCGATGATGTTTATCTTTATTTTCTTGGCCATTATATCCCCCTATGCCCAAGTATCCCCGGCACTTACGTTCACCGGAGGAAGGGCTGGATCGGTCGTGGAATAACATTCTAAGAAACATGCGCAGCCGACATGACTTTTTGAAAATATGGGAGCCTCGTAGTCTGCCTCAGAGATCAAAGCTTCAATTGAAAATTCATTCCCCGCCAACTCATCACAAATATCATACCCATCCTGTTCGTCGTGGAGAGTAGAGAGCCTCCAAATACATTGATCGTATCCTTGATCCAGAAGATCCTGAAGAACAGGCATAGACATATCCTGCTTGTGTACGTGGGGAGCGATGTCTGGTCCAGCATGAGAGAAAACATATTGCCTTTCCCCTGAAGCCCCGAGCTTTCGTATTTCAGCGGAGACAACCCTACCATGCCTACCATTCTTCGCTTCATACAAAGCCCTACTGGCGGCGGTAATCATATCGATGGGATCGCTTCCAGGGTTTGCTCTGGAAGTTCCGATGCTTACTGTGAACGAAGACTTCTTTTCGATCGATCGTCGAATGAGTTCTGCGTTATCGGCGGTGTGATCGGACCCAACGATGTCTGGAACTATTACAACGAGTTCCCCATTTCCCCAGCTTGCGAGCGTATCTTCTTCAGCAACTTCTTCACTGAGGATAGCAGCGCAATCCTTCAGAACATCACTACCCCCATCAATACTGAAGTGCATGATAGAGGCACCCTTGCTCGCAATTTCCCTATTGATAACCATCTCAGCGAACCTGCGATTCCATATTCCAATCACCGGATCAACGAACGAAATTGATTCAAGTTCCTTGATCCTTTCTTCCATAGCCCCATCAAGTTTGGCGAATTTGTATCGTGCCTGATTCTGAAAGATGGCGGCAAGGCTACCTTCTTCAACCATATCCCGATAGGTAAAGTTTAGAGATCCACCCGAATAATCCATGTGAATACTATCGAACGGGGAAGGGTTGATCGAAATTATGATGTCTTCTATGATTCCGATAGTCTGTCGTCTTGCTTCAGAGAATTCGAAGTTTAGACCACGCGCCCGTATCCATCCGGCATCGACAAGATGGGCACCCGTTACTTCTTCTGGGGATCCAAACTGCTTCCTATATTCTTCAAACTCGATTGAAGGTGTACCCACATTGAAGTTCGCATCAACCCACTCGTTGTGGGTCTGGTGTATAATCGGGAACGACTGGCCGTTCGGATCAATCCAATTCTTATACCCACGTGATCCGAGTACCCTACGCTCCATGGTTTTCCTGCGGCTCAAGGCTTCGAGATACAAATCCTCTGCCGCATCAGCGGCCATAACCATAGCCCTCGCCTTTGGGTCTGTAATTTTATCGTAACCGATTGGTGCGGTCGCAACCCTCAACCCTTCCTCGCGCTGATGAATTTCATTTAGCTTTTCCATCATCGATGGATTCCACGAAACTATCTGACCCTTTCCCGAAAGGTCTTTGGCGATGATGAGCGCCCCATGCGCTTCCATCGGAGTAACCCCTGTCCCGATAGATACCGTATGCCCACTAACGTGGATATGCATCTTCTGTAGGCACCCAACAAGGTGATCATCGAATCTCTTTGCTTGGATTAAGGCGAGGACATTATCACCATCACTAAATACGATGTCAGCACCACGTGAAGACAGAGATCCAGCGATTGCGATTCGGGCTTCCCGAATACCATTCGACAACGATACAACATCTCCGCCACGAAGGGCGGTGCGAGTAATTGTATTCCCTACATCATCTGAATCAAATACTAGATAGATTTCTTCCATGGCGGATCTCCGGTCGTGGGATTTTCTGTTTCTTCATTCGTCCTTATGTTAATTCCCTTTTCCTTGAGTTCGCCCTGGATCCCGGATGCCTGTTCTGGGGTAAGACCGTATTCAGATATGATATTGAATAACTCAGTTTCCCTATCTTCGGCATCTTCAATCCGCTTTATTAAGTAGTTGTCATTCCGGCTTAATCGCATCATCATCCTCCATAACATCGACAAGAATCCTTTCGATGTTATCACACAGAATTTTCATTCGTTCCTTATCCCGATATATTACAATATACATGAAGTTGTAGGCTACCAGAATTCCACGCCAGTGGCTTCCGTTGTCATCCACAACTACGATCATCTTATTTCCATACTGATCTAGACTCCCCATCGCCTCTTTCGCGGACAGGTTTACAATGTCAAGAGCCGGCCCTAGCTTCGCTGAAAAGTCATTACCTTTTTGCTCATCCAAATCCACCTACCTGCGCTACGATCGGCTTCGCTCGCGATGGTGCGCGGAACTTGCTCTGCGGCATTCCTGCCGTTATAAGTATGTGTGCTAAGTTCGCTATGCAATCTGCCAGATCATCCGTCTGTACCGGCCCAACCGTTGGATGTCCGATCCTTACGGATCGCCCAGTTAGCGTCCTCTGTAGATTCTTCAGTTCTTTTAGTGCGATGGCAAGCACATCATCATCCGATGTATCTTTTCCAAAACACTTTATCGTTCCAGTAAGTAGGCAGGATTTCAGTGTCCCGTACATGGCCTCTTTATATTTCGGGGTGAACGTTGTTTCCTGGGCATTCATCCCGCGCTTTTGGAACTTCTGAATGCTGGCCTGCGATTGATATTGATCATACGCTATCATTCCTATATTGAACATTCTTTTTAGACGAAGATCGATAATGAAATTCTCCACTTCCTCAATATCAATATTCGTAACACCCCAACTACCATCTTCCTTCTTGAATTTCAACGATTCCCAGACCTTGAATCCATCAACCACAACCATCTTCTCTCTATCCCCGCCAAGGTACGACCACTCCGCATGTCCCCACGCCACAGCATACCTATCAAGATTTTTGCTCGGGTCAACAGTTACGGCATACGCGAATGACCTATTACCTATAAGCTGAATAGCCAAACTATCATCGATCATCGCATCCACTTTGTCCGACGGAAGGAAACCGGCAATTACGGCCCCGAAGACCGCCCCGTATTCCATTGTCGCACCTTCTGGATCCTTCTTGAACTCGTCGTCCAGTTCTTCCCTCGTTATCGTCGTATTGAATTCCCAGGTCGCGAAGTTTACATATAGAATACTATCGATCTCTTCCGCCTGTTTTGATAGTTCGAAGAACTTCCCACCTTCCCCCAGGGGACTGGACATGCAAAATACCTTCCCGTATGCCCCGAAGGTCCGAACACTCGGCGTTAGGGCCTTGTACATCGCGTCGCCCGAATAGTTTCCCTTGTTGTCGATGAAGTGGGCGAGTTCATCCATGACCACGCAGTAAGCAGCGTATCCCCGGACCGTCCTGGAAAGTGAATGCTTGGAGATAATACGCAACGAACCCTTCCCAATCCCCGTAGCCTGGTCTCTGCGAGTAAAAATTCGGATCTCCTTCGCCTTGTCGAGCGTGTCGATGAACGGTTCGAAGTAGGATACGTTTCGCATGAGAGCCCTGATCTTGTCTTGGAGGTCTGTTGCCTGGTCTGTCGAAGATGAACAGCATACAATGTCGATCGGAAAGTCCCGAAATATGTTGAATTTCGTATACGGATCCTCGAACTGATGCATCAGATACATTTCGTATACGACAATGATCGCGATGAGAGTCGACTTCCCCGATCTCCGTCCACAACATAGAACGAGTTCCCGCTTCGAAGCGGTCTTGACATCGATTCCTTTTTCGCTCTTGAGCCACGCAACCACCGTCCTGTCGCTGTCATCCAGCTTCAGGCCATAAAAAACCTTCAAGATCATTCGCTCACTTTTCCAGAGCGTAATGTACGACAAGTATTCCTTTACAAACGCAAGGATATCGACGGACTGTACGTTACCCGCCCTTGGGGGCACGACCCCAAACATCGCGCTTACCCGATCCTCTACATCCTGAAAGGCATCTTTGATCGGTTCGGTCATTGACTTACTGCCGGTTCGGCTTCCTGTTCTTCATCCATTAGTTTTATGATCGGAGGCGGGAGCTTTTCCTTCATCTTCCCTACCAGCCCTTCTCCATTCGGTTCTGTTCTAATGACCGCAAATATAATTATTAGAATATTCTTAACCATCTGCCCAGCGAAATCTGTAAGCCGCTTTTCATACATAGCAGATCCGGCCTCATCGAATTTATGTGTATGGATGATGGGCGGTTGGGCTTCTGCGTTCTTCTCGATAGAACTCATAGTCTTCGAAATCTTCTCAAAATGCTCACACGCAAGCTGGAAGACAAACATCTCTGAGTCATCCCGATCTCCAGCTTCGGAAATCATCCGCTTGAAAACCATGTGTGCCATTTGGTATATGAGCTGTTCATGCTTTTTCCCAGAATCAATATTCGCTCGAAGTTCTTTCAATTCTTCTGGGGTATAAAAGTTTATCGGTATTCCATAATCATCGTATTTTCGGTGCTTCTTATTATATCCCCCGTGAAACTTACAACGAGTTGAATCCTTGAGCGCCCACTTACTACATCTACGACGAGCAGCCCCACACAAGGGACATACCGTCTCACCCTTTTTGAACTTGTACTTGCAGTTCTCCCCGGGCTTACCAGGAATAGGAGTGTTACAATTTCGATTTAGCGCCCCGCATCTCTTTGGTTCGCTTCCTATTCGAGGTCTTTTTCGTTTTCTCACAAGTTAGCCTCCCCCTACTATATAGAGATTTTTTGAAGTTTTCGGACCTGAACATCTTATAGATCCAAGTTCGCCCAAGATAGAATGTTTTCATCTTCATCATCTTCTCAATTAGACTCTTGATCGACCCTCGGTGTCGAATAGCATGTCGTTGAAGCATACCTTCCTGTTGACGAATGAAACGAATGTGACGAGCATTCATCTTCTCCCCAGCTTCCGTTTTACGATACTTTTGGACGATAAGGTGAAGCTTGAAACTATTATCATTCTGAAATTCACGATGGCAGACAGGACAACAAACCTTCCCAACACGAACAAGGGCATTCCCTGATCCACGACGATATGAACCATCTTCCAATTGCTTATCTGACCACTTCCCAATAATCGGTGCAGCTTTTGCCGGAACCTTCAAAGACAAGAACTCTTCATCCTTCGACAAAGCATGACTAATCTTTTTTACAACAGCATGATATCTATAGTAAATCGTACGATGATGTTTCGACAGGATAGCTGCAATATTTTTGAACTTCGTCCTATTTAGAAACAGCATCATGATCTTTTTCTGTCCCTCAGTCAGATCATTCCTAATAATTCGCTTTACAATCGCAAGAACAGCATCCCAAAAATCACGGATATCCTGCGATTCACGTACTTCATCAAAAAATGAAAATTCGGACTGGACCTGAGAAAGAGATTCTGGATCAAGATTCACCTGAAAAAATTTATTACTCATCCGTCTATAGGGGCTATAGCACTCGGACCAACCTGGATAATTCCAGCCCCAGGCTTTGGCAATTCCGGCCTATGAACAACAGCCATCTCTTCCTTACCCGATTCAACAGCATCAAGACCTTTGGCCCATTCCCCTGATCCCTCAAGGGGAGTAATAGAGCTAATTGATGATAAAAATTGGTGAACCTGGTTTCTGTATTTTTGGATAAGGCTGATATTCTTGAGGACAACCGTAGTTCCATTCGGACCCCTTACTGCTACATAAACATCCGTAAGTGTAACCACTATTCCCCCCGACTTTCCCTCAAGGAATCTCTTTAGATCTTCGGTAAACCGAACATACAAAGCTTTTCCACTCTGTAGCTCAATCGCACACCATTCAGATTTGTTTTCCATCTTTTTCCTCCTCTGGTTCGGTTTGCTTCTCAACAAGATATGTTACCTGAAGCGTGATGTCGTTGTAGAATCCCTTGGTCGTCGATGTAGAAACAGACACCGCCCTCCACCCTCGATCATTTTCCCTTGCAAGGGCTTCGTTCGCTACCTTAATGTCAGGATAGGATACGATTCGTTGTCGGAGCATAATGAACTATATAGGAAGAAAGTTGAATGTCAAGACGAAAAAACAGTATTTTATCGTATCCTACAGTACAATATAATAATGTATTTTTTTTCCTTTTATGCTTGACATTTTCCAACTATAGTATAATATAATACTATATGAGAATGAGAAAAAGCAATAACGTATTGAAAAAACCCGTCATGGACGGGCAGGGAGCCAACCAAACAGGAGGTAGTTATGTATTGTCCAGACACACTAAAACGGATTAACAACGAAGAGGTGGCCAAACATCGGGCGAAACTGAATCCGACAGCGGCCAAATGCGAATACTGTGGGAGTCTTGCGACCAAAGTAATCCCAGTATTCAATCCGGCCGATGCCGTTCGTGGGGTTGAGGGTGCCTACTGTACCATAGAGATCTGTGACGACTGTTACGAAAACAGCGAACATATGAACGATGGAGAATACTTCAATTGCACCGATTGTGGCGAACTCTTCATCGTAAATCATTCGTGGGATTCCTTGGTCTGTACCATCGATGATGAACAGTACTGCCACAAATGCGCAGCCGATCACATTGAACCGAAGATCCTTTCCAACATCTGCAAGGATCTCGCTGACGGAAAGGTGGGTAGCTGGAACCGGATCAACACCATCCCGAAAAAGAAAAAACTATGGGAAGGGGAGTTCTCTTCCTATTCTGATTTCCCCGGCTACACATCTACACAAAAACTGTCCGAGGCAATCCAGGAAGCAGCGGCTGAAGCCTCCGGGGAGGGCGAGGAGTGGCCCGATGACCTATACCCGATCATAAGTCAGAACTACCAGTTTTCGGTTGTTCTCGCAATCTACGGATGAGGAGACAAAAAATGGAATACGTTGACGACAGAACCAAAGATCAGAAAAATACCCATATCATATTGATCGCTGGAACCGACACATTCATGTCGGGATGGGGAAGCGCAGAGGGGGGGACGAGCATCGCCGTGTGGGCGTGCCGTCCAGAAGATGAATCTGAGGTTTACGCCTGGGTTTCAGGACGATCAGATATGAGCCGTGTTCGTATCGTCTCCGATCCGTACCGACCTACAGGCACTGGACATTGCCATGTCTACGCCGTAGGCAGTAATCACTCTTCCCTTCGAGAGAAAGTGTCGTCATGATCCAGACCCCCTGCTTCCCCGGCCAAGCCGAACCGAGCAGTGATGGGGATCAACTTATGTTCTCCATACCACCTGAGATCCTCGGAGATAGCCACGAACGAATCAAAGATGTATTCAAACTCGATAGAGAGGAGAACTAATATGGGATGGCTATTCACACAAGGACAGAGCAGGAGGGGATTGGTCAAGCATCTCCTGACCGGCTTCTCTGAGGGAACCGATGTTATGGATCACAAGACTACGGTCTACGGTCGGCGCCTTTGGGTTGCCGCTCACCACAAGGAGACCGGCACAAAAATGGTTATCCTCTTCCTCCTGGCGAATGATGTTGGGCGTGGTTGGGGATACAAAGATATAACCGAAGGGAAGGGTCCGTGCTACTACGACTGCCCCCTGTCCCTGCTTGAGATCACCGGTGATGAGGGCAAGGGGAAGGGCTCGATGGCATGGAGGGAACGGGTACGTAGCTACCACGCCAGGAAGAAAAGGGTCTTCACGAAGGGCGTGAAGGTATTCCTATATGGAAAGGTCTATACCGTGGTCGGTCCCATCAAGAAATCTTATCTTGTCCGGTCCTACCCCGGGGGCAAGCTCTATCGAGCGAAGACCGCGGATATGGTTCTCTATTCTGAACAAAAAAACGAACTACAAACCAAGGAGGGCGTGAAATGCATTTTACAATACTAGTTGTTGGTGATGACCCGAAAAAACAAATGGAACCATTCCAAGAAGCCGGGTCGGGAAGTATCGATCAGAAGTACCTCGAATTCGAGGATGTGGAAGATGAAATGAAAAAGGAATGGGATGATAACAAGCCCGAGATCCCAGACTGGTTCGCCGGGAATCGTATCACCCTTTCGGCGAAAGATTACAAGACACTCAAGACCGAGGGCCTCGTCCAGATCATAGGGCTATCGGATTCCTTCATGCTTCTCAAGGAAGGGGAGCGGCGAGCCGGACATTACAGAACAACCAATGGCAAGCTGTCGCAGGATCTCTACTTCGATATCCTTACCTGCATCAAAAGAGAAGAAGAACGTGAAGACGGTGGGCGAAACTTCTTCTATGATGTAACCTTTCGCAAGATCCCGAAGCCGAAGAATTCCCGTCCCCAGGAACGATACCCATCGTTCGAGTCCTTCGTCAAAAATTACCACGGGCACGAAGAACGGGATACCAAAACCAACCGGTTCGGCTACTGGAACAACCCGAACGGGAATTGGGATTGGTACGTAATCGGCGGTCGGTGGATGGGATACTTCACGATGAAGGCTGGCAAGTATGGGACCATCGGTAGAAGTGGTTCTGGTGGAAACGCTGCGGATTACGATGCCGATCGGGCACTCAAAGGAGACATCGACTGGAAACGAATGGAAACCATCAGAAAAGAAAGCGCTGAGAAAGATTGGGAAGCCTACCATAATCACGTCAAGAACATCAAGGCTTCCAAAAGAACCAAGGAAGAGAAGAGGAACGAACTCCAATGCCTCGCATCTCAATACGACTGCGGCAAGGACAAGGAGAAGTACATCAGCGAACGTACCAACTTCGCAACGTTCGCTATCCTCAAGGATGGCGAATGGAAAGAACGCGAGCTGAATGAGGATAGAGAAATATGGGACAAGACCTGGCAAAAAATCCTCGATTCAGTCCCTAACAACAAGCTCCTGACCTTGATAGATTACCATACTTAATGCTTGACAAGATTCTACGGTATTATATAATATAATAAAGTACTGTAGAAGGTAACAACAAAACGAAAGAAAAGGGAGTGGCTGATGGATCAAAAGCAATTCAAGGATACACTTAATCGTATCTCGGAAACCATGATCGGGGCATTCCTAGAGGATGGTCGACTAGATTGTAGTATCATCGCATTCTCAGCACACGGACAGAAAACGGTAATCCAACTTCACACCATACAACAAGCATCTTCTGAAGAGATTAGCAAAATCATCCGGCCCCTGCTCAAAAAAATAAAAGCAAAGGCCTATATCCACGTTACAGAATCTAGCATCAGCAAACTAGGCACGTTGGAGAACAACGATGTCCTTATCTTTTCAGGAGTTATGCGTGGATACCGAGTAATTAAGGCGTACAGGATATTGAGGAGGGAGCCCCCGCTCAAGGATGATGCGGTATTCTTCGGCAACCTATTTCCGGACAACCTAGATCCGATGCTCTCGCTCCTGGACGACATGGAGGAGGATAAGAAATGAACTTCTATAAAACGTACAAACTAAAAAAACACGACATACAAGTACAGCTCTCAATTACTATCCCAAGGATGGTCATAAACCACCTAAAGCTCAAGGAGGGCGATAAACTCCGGCTTACTGTGGAGAAGGACAAGCTAGTAATCAGACAAATCAAGACCAAAAAGTAGATCACGATAACCAAACTAAGGGGAGGCACGAAACTATGAAGGATTTATGTACGCTCCAAGAAGAACTGCGGGAACAATTCTACGCAGGAGAACTACATGAAGATGTTCTTGAAGCTTCGGAAGATGCGGAACTCTTCCACCTGGAACGGAAGGAACAGGAACGCATCATGGTCGCGAAGACGTGGTGTAGGCCATCTGCCTACGGATCCTCCTACGCTATAGTTGCGACCTGGGGGGCCTGAACGTCCACTGCCTAGCAAGGGTATTGATCTCGTCCAGTACCGTTTCGATCTGGGAATATGCCTTTCCATCAGATAGTAGCGTTCGAAATCTTTTGATCAGAACGCTGATGTCTGGTAGAAGGGCTTTCCTTCTCGCCACTACTTCCCCTATCTTCCTCGTAATTTGATCTGTAGGCTTCCGTAGAACGTACGAGAGCAATAGTTTACTGTAATGAGGGAATGTAGCCGCCAATAGCTCTTCGAGCGTCCTGTGGGCGTCTACGAAGCAGTAGGACACATCCCAGGGAGCGAACTCAAGCTCGAACCGCTTATGGTAGCTAGACCCACGATTCATGCCTTTATATATTTCAGGGGATGCGTAATCGATATACGGCATCGTGGCTGGCAGAGGATCCCCACCAGGGCCTGGGAGGACATCAAATACGACGATGGACTCGACATCGAACGCGATTATCGGGGAACCAGTTTCCTTCCACGCCTTTATGTTCCGATCCTTGAACTGCTTGTGCCATTCCTGAAGCTGGGATTTTCCACCATTCTTCCCATCGATCTGATCCTGCCACCTACGGAGGATTTTGTTGAGGGCGATCTTGCTTTCGGAAACGGCTTTCTTCTTCGTAAACCTTTGGATTTTATAAATGTCACTACAGTTCGGACAGACCAGATCCGTAACATCGTAGCCATGCCCTGATTTTCTTCCCTTGAGTAACCCTTCCCTTCGGTTTTCATTGAAGACCGGGTCTACGTGCGGATCCCCCATGGACCTACCCACTTCCCATCCATCCAATAGTTTTTCGGTGAATACGAATCCACATTTCCAACAGTGAAGTTTGACGATCTCTTTTTGGTTTGCGCTCTTTTTCTTTGGCATACTATACCTTTAGTTTCTTGAGGCCAGACAGAAGCGTACCCTTCGCCCCCATCCGAACCCATGCATACTGAAAGAACGGGAACAGACAGTGGCCAGCATCCATAACGAGTATGGTCTTTTTACCGATCTTGACCCTATACTTACCCTGTCTGTGTCGGTGTCCGATTATTACCCATGACCATCCGTTTTCGAACGCAAACTCAGCTACCTTCTGGATATAATCACTGATCTTCCCCTTATAATTCTTCTGTGCCGGCGTTGTCGTATCCCGACTATCGAACTTGTGTTCGATGGCACGGCTCATCTTCTTCGGGAGAATTCGTTCGAAGATTCCCCATATTGCACTAACGGCTTTCCCGAGTACTGTCCCAGGCCCACTGTTACACGGATCGAACTGATGCCCATGCATGACTCCCCCGAGGTGCTTTCCGCCAATCAGGTATTGTCTGATCGCGGGAATACCCTTCGACCGCATTTTATCATCGTGGTTTCCAGTCACCCCATCGAGAAGATCGATTACAAGTCTCGTTAGCTTCCGAAGATGCTTTGCTATCTGCCAGAAATAGGACTCCCAGAGATCCCACGCATCCCCAACTTGCCCTACCCGCTCGAACTGCGCCATCAGATTCATTACCTTCTGGATAAACGGAGCTTCCCGACACTTGATCTGGCAGTTTCCGTAATCCCATCCATCCCTCTTATCACCCTTCCCGGCATGGATATCCCCGATCTCAGCGAGACTATTTGTTACGATAGGTGCTTCCATTTCAATCATGAATAAAACCCCCTACATGAATTTGTGAACCTTCATGATATTATTCACGGACATGTGACAACTCCACTTGGACGAAAGTCCGGTGGCTTCTAGGCCAAGGCCAGGCTCTGTTGTCCCAGAGCCAAAATATTTATTGCGGCATTATGATCTCGATCAAGGATGAGACCACAGGAGGAGCATTTGTGAACACGATCAGACAACTTTTTGCTCTGTCGGTATCCACACCTAGAACATGTCTGGCTAGTGTATGCGGGATTGACTCGTATCACTTTCTTACCGGCCCATTCTGCCTTGCAAGAAAGAAGGTCAATGAACATACTCCAGGCAACATCTCCGATGCTCTTGTTGATGCTACGAAAATTATTTTTCATCATCTTGTTAATGGAGAGATCTTCAACAGCGATCACTCCAAACCTATCAACCAATCTCCTCGAAGCTTGATGGGAAAAATTGGAACGTTTGTTGGATATTCTTTCATAGATACGGGCAACGACTCTTCTCGCCCATTTTCTCCCTGGAGATCCTTTCTTCTGGCCAGAGAGTTTGCGTTGAGCTCTAGCCAGCCTCTTCTCCTCCTGCTTGAAGAAGCGAGGATTGCCTATCTTGGAGCCATCAGAAAGTGTCGCGAAAGACTCCAGCCCGACATCAATTCCGATTACGGGATCAAGGGGTTTCTGCTTGACATCAAGGTCAATGTCACAGGAGAAACTAACGAACCACTTATTGGTTGCGGTTCTCTTGACGGTACACGTCTTGATCTTTCCTTCGATGGGTCGGTGGAGTACAATCTTGACTCTTCCTATCTTGGAAAGCTGGACAACAGACTTGCCTTCGATAACCCTGAATCCAGACTGTGTATAACAAAAAGAGTCATACCTGAACTTGTTACGAAACCTGGGATAACCAGGCTTCTTTCCCTTCTTGCATCTACGGAAAAACGCCTTGAAGGCAAAATCAATTCTAGCAGATACATTCTGAAGAACCTGGGAATGGACAACCATAAGAGAAGGCCTATCCTTCTTGAGTTTTCTAAACGTAAGAAGCTGATCAAAATAAGAAAGAGACCTCTTCTTCAATTCCCACGATGTCTTTCTTTGCTCAAGAAGATGATTGTAGAGCCAACGGCATTCACCAAGAATTCGGGTAAGGCAAGATGTCTGACTCTTGCCTGGATAGATTCTATACTTGAATGTCTTTCTCACGTATTTTACATTATGTGTACGCCTTGCACAAAAGTCAACAACAAAATCAATAAAAACGCCTTATATCTGCTGGGCCGGTGTTCTTATTGGAATTTATGGACCCTCATAGCATTACTTACCGCAACACAAATATCAAGGACCTTCTCTTCCTCTCCAACACAACCCAAACACTTGACTTCCCACGCTGGCGGGGCTTTCACCTTCCTGGTGAGTTCAATCGAGATCACGGGATCCTTGTACTTGCTAACCCGCTTGAGCTGTATCTGCGCAGCGGGAACCTGTTTATTGAAGAATATCTGCTGATAGACCCGCGTATCGATGTCGAGGACCTTGTTGAGTACCTGTTGCCACTGCTCGATAGCCCCGAAGAATTTGATTTTCCACGTTGCCTTATTCGCAGTTGTATTCCCGATAGTAATGGCCTGGATCTCCATCCGATCCAAACCCATAATCTTTTCGATCATTCCCTCAAATTCAGTTGACTGATCCATATTCAATCCTCCTCGTTTTGTTATAACAAATCCGGTACTGGTATCCCATCCATCTGATAAAATAACGGAATGCCCAATTCAACGGCCTTCAACTTCTCCTTTACCGCCCCATTAGAATCCTTCCAACCATCCAATAACAATATAGCATCAGATCGAGACAGGAGTTCCAGATCCCCATTAAGCCATGTATTATACGTAATGCCAGCTACCTTCTCGTAGATCTCAAAGTGTGCCGAATTCTTGTGTGGACAGATTACAGCCCACCCGAGTCTCCATAATTGTATAGCGGCCTGCTCTGCCTTGGCGATGTTGTCACTGATCTCACTGTACGATTTTCCAGAATACTTTCCCGCTACATATATAACTTTCATCCCTTACCCCCTTTTTTTGGTAGCTTCGTTCCGCTCATCAAAACCTTCTTCGTCCGTAGGCTAGTTATTTCCACGGCCTCGCCCAGTGGCGGCTTGGGCATCAGCAACATCGTTACAACCCGGCTCATGGCACACATCTCCACTACGAACCCGCCCATCTCCATCTCCATTTCGAGTACCCTATTTGTGTCAACTACCCGATCGTTGCGAACCCTGAA
>Ga0307928_10002675_pt1 | contig 13701 bp, 31 predicted proteins | sample AceLakmetagen232_FD_201815 | JGI IMG/M metagenome (GOLD analysis project Ga0307928, IMG submission 201815) | Saline water microbial communities from Ace Lake, Antarctica - #232 | ecosystem: Environmental > Aquatic > Non-marine Saline and Alkaline > Saline | place: Antarctica: Ace Lake... | reverse complement strand
CTCATTATAGAACAGATGCTCAAGTTTTTCCTTTAAATTTGCATATTATACACGCAAAATGTTTAATTAGTCATCCATTTTTTCCTCGTGGCAGTACCAGGTACTTGCATATCTCAGATATGCAAATAGTGAATTTCCACTCCTAATGGTCATCCTGAGCGGATGGGCATACTCAATTTCGTATGGAGCATTGAGTATGCGAAAATTTGAGTATGTTGTTTCATGTTCTATAATTGTACAATTATAGAACAGACAACAGAGTTCGTCATGGTGGTACAAATAATCCAACCCATCACGACTCAAAAATTCTATCTCCACGATTATATCGTGGATTTCTGCGGTTCTCACCGCATTATATATCATTCCTTCAACGATATAATTTCCATGGTACATGACGCTATTTCCTGTAGCCATTTCATTTACAGCTTCAACTCTTTCTTTAGTCATAATTATCAACTCCATTCTAAATAGTCGGTGATACTATCACCGCTAAACGCATTGTAGCACACATTAATGGTAATTGCAAGGCATATGCTATCATACCATTGTAATATTTTATATACTATTATATTAATAAATGTTCAATTAAAGTAGTTATGGTCATATAATTTACGATTTCACGTGGTGTATAATAACTTCCGGTATTCTTCCTCGCAGTATCTTTAGTCTCAGGATTATAACTGGCAAGAAGATTTTCAAATACTCGACCGAGCAATTCGGGATCAAGGGCAATCTCTTCGTCATTAGATGAGTTTTCATCAATGGTAAAGTTATATGATTATCAGGTCTAATCACAAGATCACATCTATTTCTTCTTCATAAAGTTTCACAGACTCATCAATGATAGAATTCTTTGGCATTCCCTCCAACAAATCATAAATAGTTATTTCATCTTCGTTTTCACTGAGACTTATCGCTGGAATTGAAATCTCATGTTTTCTTGAAAGAATATAAAGTTTCTTTATCACAAAATAGGAATGACTGGCAATAAATATCTGCACACCACTCTGAGCAAGGTTGAATAATATTTCCATATACTTCGAAATGGCTTCTGGATGTAAGGCTGATTCAGGTTCATCGACAAAGATGATAGATGAAGTGTTTAAATATCTGTTTGACAGCAATGTATTAAGAACAGATATTTTCTTTATTCCTTCCGCTGTCACACCAACAGAAAATAGTTGATAACGATTTCTTTCTCCTTCTTTTTCAATTCTTTTTTTAAACTGCCATTTATTCGTTTGAATGTTGAATTTAACTCTCCCACTAAAAAGTTCATAAAGTGCTTTTTTTGCATCAAAAAAACTAGTATAAATTTTACCTTTCATAGGTAGTGTTCTCAATGCCTTAACAAGATCATAATACGTATCATCAAAACCAAACATCTGTCTCTCATCCCTTGACATAAGAACAACATGATAAAGGGAAAGAACTTCCTTGGCAGGTAGAAATATGGAGTTGTCTTTTCTTATATCCGTTTTATTTTTTATATTCTGAATATTTTTTTTCGTATCCTTGCCAAAGGAATAAGTGAATTTTTTTTCATCTGAGATCATACTGAATTCTAATGGACTACTCTCACCTGTTTGCTTTGTAACAAGATCACCGATCTCATCTGCCTGAAATGTCCATCTCAGTTTTTCTCTCAGAATTTCAGAAATTTCTTTGGTATCGTCTCCTCTTTTATACATTTCAAGGCTTTTAATTGCTGTATACAAGGCTTTAAGAAGAAACGTTTTCCCTGTTCCATTTTCTCCAATGATCAAATTTATACTCCCAAAAGCATTATATTCAAAATTTCTAAACGGCCCAAAGTTTTTAATTTTAACAGATTGAATCATTTCTCACCTCAATTTCTTTTAACAGGTCTTTAATCATTTTTCTAAGCTCTCTATCTTTTGTTTTCAGAGTCTCTTTTTCGTCAGGTCTGTTTTCAATTGCAATGATTATCTGTTTTTCTTTTTCAAGGCCCATTGTTTTTTCTCTTTTTAGATAATTTTCTCTTTTTTTGTATTGAGAATCATTTTTTCTCAATTTACATTCATTATAATTAATATCTATAAAATTATATAAGAATGTATCTGATGTAATAAGATCGAATTGGATACCAGTATATTCATATGTACAATAAGAATATTTCCCTTGGGGAGAAATTATACGTGATTCAATTTTAATTTCAATTATACCTATCCCAGTTGATATAGATATAGGATATTTAATTAAGAACCAAAAAAAGTCATTATTTTTAATTAATTTTAATTCAAGTCCTAATTCTGTTTCAGTAAAAGGAAGATTTATTTTTCCCTCATTTACTCTCTTTTTAAAACGTTCATAACTATCCATAATTACTCCTCCAATTTAATAATACCTGTCTCGTCTTTAATATTTACCCATATGCCACCTTTATTTCTTTTATATTTATATCCTGTACGTTCTCCTCCACCATATATTGTATCTTCATTTATATAGTTTAGCTACTGACAATCCTATAGATATTTATTCAATTTAATATTCTTACCAAATATTTCTCCAACTGTTTCACCAAGATTTTCAAGAAATTTTTTAAGGGGTATTATTCCCATTTTTCATATATCACTTTACCCTCCTTATAAAGTAGTTCTCCCTCCAATATTAATAAATAATTCTAATGCCTGTCTCCATGCTATTTCTTTATCTTCAACATCTTTAAGTACTGAACGATAAAAAGAATCTTTATATCCTATAGTCATTTTAATCTCCTCTATGCCAAAAATTTAAGTTATCTAAACCTTGTTTTTTATATAATCTACATAATATAGCCTCATTACCAATCATACCAAATACCTTATCATGCAGGCTTATTTTCACTCCAATCAAATTTATTTTTAAACTCATTAAATAGAAAAGTTATATACTCATCGGAACATGTAGTATCTAACATATGTATAATTTCTCTGTAAATGTTTTCTTTCGTAATTTTTAAATTTTTAGGTGACCTGTGTGTACATACCCCAATAAAATCTTTATTATCAATATATGTAGCATCTAAGTCAGAGGCTATATTCTCTATTAAATCATATCCACTCCCTTCATTAGTCTTAATATCATTAGTAATTAAAACCGCTAAATCATTATTTTCTCCGCTAAAGATACAATCATAAATTATTTCTGGTGTTTTATTTAATAATCCAGGAACACAACTTTTATCTGTTAATTCTTTTAAAAATTTCATTGCGTTTTCTTTACTTACCACTGTTTTAAACATTTTACACATCCCCTTTAATTTTATTAAACTTTTCTTTTGTTTCATCAAATATTGATTGCATACATTTTCTTTTAATTTCAGCATATAATTTTTCAATTTCTTTAATTCCCATATTTAATTCTCCTTTAATAAACAAACTATATTTTTACATGGTATCCATTCAGTAAAATCATCTACATATTTTGCACAAGTATACCATGTATCTACTTTATGACCATCAATATATTCTTGTTTAATATGTTTTATAATACCTTCACATATTTCACCTTTAATATAAGGTATTTCACTAATATAAGCTATCTTATCCTCAACTGTGTACACTTTTAATCCTCCTTATAATATCTGACTCTATACCACAAATTTCACATTTAATCTTTATGATCACTCCTTGCACCAACAACTAATGCAGCATATCCTATTATTCCTATAATTATAGTAACTGCCAAAAATAGTTTTAATATAAACTCTAACATATTTATTCCTCCTTAGAATAGTTTAATAATTTCTGTGTATATACCGTAAAAATTGTTAAATGCAACATTAGTATGTAAATGCCCAAAATACCAGTACCTGAATTTAAGCATATTTTTAAATTCTTCTAAAACTTTACCATTTATGTCATTATATCTGTATTTCTTACTATACAATTTATCTATAATACTGTTAGGACAAGTATGTGTTAATACATAATCTACTTTATCCCCATATTTTTTAAAATTATTTAAAGCATTATTTATTTCTTGATAATTTATATTTTCTTCGTTCCACCAGGTTACCCCATCTATTCTTTTTTCTTTATCAACAGATTCAGCACCGCCCATACAAAAGAATGTTTTATCTTTGATAGTATAAATTTCGCCGCGTTTTAAATGATATACACCTTTTATTACTTTACCAACTTCCCCCTTATAACGCTCAAGTATTTTCAATTCTTTTAATTTATCAAAATTCTCGTGATTTCCATCAATAAATAATATTTCACACTTAACTAAGTCTTTAAAACTTTTTATTCTATCTATCTCAGTTTGTATACTATCACCAAATAAAAATCCAAAATCACCTAAAATAATTAAAATATCTTCTTTATTAAAAGTGTTATTTGTAAATCTACCTGCATCTTGACTTGACCAACATCCGTGTGTATCACCAGTTATATAAACACTCATTCTACCTCTCCTTCTATAACTTATAGTATCATATATTATAATCAATGTCAAGAAACACTGTGTTACAAATTAGTAAAAATAAAGAGGCGGTTAAGCCCCTTCAAATTAATTTCTATTTAGTGTAATTACTGGACGTGTAAATATTAATAAAATTCCGCCCCAGAACACTTGTATAAACTCATAACTACTTATTATGCCTAAAGAAGTTATAAACGCCAAAATACCCCAAGAGAGTAGCATACAACATACTACTACAATACCTACAATTATGCCTAATTTATCTATTTTTCTTCGTCCTCCTTCGAATAAAATATATATGGATCAATTATGGTTGGATTATCAATTATTAGTGCCGTAATTGCATTAGATAAACCTTCTACAAGACTTTCATCCATACTTTCATCTGTTCTACCAATTGCTGTTAATAGACCATGTAATATTTCATGCCATAAGGTTATATACATTTGTTGTGGGTCTCTTTCTTTAATATGAATGGTAGAATTTTGTTGATTTATACTTCCCCAAGTCATTTCTAATGTTTCTATCAATTCTTCTATACTATATATTACACTACCTATTTTTACTTCTCCATACGTACTGCTCATTTAATCTCCTTATTGGGAATATCATCACCATATTTTAATATATCTTTTTGTAAAAGTATTCTCTCAATAGTTGGTAAATATTCTATACCCATATCAATCCCCCTTAAAATAATAATTTTTTACTTTTTTTGGATTAGAAATATACCAAGTATCAAAACTTAACCAATTATATTTCTTTAGAAATTTAGCTTTAGCTCTTTGTGCAGTTGTAGCTTGAATAAAATCTTTAATAGGTCTGGTTATATCACCTTCTATCTTAGTTTTTGCAGTAATCATAAATGTATCCAAATAAAAACCCTCCTATATGTTATAAAAGATCAATTAAATCATCTATTTTTTATACTCCAATATTTATAAACAAGTGGAAACTTTCTTTTTACCTCTTTTTCTATTTCTTTTGCAAGTTGTTGTATTTCCCATTGAGCGTGTAGATCATTTCTCAGTTTTAAAAAGTTAAGTATTGATCTTAAATTAGCTTTATAGTGAAACTTAGTCATAATATTTTGAGGTAAAACTACTCGTGCTATTTCAAGTGGAGTTTTTAATTCTATAAGTTTATCATAGGTTTCAATACACTCATAGCAATGACTTTTAATTATTTCACAAGCTTTTTTAGAAACATCTTCACGCCCATTAGGAATATAAAATTTAAACATTTTAGTTCGTCTACCAGACTGCATATTAAAAGATGACATTCTATGTCTGACCCATTGTAAAGCAGTAAATAAAGGTGCTTTTATTTCAAAATGTAAATCTCCAAATTCTTCTAAAGCGTCATGCCCATTATCTATAATAAACTTAATACGTTTCTCTATATGTCTATCATCTTTATTTTTAATTTCAGTACTTATGCCTGCAACTTCGCTTATTAAAAGATCACAACCATATGTACCAATTAATTTTACACTCATTTTCGAGAAAATAGGTTCAGTCATTAATTTGATCTTCAACCATCTTATTAATAACATTTTTTAAAATTTCATTTCTTTCTTTATTATCTATATCTTTATACTTTTCTTTTACAAAACCTACAAGTAATAGCTGTGATTTTTCTATATCATATGTTGCCATAGGCGTGTTATTATAGCCTTTAAAATTAAACATAAATTCAGATACTTTCACCATAGATTTTATAATAATTTCTAAGCCATAAATTGTAACATCCTCAGGAATATCAACATAATTACTTTGTGGAAAAAATATTCTCATTCTTCAACACCTCTAACCAATCTTTTTAACATTGACATTTTTAATGCTTCAAGTGCACCTATAAAAGTCATCGTTGTTGAATCTTTACCAAATTTATTTTTAAAATCGTCAAGACAATTTTTTGCCCATTCATCATATTTTACTGTCCATTCCGATGTTTCTTGTTCTGTCATTCTCATTCTTTTAACACCTCTTTAAACCAATTTAAGCCATTAAATTTATATTTTATATATAACTCTGAATGTCCTTTTTTGATTAATTCTATATTCCAGCATATAATTTGTCCCTTATCTACTTCCACCCAAACATACCCTAAAATACGGCCAAAAAAGTCTGTTTTGTGATCTTCATCATATGTTAATATTATTTGTTTTCCTGTCAACTGTTTAGTAAAATCTGATGCTTCAATAGCACCTTCTTCTATAGGAGTACCTCTCTTTACTGATTCTGGAGTATCAACACCTAAAAATCTAACATACTGTTCTTCACCATTAATTGATGCAAGAAATGTATCACCATCTACAACTCTTGTTACTTCTGCAATCTCAAATCCTGCTAAATAAGTAGTAAGTAAAACTACTATTAAAATAAATATTAGTATTTTTCCCATCTATTTTTCCCTCTTTGTATCAAAATTAGTTCCCTCTAAATATTTTGGGTATAATTTAACAAACTCTTCTTCAGTGTATAAAGAAATAGTTATGTTGTTTAATTCATCTATCTTTTTTACAATAAACATACCTTCTCGTATTTGATTATTCTCACGTCTATCTTTTAAAATAACAACATAATCATTTGCTAATGAAAAAGGTATGGATGTTCCAGATAAAAATTCAATTAAACTATTTAAATCTTCTGCAAGTGTATAGTCTTTACCGCTAATATAATGAAAACATTCTTCTGTATACAAACCATATAACTTTTTAAATCGTATAAAAAAATCCTCTTCTGAATAAATTTCTATGCAAAAATCTGTAAAAACGAGATAATCTTCTTCATTTGCAATATAAGTATAAGGTATCTTTTTTATTTTACATTTTTCAAGTGAAGACATACAATTCCAGCAGGGATGTTTTAAACTTTCTATACCTTCTGATGTAATAGCCCATCTATTGCCGTAATCATCATTTATTACTCTACTTACAATTTTTACCTCTTTAATTGCTTTTATTTCATCAACAGTGTTAATATTAATTTGTATATAATTAAATACTTCATTATTTGAAAATTTTGCACATTGTCTCATTTATTAATCTCCTTTTGAACTACCTGTTGTATATCCTTCACCTTTCAGTATAATACCAATTGGTTTAAATATTTTAGTATAATCTTTACTGCCGCATTTTTTACATTTAAAATCCTGTTTATCAGCAATATTTTTAATGTTTTCTATCCAATCTTCTTGACACTTCTTACATATTAATGTATATTTCGGCATAAATTCCCCCTGTTTAAACTATCTATTTAAAGTATATTTGCAGCTATGCTGGCAAGCTCTGATCTTTCACCATGTAATAAATGTACATGAGCAGAAATTTTTTGATCTTTAAAAGTATTAATTACATAACTTAAACCACAAGATTCTTTATCTAAAAAATGTACATCTATTTGATCTAAATCGCCAATTAAGATAAACTTTGTACCTTCTCCTGCACGTGTAAGTATAGTCTTAATCTGATGCCGAGTCATATTCTGACATTCATCAACAATTATATATCTATTAGGTAAATTCCTACCCCTTGAATATGTTAAAGCTTCTACCTCAATATCTACATCTTCAAATTCTTTAACTTTAGATAAAAAAGTTAAAAATTCAAGATTATCATATAACGGTTGCGCCCAAACTTTTAATTTATCTTCTTTAGTTCCTGGTATATATCCTATATCGTTACCAATAGAAACAATAGGTTTAATATACATTATCTTAGAGTAGCCTTGTGCTATTCCTGCTGCTAATGATAATAATGTTTTACCTGTTCCTGCTTGACCAGTTAAAGTAACCAAACTTACATTCTCATCTAATAATGCATCGACTGCCATAATCTGTTCTGTGTTTCTCGGGTAAACTTTAACTATCTCTTCTGGTTTTACTAACTTAATTTTTTCACCGCAAAATTTACCTATGATATTATTTGAATATTTAATATACTCATTATAAAAAACATCGTTAATCTTTGCTTTATCAAATTCTACGCTACCTTGCATTATATCTCTCATTAAACTATTATTAAGTTTACCCTCTGTATATCCTAAATAGCTTGTATCTTGTTTATCTGTTATGTAATCTTCCGCTTTTATTCCTAATGTTAAAGCTTTAACTCTTAAATTCTTATCCTTAGTTACTAAAATAGCATTACCTAAATCTCTTTGTGTAGCTAAAGCATATAAAAATATCCAATTATCTTTTACACTAAGCTCCAAAAAATCAGGAAAATCTAATTCAGAATTTTTATATACCTTTGTTTGTAACATACCACCTGAATCTAATTCTACACCTTCTGTTGTATCACCTTTAATTAATAATTCATCAAGTTCTTTTATAACTTCTCTACAATTGGCTCCCAATGATCCAGAAGCTTTTTTAAATTTATCTAACTCTTCTAACACCGGAAATGGTATAATTACATTATTATCTTCAAATGAATACATTGACTCAGAATCATGAAGCAGAATATTTGTGTCTAAAATATAATTTTTTTGCAAGAAATAAAACCTCCATCTATAAACATGTTTTTTCTATGCTATTTTGTTCCATATACTCGTATATCTTTTCTATCTTTACTTCAGTACCAAATTCCACCCAATTATCATGCTCTTTCATTAATTCTTTAATTGCAATAGAAGTTTGATGGATTGAATACCCAGATTCAATAGTAAATTCACGCCAAATAAGTGAATTTTTTCTTGGAAATTCTTTCTTCTTTTTAACCATAAATTACTTCATTTTTAATTAAAAAATCACTTAAATATTCACTATATGACAATATAGTATCATTATAAATAATTAATACATCTTCTGCAATTTTTAGCGAAGTTTTATGGTATGTTAATCCTTGAATTGTGTACTCTTTATTATTCCGTTTAAATCTTTTTCCTTTTAATATATCACCTAAAAATTCCATATATTTCCTCCTTATAGATATGGTTTAAGCTTTATTATATTTCCACCATTTTTAATTTTTTGATTTTCTTTGTCATAAAGAAGAGAAATCCAAATGAAATCCTCTTCTTCGTTGTATTCTGCAAATATATTTTCAAAAATTAGATCATGTAAAAATTTTGTAATATTAGTAAAATTCTCTTTTATTAATTTATTCTTTGCTGATTTAATTTTTACCTTTCCATGACCAGCTATTGATTTACTTAGAAGATTATACAATTTTTTCACCTTCTGTATTTTTAATTATTCTTTAATAACTACTTCTTTAACAATTTTCTTTTTAATGGGTTTAGCACGTTTTGTTGCTGTCTTGGGGCATACATTTTTATCTGCTGCAAGATTTTTTATAATCTCTAAATATGCCAATCTTCGATCTATCTCTACTTTATAATCTTTATTTATAACTGAAACAATATATTTTAATTCATCTTCTCCACCCCACCACATTAATTCCATTTCTGCTGATATACGTGGTTGTGATGGATTAACCCATTGTCCAAGATCAATACCGCTTGTATCATTAGCAATAAATTGCACATCTACTACAAATTTTTCTTTGTGATAATTATCTGCTTTTTCATTATCTGTAAATAATTTATACGCTGCTGTATTTGGCATTGCACACAGATATGCTATCATTTTCATATGACAAGCATGATAATAATTCATAATATCTAATTCAGGCTTATCATTTTCATCAAAATCGGCAAATACATTACTTGCACCAGAATCTTCCCTTATACTTCTATCTATACTAATAGAAATTATATTATCATAAGATTTTCCTGCTTTCTTAGCTTTATCAATTTTATTTTTTAAATCTTTAATTAGCTTCATTTTTCCACCTTTCTTCAAGCATTTCTAATAATTCTACAAATTTTGATTCATCATTATCACTAGACAGTAAATATATATCTACATTTTCATGCTCAAATAAAGAATTAACATATTCAACAGATACTTCTGCCATACCTTTTATAATAGCAACTTGTGGATGATCACCATGTTCATTTATAATTATATAGTTATCTTTACTTAATTCAGACAAATGTTCTCTAAATTCTTCTACATCATTTTTATTTGTTAGATTTTTCTTATAACCATTTTGAATAAGTATTTTATCGCCAAAAACTTTGTAAGTATATAGGTCAATAATAGTCATATGATATGGAAATAATGCAAGTTCTACGTCACCTGTTTTTTCATCATATTCAAAAGATTCTTTTACATACGCTGTATATGCTACACCTTTTTTATCTATTTTTTGAACTGGGATTTTATGTGTTCCCCATGTTCTATATTCTACAAAAATTTCTTCGCCTGTTTCTTGACCTATTTTAGTTATTTTTTTACCATATTTTTTATAGATATCCTCTGTTGAGAATTTAAACCCATCCAATGTCATTAAAATTGCTGTATTTGCTACATCAGAAAGCGTATCTTCACATCTATTTGTTTTTTCATCCATAAAATTACCAAAATTAGATGTTTCTATCATTTTTTTATCCATTTTATCCTCCTATGATATATTCTCGTGTATATTCTCCATCTTCAAATGTGCCTGTTAAAAGATATATGACAACATATTTTCCTGCACTATAATACCCATAAATTTCTTTACTATGTAAATCTATATTAAATATTTCGCCAATAAATTCTCTTAATTCATCTTCACGTACATCACCCTCTTCAAAATATATTTTATCATATATTTTTAATCCTTCGCCTCCTTCGCCTTCGTTTATATTCTTAACATCGCAATTAAGCATAATTGATAATAGTATACTAGTATCGTCTGTAATATAGTTATAATCTAATGATTCAATAAATAAATCAAATTCTTTTTTTGTCATTTTTATCCACCCTGATTTATAATACCATTTGTATATAACAATTTTAAAATTTCATTAAACATATTTTCTTTTGTTCTTTCAAAACCATCTACTGTTTTAATTCTATTTTCATGTTTAGCTAAAAAAGCATATCCTTTATGTAAATCACCAAAGTTTGCACTTACATTAGCAAATTCTCTGTCGAATTTATCTGTTATCTCTTTTTTGGCTCTCTTTTTACATTCACTAATTGGTATATCAATGAATATTGTTAAATCAGGTATTACGCCGTAAAAATCTTCGGTTTCTTCAAAACCTAAAACTGCAATTTTATTCATTACTTTAAAAACTTCTCTACCAATCTTAGAATACCAATCTCTATAGTATCCTTGATATGCAGTAGTTGAATCTATCCATCTATCACACACTACTGTATAACCTTCTTCTAATTCTTTTGCTATTACATCTGCTTCAATTGATCGTGCAAATAAAAACCCTAAAAATTCTGATTCTGGTGTCTTTTTACCGTATAACAAATATTCTCTTAGTTCACCATTTAAAGCATTATAAGAAGGATCAGAATGGTACTTCCATTCTGGAAACCTTTGCTTTAACATATTTATCATCGTTGTCTTTCCAGATTTATCCATTCCTTCAAAAGAAATAAAATAATTTCCGTTACTCATAAAATCCCCCATTTTTTGTTAAAAGTTTCTCAAATCTACCTTTCATAATCATCCTCCACCACATCTTCCATTACAGAAATTAATGTATCTATTATATCTATTAAACATTGTTTAATATCAACCCCTCTTTCTAATAATAAAGAAATATTCTTTAAATCTACAATTGCTTCTTCATAGTTCAAATGTTCCTCACCGCCTTGTACATAGTATACCAGATTTTATATTACAAATCAAGTCCTATTCCTTATCATTCTTCTTACGATATAGTAAATTAAATGTTTCAATAGGCATTACTTTAAAGTCTGGAAATTTTAAAATAATTTGTTTATTGCAAAATTGGTATGCATAAGACATTATTTTAACAAAATCCATATATGAATCTGTTTTTCTCTTTTTTGCATCCCATTCTTCAACATTATCTGAAACTACTGCTGGATATAAAAATTCATCTGCTATATTTATTCTTAGTAATACAAAATTTCTTTTGGTATTATACTGATGAAATACAAGTAAACCATTTTTATTATTCGCTAATTCTTCTGCTTTCATCTGACTAAACCACATATCAATTAAAACGCTTTTTTGATTTTTACATTCTATTACCCAATTAAAGTAAGGTATAACACCCCAGTTATCCATTAAAGGTCTTACATCACCCTTAATATCATTTGCACCAGAATCGTGTACTCTTCCTAAGGGTATACCAAAAGTTCTTGATAAGGATTTTGCTATAGTACGCTCAAAATTTTTACCTTTATTTCTTGCACCTTTTTTAGAAATAGCCATGTTCTTTTCCTTTCAACATCTCTGAACGCCTTTTTATTTCTGAATTAATTGTAAACATTGATTTCTCAATTACTTTTTCTAACATTTCTAATCTCCTATTTATACCTTTTTCTAAATCTATATTATCCCTTAAATTTTTAAGAAAAATATTATTTTCTAGTGCTTTTGATTTTCTTTCAGATACACTTTTATACAATTTGTTATCTATACTTTCCATTTCTACTGTTTGAACATCATCAAATTCATGTTCTGATTCAATTATATCATCTTTCTTTTTTGCTGCTTGACCAAGATAATAATTATACCAAGAATTAAGCTGTGCTTGATATAAATTTAAATCTTTTACACTTAAATCTGTTATTCCTGCTAAAATATCAAGTAAGTCTGAAGCATCTCCACCAGGACATTTTGGTTGTGGTAAGTTTTCAAATAGTTTATCTATTTTATCTCTTAATTTCACTGAAATCATCCCAATCAATTTCAAATTTTATTAATTCTTCAGGTAATTTTCCTGCTTTACAATACTTATAAAAAGGGCATGAACTACAACTTTGTAATTTTTCTGGCATTAATTTATGTTCCTTAGAAGTTTTTAATATACTATCAATAGTATCAAATAAATATTTTAATACTTTAGGATCATAAGTAATATAAAAAGATCTATGTTCTTGATCATTCTTACCTTCATATGTTAAATAACCTTCATGGATACCTTTTATATGCATATATAAAGTAAGCTGGAGAATATGTTCTTTTTTTGGCTTTGTAAGTTTACTATATGGAATACTATTCATACTCTTTATTTCTACAATATAATCTCTGCCATCTATATTTATTAAATCATCTAATCTACCTTTAACTCTTATATCATTATCCAATAACACTTCTTCTGATTTAGTTAATATACCAGCCCATTCAAAATACTTTTCATATCTATCATGAACATCATTACCATTTGCAAAAATTCTTGAAAGTTTAGCAGCTTTACGTGTATTTTTAGTAAACATATTATC